>PVBE011482343.1_pt1 | contig 13403 bp, 13 predicted proteins | sample 1631181 | NCBI WGS metagenome assembly PVBE01 (sample SAMN08397723, study PRJNA350692) | Marine metagenome, whole genome shotgun sequencing project. | isolation source: water | place: Pacific Ocean | collected 2012-04 | reverse complement strand
CCTTCGGTGGCCGTCGGCGGAGCGGTTTTTTCGGGCGCCTTCTCTTTCGACTTGCCTTCGGTGGCCGTCGGCGGAGCGGTTTTGCCTGCCGTCTTCACTTTCGGTTTTTCCTTTCCCCCGGTTTCCTTCTCTGCGGTGGTTTCCCCCGCTTCCTTCGCCTTGCGCGATACCATGATTTTCCCCTTAGAGATGTGATGATGTCCCTGTTTTATCCAGGAGAGCCCGCACCTGCCGTTCCAGCGCGGCGCGCGATCCCCTGTTGTCGATGACGAAATCCGCTTTCTTTCTCTTTTCCCGCATCGGCCAGTGATACTTCTCCCGCCTGCGGAGCTCGGACGGCGTCCACCCCCGCTTCGCCACGCGCCGGATCCGAAGAGCGAGCGGAGCGTCGACGAAGACGACCTTGTGACAGTCCCGGTCGGCCCCCACCTCCAGCAGGAGGGGGGCGTCCAGAACGATCAAAGGGCTTCGGGAGCGCCGGATGGCCCGCACGATCTCCTTCCGGACGACCGGATGGACGATTTCGTTCAGTTTTCGGACCGAATCCAGGTCCCGGAAAGCGACCTTGGCCAGCGCCTCCCTGTCGATCCTGCCCCTTTTCTGGATCTCCTTTCCCCATGCGGCCACGAGCCGTTTTCGCAGGGAAGGGCGGTCCAGGATCGAGTGGACGACGGCGTCTGCGTCGATTATTTCGGCACCCCGGTTCTGAAAGAGCTCTGCCACGGTCGATTTCCCGCTTCCGATTCCTCCGGTCAGCCCAAGGACCGGCGATGGGTGTCGGTTTGGGGTCATAGATGAATTACGGAGTACAAGACTCCCATATCGTAGTTTTTGGGGGATTCAGTTTCGAAATGCCCTTACTTCAGTCCCTATCGTACCAATCTCCGGGGGAGGGTGTCAATTGGAAAATAAAAGGGGCCGATCCGGGGCTTTTCCCCTGAAGGAGAATCGCCCATTTCCACGTCTTGTCTTCATGGGAGAAAGGGTTGACGAGATGCGGGGTGAGACTAGAATGGCGGCTTCCATTCCTTATATACATGCAAGGAGCGATCGAATGACCGGGTCGCGCAGCCAATCCCAGCGGGGAATCGCCATGGTGGTCGTGGTGATCTTCTTCCTGATCACGATCGTCCTCGCTTTTACCATGATCTTGCTCATGGCGAACGCCTCCGGAAAGGAACAGGTTCTCCTCGCGCTGGACAACGAGGATCCTCGGATGGGTCCTCCCGGGCGCGTACAAGAGCTCCAGAGCGAACAGGCCTCGCTGATCCGCCTCCGTGCCGCGGTGTTGCCGCCGACGGGACTCTCGCCGGAGACCTCCGGTGGGGGGGAAATCTCCGAGGGGGGCACCTCCGACGACCTGCCCGAAGTCGTCGCCCGGGAATACCTGGGAAAACAGCGCGGGAAGATCCTCCGGAAACATTTCGAGGAGAAAGCGGGGAGTCTCGAGCGGTCCCCGGGCTTCTACGGGACCCTCCAGGAACTGGTCGTGCTGGCGGCGGCGAAGGTTGTCTCGAAATCGACCCGTGCGGACCAGGCCAGGATGGAACTGGAACTCTCCGAATCGCGGAAAAATGCCCGCCAGGAGAACAACCGGGACCTTTCCGTGCGAACGGGTGAATACGACGACCAGCTCAACACCCTCATCGGCGATCTCCGGAACCGGAAGGTGGAAACCGAGGGAAACACTTCCACGGAAATCGACCGGATCCAGCAGTTGATCGATCAGGCAAACGCCGAACTCGGCGCCCGCCGGCTGGAATTCGGAAAGATGGACACCGATTACAGCAACCGGGTGAACAAGCTTCAGAACGACCTCGAGGAATTGAAGGTCCGGGACGCGATCAAGTACGACATTCACCGCGCGCACGGCCGTATCATCAGTCCCGATATTCCCAACAAGATCGCCTTCATCGACCTGGGAAGCCGTGAGCGGATCGTCACCGGGCTGAAGTTCATGGTGGCGAAAAAGGGGAAACGGGGAGAGTTCGTCTTCAAGGGCCGGGTCGAGGTGAAAAAGGTCTGGTTGACCTACTCGGAGGTGGCGATCACCTCTCTCTCCGACGACGGCAAGCCCGTCGTCGACGGGGACCTGCTGGTCAACCCTCTCTTCCATACCCGGCGTCCCGTCGTGGTGGCCTTCCTCGGCGAACCCTTTCCGCGAAGAATTCGCCCGGCCTGGTCCATTAACGAAGCGACGCGGAGGATCCTGGAAATTGGAAGTGAAGTGCGACCCCTCCGGGCTTTCGGTCGCGACGTCATCGTCGGAAGCGTCTCGATCGGGGAGGGGGTTCCCCTGGATATCGATTTCGCGATCTATACCGAAGCACGAGAGAAACAGAGCCGTGATCAGGATCCCGTCTATCGACTGGCAGCCCTTATCGGAGTTCCCGTCGCGGAGGCCTCCGAAATGTACAAGTTCCTCGAGGATTGATGATGGCCGAATTCGTGACGCAGAAAGAAAACACCCGGCGGATGATCATCCTGGTCGCCTGCATCGTTATCGACGTGGTCGCACTCGGTTTCGGCGTCTTCGCGATGAAGAAGGCCTCCGACATCGAGAACGGCGAGAAGGAAGTCAGGACGATCCACCGGTTCCAGGACGAGGTGGGCAAGCTCGAAACCGGGAACGACGCGATTCGCGCGAACATGGTCGCCTTCTCCCAGCCGGTCGGATGGCGGGAACATGCCACCTGGTCGATCGACCGGATTCCGACGGGCTCCATCAGCACGCCCCAGCTGGAGTCTTTCCTCAACGGATGGACCTCCCGGCTGAGGACGACCGAGCCCCGGAAAGGAGAGCCGGAGTCGATCCGGTACAGCCTTCTGAAGACGATCGGCGATCTCAAAAGGCAGACCGCCGCGGGAAACAAGGCCAACGCGAGCGATAGTTCCTCGGCGGACGCTTTTACCGCGGAACTGACCTCCATCGAGGGCGATATCTCCACGAAGAAGTACGGCCTCTGGGGGAAAAGCGCCTCCGGCCTGACCCTGACGGAACTTTTCACGGAGCTGGAGGCCCTGGAAGTGGCCTACACCAGGCTGTCCACGACCATCGACAAAAGGACCAAGGCGGTCGGAGACGTGGAAAAACAGGTAATTGCGAAGGCGCAGGAAGATCTCGGGAACGCCCGGAAACGGCTCGGCAATACCATCGGCGATCTGATCGGCAAGGGCCGGGACCAGGGGGATCCCTCCGACCTCGTGAACCCCGAGGGGCTCCTTCGGGAACTGCACCAGGCCGAATCGGAAGGCCCCGTCCGGATCTCCACGAAGCGGAAGGAACTCGCCGGCGTCCAGTCCCAGCTCGAAAAGAGGGTCATGCAGAACGACTCCTTCCGCGTCGAGATGGAAGGACGGATGAAGGACCTGAAGACGCGGATCGAATGGATGAAATTCCGCAGGGAAGAAGCGCGCGAACGGCAGGATCCCGACGGGGAAATTATCGCGGTGGTCCCCGACCAGGAGATCGCCTATATCGATCTTCTTCAGAAAGACCATCTCTTCCGGGGAATGGTCTTCGACGTCTATTCCCTCCAGCAGGGCGGCCTGAAAATCAAGAAGGGAAAGGTGGAGGTGATCCAGGTTCGGGAAGACGGGTCAAGTGTCGTCGCGATCACGAAGCTCTCCGATCCCTCCGATCCGATCCGGAGGGGAGACAGGATTTTCAACGAGGGCTTCGAAAAGGGGAAGAAGCAATACATCGCCTTCGCCGGGAAGATGGGCCTGAAGATGTCGGGGGAACAACTCTCCTCGATGATCCGGCAGGCCGGGGACGAGTTCCAGGAGAAGGTGGACGAACGGACCAGTTTCGTCGTCGTGGGCGAAGGGTACGAGCGGGATCCGAATTTCGACAAGGCCCGGGAACTGGGCGTCCGGCTCGCCATCGAGAGGTCTCTCTACCAGTACCTCGGGGTGAAGTAGTCCCGGTACCTCACGCGGTTCCATTTCCCGGGGCGGCCCGTTCCTGTATGATCGAGGAGCATGACCGAGCCTGACGAGACGACCGTTCCGGAAGACGATGTCCGCATGACGCTCGGGGAGCATCTTGAGGAACTGCGAAGCCGGCTCTGGAAATCCATCGTCGCCCTGGCGCTCTGTTTCGGCGTCGCCATCTACTTCTACAAGGACCTGACCACCTTGGTCGCCGCTCCCCACTTCGTTGCGATGGAGAAAATCTGGAAGGAGGAACATCCCCCCGGGGAAGATTTCGACCCCTCGACTTCGCGGCTTCTCTCGGGAAGCTACACCTCGCCGATCGGGGCCATCCTGAAGCTCGCCCTCATCATCGCGCTTTTCCTCGCCTCCCCGATCATCGCCTACCAGATATGGAGGTTCATCAGCGAGGGACTGCGGAGGAGAGAGAGGGGGTTCGCCTTCATATTCGGTCCGTCCTCGTTCCTTCTTTTCGTGACCGGGTGCCTGTTCGGCTACCTTGTCCTGATTCCGTGGACGCTGTACAGCCTTTCCCGGATCCTGCAAATCGACGTGATCTCCCCCCTCTATACCTTCTCCGAATACCTCAGCCTGGTCATGACCCTGACGATCATCATGGGAATCATCTTCCAGATGCCTCTCCTCATGCTCTTCTTCGCCAAGATCGGCGTCTGCACGTCGGCCCAGTACAGCCAGTTCCGGCGCTACGCCATCGTGGGGAACTTCATCCTCGCGGCGATCCTCTCCCCCGCGGACATTCTCTCCATGCTGGTGATGGTGGTTCCGCTCCTGGTGCTCTACGAGGTGGGCGTCTTCCTCGCGTTCGTCGGCGGGAAGAAGGAGGAAGAGGAGAACGGTTCCACGCCCGCGGCGGCATAGTCTCGCGGAGCTTACTTTCGGCCGGCCCCCACGTGCCATCGAACCAGGGGGTTGTTCCGAAGCACGCGGCCGCGAAAATCCGAATCACCCGCTCCGGGGCAGTTTCAACCGTGCCGCCCACCATACCCAGGCGATGAGAACGCATTGAAGGGGCAGGCGAGCCCAGAGAAGCCATTCTTCGCGTGGCATTCCTTCAATGTAGACTCCTTTCATCGCCATGTAGATGTTGGCCGGAAAGACGGCGATGAGGAGGGCAACGAGTCCCCATCCGGCCGCCGTCCGCGTGCGGGGAACCAGCACGCCGATGCCGCCGAGAATTTCGAAGAGGCCGCTGATGTAAACGAGCGCGAGTGGGGTGGGCAGGAAGGGGGGCATGATCTGCATGTAGACTTCCGGCGCCAGGAAGTGATTGATCCCGGCATACGTGAAAAAGATTCCCAGGAGAACCCGTCCGATTGTTCTGAGGGTCTTCATGGTCAGGGCTCCGGAATCGAGAAGGGAATCGACTTCGGGAGATTGTGGTTCTTGTGAATGTTGATCAGCGTGACCTCCGCCCGGTGTTCCCCGGGGGGAAGGGCGTGCTTCACCAAGATCGTGCCGGTTGGGTCATCGTAGGTGTGCGGAACCCTCGTCCCGTCCAACCGGACGACGATATGATCCCGGAAGATCTTGTACTTCTTCGTCCACGCCTTCCGTCCTTCGAGTCCGTCGTACACCCGGAACCGCAGTTCGCCCGCGGTGTTCGCGATCAACTCCGCCCGGGGAACCCCGTAGTAGAGATACTCGGCGAGTCCGAGGAAGAGGCCTCGCGCCTCCCGGCGGTTGAAGTCGATGTCCCGCAGTTTCCGTTCCATCTCGAGGTTGGAATAATAGGTCATCTCGCAGACGACGCCCGGCACGTCGGGCGGCAGGTTCCGCAGGATCCCGAAGCCCGACTTGTACATCAGGCCGTCCGACATCAGTCCTCCCCCGGAGGGCCATTCCTCGAGGCCGATCTCCCGGAAGACGTTTCGCTGGAGGAACCGGGCGAGGTCCATCGCCGCCGGTTTGTGGTCGGGTGTGAGGTGGTACCAGGTCGAGGTGTTCTTCGCGCGCAGGTTCCGTGCCCAGTTGTGATGGATCGAGAGGAACAGGTCATGGTTCGCGGACATGTCCGCCCGCGCCTTCAGGGAAAGTTCCCGGTCTCCATGCCGGGTCAGCGTGACCCGGGCTCCCGCGGCGACGAGAAGGTCCCGGAGGAACCGGGCGACGCGCAGGTTCACCTCCGCTTCGCTCAGGTAGGTCACCCCCCGTTTGAATCCCCGCTTGTGGGTGTCCCCCCCGTGTCCGGGGTCGATGCAGATTCGGATCCCCCGGAGATGCCGGGCGTGCGCGGGAACGGGGAGCGGCGGCGCCGGGTTCGCCCCGACCCGGAACGTTCCCCGGTTTTCTTTCCACCATGCCTCCGCCTTTGCCCGGGTCGGGAAGGACTTTCCCGTGATCGTCCGGAGGGTCGCTTTCGCCTGTTGCGCCACGAATTTTGGAAGGCCGTTCGGGTAGGCGGGATGGATCGATTCCCCGTCGTCCGAGAGGACGTTCAACCGGAGCGCGGCCGAATCGTCCAACATCGGAATCAGGATGGGGATCGGGTCCCGGTGGGGAAGTCGCGCCAGGGTCGCCGCCGCGAGCGCCCGCCGGTTTGGGTTTTCGTTTTCCAGGGCCTGGACCAGGAACGGAATCGCGTCCTCTCCGAAGTAGGGAAGGTATTCGACGGCGTCGAGGCAAACGGCGGCGTTCTTCGAACCGAGTCTTTCGATGTACCGTTTGATTTCACCGGGGGAGCGTTCCGGTTTCGGAGGGGCGATGACCCCGACCGGCGGAACCGGGGAGGTCTGGCATCCGAGAAACAGGAGGGGAAGAACCAGGGCGATCCGCATGTCAGGGAAGTTCCGAAAGGAATTTTCGGTAGGCGGCCACCCAGGCGTTCTTGTGCGTCTGCGGCAGGTTGTTGTGGTCGGCGCCCTCGAGCCACAGGGCGGTCTTCGGACCCGCGGCCGCCGCGTGGAGTTGCTCCCCCATCCGGAAGGGGATCAGTTCGTCCTGTCTCCCATGGATGATCAGCGTGGGCACCGTGATGGCGGCGATCTTGGAAAGGTTGTTGAACTTCGTCCGAACGAGCAGGCCGACGGGAAGGACCGGGATCATCGTGCCCACCATGTCGGGCAGGCTGGTGAAAGCAGATTGGAGGATCAGTCCCCCCACGGGCACGCGTGATGCCAGGTCGCAGGCGGGACCTCCCCCGAGGGAGATTCCCAGGAGAATGATCTTTTCCGGCGGGACGCCCTTCGCCACCAGGTATTCGTAGGCGGCGTCCGCATCCCGGTAAAGCCCCTCCTCGTCCGGGGATCCTTCCGACTTTCCGAACCCGCGGTAATCGGGAAGCAACACGTCGACGTTCTGGGTCTCCACGATGTCGATCAGCGTCGGGAACCGGTGCGTGATATTGCCCGCGTTTCCGTGGAACCAGAGGAGGGTGTATTCCGGGTTTTCGGCGCGGGCGTGCCAGGCGTGGAGGGCGAGGCCGTCCTTGGTGCGGAGGGTGACCTCCTCCACCGGGACCGGGGAGGTCTGCGGAAGATCCCAGGATCCCTCCCGGGTGGGATGGTAGATGAACTGGTCTTCGAATAGCATGACGGCGATCCAGGTAACGGCGGTGGTCACAAAAAGCGCGCCGGCCAGGGACCCCAGGATCCGGCGGATCCGTTTCACTTCAACGTGTTCCGCGCGATGACGATCCTCTGGATCTCGCTGGTTCCTTCGTAAAGTTCGGTGATCTTGGCGTCCCGGAAGTGGCGTTCGATCGGGAAATCCTTGATATATCCGACGCCCCCGTGGATCTGGAGCGCCTGGTTGACGTGCCGGTTGAGCATGTCCGAGGCGAAAAGTTTCGCCATCGCCGCTTCTCGGGCGTGGGTCTTCCCGGTATCCCGGAGGCGGGTCGCCCGCTGGACGAGAAGTTCCGCCGCGTCGATGTCGGTCGCCATGTTCGCGATCTTGATCTGGATCGCCTGGAACTTCGCGAGCGGATTGCCGAACTGCTTCCGTTCCTTCGCGTACTTGACCGCCTCGTCCATCGCGGCGCGGGCGATGCCGACGGCCTGGGAGGCTATCCCGATCCGGCCCCCGTCGAGGGTGGTCATCGCGACCTTGAATCCCTCGCCTTCCGGTCCGAGCAGGTTCGCCGCGGGGATCCTGCAGTTGTCGAGGAAGAGGGTGGTCGTGGTGGATCCGCGGATGCCCATCTTGTGTTCCGGCGGACCGACCGTGAATCCCTCCGTCTCCCGCTTCACCAGGAACGCGCTGATGGCGTTGTGCTTGACGTTCTTGTCGACGCCGGTGCGGGCGAAGACGATGAAAAGGTCGGCGATGCCGCCGTTGGTGACGAAATTCTTGGAGCCGTTGAGGACGTAGTGATCCCCCTCCCGCGCGGCGGTGGTGATCAGCGCCCCGGCGTCGCTTCCGGAAACCGGTTCAGAGAGGGAATAAGCCCCGATCCACTCGCCGCTGGAGAGTTTCGGGAGCATTTCCCTTTTCTGTTTCTCCGTTCCGTACTTGAGAATGGGTCCCTGGACGAGGGAGTTGTGCACCGACATGGTGACGCCGGTGGAGGCGCAGCCCCGGTTGATCTCCATCTGGATCAACGAAAGGCAGAGGTTGGAAAGCCCCGACCCGCCGTATTCTTCGGGGGTGGTCACTCCCATGAAGCCGAGTTCCGCCATCTGGGTGAAGATTTCCCGGGGGATCTCTTTCTTCCGGTCGATCTCTCCGGCGATGGGTTTGAGCTCCTTTTCCGCGAAGTCGCGGGCGGTCTGTCGGACCAGGTTTTCTTCTTCGGTCAGGTCGATCATGGGGGCAGAGGATACCATCCCGTCGAAAAAAAGGCCAGTTCCAGCGTTGGCTGTCGGCCGTCGGGATTTTTCCTAGTATCCCTTCCCGGCGGCGCGCTGTCGCATCAGGAGTTGGTTGAGCGTCAGCAGTGTCTCGTTGATCAGGTGGTCCATCTGGGTGTCGTGGGGGAGTTTCAACGCGCGGTTGAGGTAGATGCGGCCGTCGCGGAAGTTCAACTGGGTGGCCCACATCGCCCCGTGGTGGTAGTAGATCCGCACGAGCAGTTTCATGGCCGCGTCGTCGACTTCCTTGGAACGCTTGAGGATATCCACGTCGTTGGACTTGAGGAGAACGTCCACGGTGCGCCTCGTGGTGAGGAGCGTTTCTTCCGCGCTCTTCCACGCCCGGTCGGCTTTCGTGAGGTTGTCTTTTCCCTCCCAGTCGAGACCTTCTCCGAAGGCTTTCTTCGCGGAGGTGACGCCGTCGACGCACCGGGCGAGGAGCCTTTTCTGTTGATCCTCCTTCACGTTGGCCTTCGCCTCTTCCTTCCCCTTCTTCTTGTCCTCAAGTTGGGCCTTCTTCTTCTCGTTGCCCGCCTCGATCGCCGCGGTGAGGTTTTCGACCTCCTTTTTCGCCGCGTCGAAGTAGGGCGTGTCGGAGTACTTCATGATGATCGTGGTGAGCAGGTGGGAGGCCTCTGTCCACTTATTCAGGAGGGCGAGGCGGCGCGCTTCCTCGTACTTGGTCCGCGCGTCCTCGTTCCGGGTTTCCTGGAGTTTCTGGGTGCCGGACTCCTCCAGCGCGGGATCGTGGGTCATCGCCTCGCGGTATTCCCGGACGGCGAAGGAAAAGAGGCGGTTCTGCCGGCAGTACTCGGCGAGTTCCCAGTGGGCCTGGGCGTCGTTCCCGTCGATGCGCGCCACCTTGATCCGGTAAACGGAATAGGGGAGCATCGAGCTCCAGTTGACGCGGACCGGATTCGACCGGTTCCGCACCTTAATGAGGACCCCCGTTTTGTCCACCTTCGTGATCCTTCCCACGCGGATTCCGCCCCCGGCGGATTCCTTCATCTGGATGACGTCGTCCGGTTTCTGTTTCTTGTCCTGGGGGGCGGAAAGAAGGGGGAGAAGGACCAGGAAGATCATGGTTTTCATGGCGCACCTGCCTGAAAAAAAATATCCGGGGAGAACCCGCTCTTCTATATATACGACTCCATTATAGAGACGGTTCCCGGGGAAACAAACTCCGCATCAAAAATTTGCATGATTCATGGAAAAAGGGGGTGATTTTCAGGTGAATCTTGTTTCGCGGAGGAATTTTCCTCATCATCCCGCTCCGTTTGGCGTACAATCTCCGGACTTTTCGAAAGGAGCTACCCGTGAAGAAACTGGTTGGACCTCTTCTGGTCCTGGCGCTCTCCTCGACCGCGTTTGCGCAGTCGAACGAGGAGAAACTGGAAAAGAAACTGCAGGAGTCGTGGGTCGTGGATGGTGGCTGGAGCACCGATTACGACCAGGCGCGGGAATCCGCGAAGAAGTCGGGCAAGTTGATCTTTGCCTACTTCACCCGTTCGTACGCCTACTGACCCCCCTGTGCTCGTTTGGAGCAGGACGTCTTCGTGAAAGACGCCGAAAACTTCCAGGAGTGGGCCAAGGACTACGTTCTCTTCAGCCATATCACCTCCAAAGTGAAAGGGGCGAAATACCCGAACCTTCTCTCCCAGAAGGGGGGCGGCGGGTTTCCCTACTGTGTCTTCATGGATGCGGAAGGAAACGTGTTGGCCAAGCTTTCCGGAGCCCGGACTGTCGCTAACATGAAAAAGACCAGAAATACGGGCGTCAAAGCCTTCCTTGATTTGAAGGAAAAGGCCGCCGCCGGTGATGCGGGTGCGAAGTTTGATTATCTGCTCGCCCGGATTGAGCTGGGTCATCTCTCCTCCGACGCGGCGAAGAGGGAAAGCGAAGGTCTGGAGCTCACCAGGGCACAGGCTGAGAAACTCACCACTGTGCTCACGGAACTGAAAATCGCCGATATCCTGAAGCCGGTTCGCAGCAAGGAAACCGCCATTGTCGCGGGCAGGCAGCTTGCCCCGATGATGAAAGATGACATCATGCCCTCCGATCCCAAGTCCCGTGAATGGTACCTCTTTATGCGGAGCATCATCGAGTTCGCGGGAGAAGAGAAGATGGTCGAGCTCTATGAAGACGCCTTCAACCGTTTCAAGGAGCAGTTTGGCGCGAACAGGCGGCATGCCCGCACCATCTCCGAGATGGAGAAAAATCTCGAGACCTTGAAGAGCGAAAGCGGGGAAGAACAACCCCCGTCCCAAGAGGACGACAGGTAGTCTTTATCCATGTGGATGCCGGCTCGGACGTATGAGCCTGAGATTCTGGATGTCGAGACGCCGTCCCCGGACGAACTGAGAAAATGTTACGTCTGGATGAAGGCCGTCAACCGCTGGCTGGGCGGCGTCTCGACGACTCTCTTCTGGTTTGACCGCTTCTCCCGGAACTGGGCCCCGGGAGAACGGATTCGCGTTCTGGATGTGGGCGCAGGATCCGCCGATATCCCGCGTGCGCTCATCAACTGGGCGGCCGAACGCGGTTTCCACCTGACCGTCACCGCACTCGATATCGATCTCGATGCGCTCAAGTGGGCCCGCCAGGATGCCGGGGAGGAGGGGATGTGCTTCCTTTCCGCGAATGTCCTCCGCATGCCCTGCCGGGAGGGGGCTTTTGATTACATCACCTCCTCCCTCTTTTTCCACCATCTTACCGACGGGCAGATTGTCGAGGTGCTCCAGGCCATGGACGGGATTTGCCGGCGGGGAATCGTCATCAACGATCTGGCCCGGCGATTTCATTCCTGGTTCGTGAGCCGGGTGATGACCGTCTTTGCGAACCGGATCGTGGAAAATGACGGGCCGCTTTCGGTGAAGAAATCACTTCGTGTCGGGGAGGCCCGTTCTTTGATCCGCCAATCGGGGCTGGAGTACCTCCGGGCCCGGAGCCACTATACACACCGACTCACGATCGCGGGAGAGAAGCGGTAGACCTTCCGGAATGGACAATCCTGGGGTACATGGAAATTCTTGAATCCGTCCCTGCATGGTCCGATAATGTAGGCATGCATGAATCATGTGTTCGTGCAGCGGGTTCACCGGGGGTGGCGGTTGAAGTCCCTCGGTGGGGAAGTACCACCGAGCCCACTTCTGCTGTTGTTTTCCGTGAAGAATAGGGAAGAGGAGGGAATATGTCCGGAGAGCGGGCTGTTCTTTCAGGGAACAAAGAAGAAGTTTTCGGCGTTCTACGGCGCGTCCCTCTGTAGGCCCCTCCCGGGCCACCCTCCCTATCCGTGCCGTGGGACGCCGTTATTTTTCAGGCTTTCCCGGGATGGTTTTCGGCTCGTAGGGGGTCTTCCTCTTGGATTCGACCGTGGCTTTCCCGATGGTATCCTCCGCGGTGACCTGTCCCAGGATCCCCATCCCTTCCGTGACGATTCCGATTACGATCGCATCCTCGAGTTTCGGGAGGGGGCGGAGGAGGATTTCAAAAGAACCCGCGGCAAGGCCGGACTTGTCCTTGTTCTTTCGAAGGATGACGGAGAACTTCTTCGCTTCCTCGTCCGATTCCTCGATCGGAAGTAGGAATTCCGCCTTCTTTCCGAATAGCAGTGCATCCCCATTCTTTCCAACCTTGAGACCGTCGAGAGCTGCGGCTTCGACCTGCTTTACCAGGTGGTAGGTGGCGTTGGGGGTTTCATTTTCGAACAGTTCAATGAGAAAACTTCCCTTTTTTTCGAGGTTGACGCGGATGAGGGGATTGGGAACTTTTTCGGGTCCGACGAGGAGTGTTGGAATCCCCCCCCCGTTTTCCTTCTCCGCGAGGTTGTTCACATAGTCCTCAACCTGTCGCTTGTCGGCGGCCTCCAACTCCGGATGGGTTTGAAGGGTCGGGATCTTCAAGAGAGCCGTCTTTTTATTTTCCAGGTACTCAATATTGCTGACGACCTGGGACCATGCCCGGTCAACGAAGGGGCTCTTGAGGGGATGGTTGGGAAAGCGGTTCCGGAAATCTTCGTACTCGTCCCGGGCCTTTTCGAGTTCTCCCTGTTCGTTGTACAGGTTTCCAAGCCGGTAGATGATCTCGGCCTGGATGGGAGAATCCGCGTATTTCACTTTGAGTTCTTTCAGTTTCTCCACCGTGTGGGCTTCCGCCATCTCGCGGGAGGCACGGACCGCGGCCGTACGCTCATAGAGGATTTTCGCAACGAGTGCGACGATGACGATGACCAGGATCGTCGAAAGCAGGATGATGATCTTGGCGTGCCGGTCCCCGAAGGCATTCAGTTTCTGGAGCGGGGTCTGCATTTCCGGCGCGACGGCCTGTGGTTCCTTGGTAGACATTTAACTTTTATATCCGATGGAGACCGTGACAAGGGTATCCCGCTTCGAGCTCGTTTCGATACGGACTTCACATTCTTCCTGGTTCTTCTGGAACATCAGCGTGACAGGATCGTCCCCGTGTGCGGAGACTTCCTTCCATCCCTGTGCGGGCAGGGCTTCCTGGTAGAAGCGGGCGACCGTTTTCACGGAGGCTTCCCCCCGGTAGATCTGCTTGTAGGAACGCAGGGGCGGATTGGGCTGCCCGATTCCGGATACGTACTGCATGCTTTCGTAGGCGGGAATATCCGGGAAAACCGCATTCCGTTTCATTCCGCTG
>PVBE011449376.1_pt1 | contig 13403 bp, 13 predicted proteins | sample 1631181 | NCBI WGS metagenome assembly PVBE01 (sample SAMN08397723, study PRJNA350692) | Marine metagenome, whole genome shotgun sequencing project. | isolation source: water | place: Pacific Ocean | collected 2012-04 | reverse complement strand
TCTTCGTCGCCATCGGCGCGATCGTGCTGCTGCTGTTGGTGGTCGCCGGCCTGGGAGCGGCGCTGCTGCTCAAGTAGCTAGAAGCTGACGATCACCGTGACGGGGGCGTCCTCGACGACCTCGAACGTCTTGGTCCGGCTGTCCGCAGGATCGCACTCGCCACAGTCGAACACCGCCGTGTGGGTGCCCACCGGAAGCTGAATGTTGCGCTTGGGCGAGTCGCCGATGAGCTTCCCGTCCACCTTGATGTGCGACCACATCTTCTTGCTGTTGAAGCTGGCCGTGCCGAAGGCCTTGGGCTTGGGAGCGGGGGGTCGGCTCCGCGACCGGCGCGGGGGTGGAGCGAGGCTTGGGGGTCGCGGCCGCAACCGGTGCCGGCGTGGGCTCGGGCGTCGCCTCGGGAGTCGGCACGGGCGTCGCTTCGGCCACGGCCGGGGTCGCCTGCGGTGTCGCCTCGGCGACGGGCTCGGGGTCCTCCGCCATCGTCTGCATCGCGGCCCACCCGACGACCGCCAGGGCCGCCACGAAGATCAGCGCAGCCGCCGCGATCATCCCGGTGTTGCTCTTCTTCTTCTTCTTGCCGCCCTTGCTTCCCACGGGGCGCTGCACCGTCTCGGCGCGGCCGAGGGGGTCGCGGACGGGAATGACTCCGAGGGTGGTGGGACCGTCGGTGCCGTAGTCGCTGGGTCCGGGGGAGTCGGGCAGGTCTTCGGCGAGCGTCCCGATCCACTTGCGCAGGTTCTCGCCCGGCGGGAGGTCGCCGCGGATGCTCTCGAGCTCCTCCATCACGTCGGCGGCGCTGTTGAGGCGCTCCTCGCGATCGTGGGCGAGCAGCTTCTCCAGCAGGGGGCAGAAGACGTCCGTCTTCTCCCGCACGCGCTCCATGGGGCGGGTGATGTCGCCCTTGAGGATGCCGGCGACGACGGCGCCCAGCGAATCACCCTGGAAGGGCACCTGGAGCGTGATGAGCTCGTGCATCACCCCGCCGAGGGCGAACAGGTCCGAACGTCGGTCCAGCGGGACCCCGTTGGCCTGCTCCGGCGACATGTAGATGGGCGTGCCCTTCACGGTGTCGGCGGCGGTCGTCTGGTAGAGGTTCGAGGTCGCCTTGGCGATGCCGAAGTCGAGGATCTTCACGTCCCCGGTGCGGCTCACGATGATGTTTCCGGGCTTCAGATCGCGGTGGACGAGGCCGAGCGGCTCGCCGTCCTTCCCCTCCAGGCCGTGGGCGTAGTCGAGCCCCCGGCAGGTGTCGATCATGAGCTCCCACACCACCTTGGCGGGGAGGAAGTTCCGGTGCAGCCGGCAGTAGTTCAGGACGATGTCGAGGGTCCAGCCGTCGACGTACTCCATCGCCATGAACCACGCGCCGTCGACGTGGTCGAACTCGTAGATCTCGACCACGTTGCGGTGGTGGAGCTGGCCCCCCAGGCGCGCCTCGTTGGTCAGCGCCTTGAGCATGCGGGGGTTCTCGGTGACGTCGCTGTCGATCAGCTTCAGCGCGACCGGCTTCTCGAAGCCCATGGGGCCGGCCCGAACTCCCCGGTACACGCGCGCCATCCCGCCCTTTCCGAGCAGGTTGAGCAGTTGGTAGCGGCCAAAGGGGATCGGGTCCGTCATCGAAGCGGCGACATTCTAGTCGTCATCACGGGGCGATGCAGAGCACGTTGGCGGGAGTGTTGCAGTCGGACGCGTCCCAGCGGAAGTCGTCGCTGGGGCTGAGCACCACGCACTGGCCTCCGGAGGGCTCGCCATCGGACCAGTTGGAGTAGCCGTCCAGCCCCATGTCGGGGCCCCACTCGTACACGCCGTCGCCGCCATCGGGCGGGGGACCGAGGTCGTTCAGCGCGATCCAGAAGGGGAACGAAAGCGTGAAGTCGGCGCGGATCGCCTCGATTCCGAGTTGCTGGTCTTCGCTCAGGATCGGAACGAGGGCGTAGCCCGCCTCGGAGCACAGCAGCGCGCCGTCGGTGCGATCCAGTTGAGCCTCGGGGATGCCGAGATCGCACACCAGGTAGGAGCCGAACTCGTCGTCCGCGATCGGATCGCAGCCGTCGGGGCAGTCGGTGGCGTCGTTGTCGGTCACGCCGTCGCAGTCACTGTCGTCCGCGTCGCACGACTCGACCGTGCCGTCGGTGCCGTCGCAGTTGGTGTCGAGGTCGTCGCACTCGTCGTCCGCGCTGGTGGAGATGTCCGGGTCGGTGTCGTCGCAGTCGCCCTCGCACAGGGTCTCGCCGTCGCCGTCGCCGTCCACCGTCTCCAGGGTCGTGTCGTCGCAGTCGTTGTCGATGCCCTCGTCGCAGACCTCGGGGTTGCCGGGGAAGCGGGCGGCGTTGCTGTCGTCGCAGTCGTCGTCGGTGGTCCCCTCGATCTCGTCTTCGCCGCAGGCGGTGAAGCCGTCGCCGTCCTCGTCCAGGAGGCAGGGGTCGCCCCCCGGGCGAGGCGGGGCCGTGAACTCCAGGTTTGACGCCGGAAGCCAGCATCCGGCGAGCAGGGCCAGGGGCAGGACAAGGAGCAAACCCCGCATCAGAAGCGCCCCCCGATGCCCACGGCGGCGCCATCGGGCCCGGCGACGACCCAGGGGGCAGCGGCCGCGTCGTCGGGGGCTCCGGTGACCGTCTTGCGCTGGGCCGAGATGGCTGTGATCACGACTCCGGCGACGCCGACAGCGGCGCCACCGAGGGCGAGGAAGAAGCCGGCGCGGTTCTGATCCAGAACTGACTGATAGGTCGATGCGTCGGGCTGGGCCACGAGCGTTCGGCCCCCGTCCGTCTCCGTGGGGTCCGCTTCCTGGTAGGCGGCGATGTTGATTCCGAGACCCACGGCGCCGGTGGCGGAGCCGACGCCGACCATCACGAGGCCGGCGACCGTGGCGGGGCGCGGACCGGCGGGGGGAGGCTCGTCGCCGGTGGTGTCGAAGCGCTCGCCGACGAGGCGGTGGGTGACCTTGCCGTCGAAGACGATCACGTCCGTCCAGCCGCGCTGCTCCGCGGTCCGGGCGAGCCAGGGAGCGTAGCGGGCGTCCCCGGTGGCCAGGCCGGCGGCGAGGGTGGCGCCGTCGCTGACGAGCACGCGCCCGCCCTCGGCCGGCACTTCGACCCAGTGCAGCGCGCCGCCGGTCTGCAGGAGGTGGCGCCCGGCCAGGAGTGTGGGGGCCTCCCCCGCGGACAGCGGCTCGCCGTCGACGAGGAGGTCGGCGTCGTCGGAGACGAGCGTCGCGCGGCGCAGGCCGACGACCCGCTGCAGCGCCTCCAGGTAGATCGGCTTGGCCCTGGGGGGTAGGCGTCGGACCAGGCGCGCGACGGGTACAGCACGGCCACCTGGCCGAAGGAGTGGTGCGCTCGCTCGGTGTTGCCTTGGTTGGAGGCGGTGTAGCCGTCCAGGAAGAAGAGCGAGTAGAGCTACTCGCGGGTGACCCCCTCGGCGCCGCAGGGGAGTCCGTCGACGGCGGCCCCGAGCCCACTCACGGCCGCGTCGTAGTCCATCGTGTCGACCGAGTCCTGAGCCGCTCGAAGCACCTCGCCGATCGGCGTCGCGACAGTCTCACAGACCCGGGCCGTAGCCCCCGCGATGACGGTTCCCGTGCCCGTGGTGGCGGCGACTGAGCTGAAGGAGCCGGGCTCCGCCCCGAACGCCTCCTTGGCCCCCTTGACCGCCTGCTGGAGCGAGACCCCGTCCGTGTACAGAACGGCGGTGCTCGCAGAGGCCAGCGAGGGCATCAGGAGGAGGAGAAGCAGACTGGAAAGCGGCCCGGCCCGGAACACGCTTGGATCCTAGCCCTTTAGAGGTGGTTCGGCGCGTCCGCGAGGAGCACGTACTCCGTGAACTCGACCTCTCGGCGGGTCAGGGGACGGCCTCGCGAGTCGCCGCCCTCGGACGGCGTGCCGGCGACGTGGGACACGCGCTTGAAGCGGTCGTTCAGCGGCAGGGGCTCGGCCGCGTTGGGCGAAACGAGCCGAACCAGGGTGCGGAGGTTGAGGCCGGCGGCGAGTCCGCGGTCCTCTCCCAGGCAGCGGAAGTCGAACTCATCGCTGCGGATCCGGATGACCCGCCGCGTGGAGGCCCGGAGCAGGTCCAGCACGATGAATGGGCCCGTGCCGACGTCCAGGGCGCGGGCCTCGGGGTTCACCGCGACGCCCCAGCGCTTGTCGCGCTCGGGGACCATCGGCACCTTGGCGGTGTCGGGCTCGATCTCACCGATGAAGCCGCCGCGCAGATCCCCGCGCTCCACCGTCAGGGTGCTGCCGTCGGGGCGGAAGAAGACGACCTTGTCCTCGTCGATCTGCGCGCTCAGCACCGGCTCGGGGAGCGCGTCCTGGAGCCACTGCTCGCGGTCGATGGTGAGCACGGCGAGGCCCGCCTCCCGGAGGTGCTCCGCGGCCGCCTCGGCTTCTTCGAAGGAGTCGGCCGCGAGCAAGCAGGTGGGCACGTCCCGCTGCAGGCTCTGGGTCGCCGTGTACAGATCCATGCCGGTGGCGGCGGCCACCCGGTGACGCAGCCAGTGCGCCTGGCCGCGGTACTCGGGGTTGGGCAGGAGGATGAGGCGGGCGGCGGACTCGTGCTTGCCGAACGGGCTCCCGCCGCGCTTCAGGGCGATGTCCAAGGCTGCCTCGAAGTCCTGGTCGGCGTCGCCCTCGGCGGCCGCGGCGATCGCTTCTTCGATCGACGGCAGGGGCGCCGTGCGGACCGACTCCAGCTCCTCGTCGCCGACGGTCGTGAAGTTCAGGGTCTCGACCTTGCTGGTGTCCAGGTTCGGGATGGACGGGTCGCCCTCGGGTGACGGCTCGGGAACGTCGAAGGCGCTCTCCATCGAGGGCTTCCTCATGCTCGGTTCGGTCGGCTCGTCACGGACGTCGATGGCGGGAAGCGAAGGCGTGCTCGCCGGCGTGACGGGCGCGCGGGCCGCGGCTGCCTCACCGGCGGCGGCCTTCCGCTCGAGGTCCTGAATCACCTCCGCGGGCATGAGGGCGCGGGCGGTCTCGCTCAGCCCGTTGAGCAGATCCCGGGCCTTGCGTCCCTCCGCGACGGGATCGACGGGCGCGTCGACGGCCTTCATCGTCCCCGAGCTCAAGGCGGGGAGGGCGGTGCCGCAGTACATGCAGCTGATGAACTTGGGGCCGTTGGGGCGGGAGCATTTGGGGCAGTTGCGAACAGTGGCCATGGAGCGCAGCAGTCTAGACGGTCCTCCAGTACACTCGCGCGCGTTCTGGAGGAGCCCATGCGTATGACCCGTCTTCTTGTTGCCCTGTTTTCCCTCAGTTTCCTGTTTGCCTGTGGCGGAGGTGACGACACCGGCGGCGGTGGCGGCGACGAAGGGCCCAAGGGCGGGACGCTGACCCTGGCGGCGGTCTTGCCGATCAGCGGCCCGAATGCGGCCGTCGGCAACGAGGCCTCGGACGCGGTGAAGATGGCGGTCGAGGAGTGGGCGCCGAAGTTCGCCGAGAAGGGCTGGACCCTCAAGGTGAAGGTCGAGGACGACGCCTCCGACCCCAAGCAGGCGATGAGCGCGGCGTACGCCGTCTCCGGCGACCCCACCACCTTCGGCGTGGTCGCGCACTACAACTCGGGCTGCTTCCTCCCCGCCTCCGAGGTCTATCACTCGGCCGGAACCATGGCGATCAGCCCCGCGACGACGAACGTCGACATCACGCTGAAGGGCTACCCCGAGATCGCCCGCGTCACCCCGCATGACGGCGTGCAGGGCGAGCTGACGGCCGACTTCGTCAAGAACCACCTGTCGCTGGCGAAGCTCGCGGTCATCCACGACCGCACCCAGTACGGCCAGGGCCTCGCCGAGGTGTTCCGCGACCACGGCGGCACCATCGGGCTGGAGATCCTCTCCTTCGACGGCATCCAGGTGGGCGACAAAGACTTCAAGGCGCTGCTGACCAAGATCCGCGAGGACAAGCCGGAGGCCATCTACTTCGGCGGCCTGTACGACGAGGCCGGCTTCCTCGTGAAGCAGATGCGCGAGTTGGGCATGGAGTCGGTCTTCATCAGCGACGACGGCTCGTACGGCCAGGACTTCTTCGACGTCGGCGGATCGGCGACTGAAGGCTCCATCCTGAGCTTCCCGGGCACGCCGATCGACAAGCTGGAGCCCGCCCAGGCGTTCCTCGCCGGCTTCCAGTCCAAGTACGGCCGTCCGGTGCAGAACTACGGCCCCTACGCCTACGACGCGGCCAACATCCTGCTGACCTCCGCCATGGGTGCGGTGGATGCCGGAGCCGACTCCAAGGGGATGCGCGCCGCGGTCGTCCAGGGGGCCCGCGCCATCGACCACAGCGGCGCCCTCGGCCAGACGAAGTTCGACGACAAGGGCGACACGCTCAACCAGCGCTACAGCTTCTACAAGGCCACTGACGGCAAGTTCGAGTACATCGCCACCTTCTCCCAGGGCGAGTGAAGACCACCGCCGAGAAGGTTCAACTCGCACTTGGAATCGGGCTGATCCCGATCGCCGTGGCTCTGGCCGTGGCGGCGATCGCGATGCTCTTGAACAAGCCTGAGGCGTTCGCCCAGCACCTCGTCAACGGACTCACCCTCGGCGGACTGTTCGCCCTGATCGCCCTGGGCTACACGATGGTCTACGGCATCGTCGAGCTCATCAACTTCGCCCACGGCGAGGTCTTCATGCTCGGCTCCTTCCTGGGGCTGATCGCCGTGCAGGTGCTGTTCGGCTGGGACATCACGAACATCTGGATCGTGCTCCCCGTGGCGACCGTGATCTCCATGATCGGCTGCGCCGCCGTCGGCGTTTCCCTGGACTCCATCGCCTACAAACCGCTGCGCCGGAACCCCACCTGGGGCGCAGTCGGCGCCGCCGCCGTGTCGTTCGTCGGCCTCACGATGGTGCTGCGAGCCGGCATGGAGGGGCAGATGTCCCTGGGCCGGGTCGGCGGGGCCGTCATCCTCATCGCCTTTGCCTGGGCCGCCTTCGCGCTGGACGAGCGCAACCCCAGTCCGCCCCGCAAGACCCCGCGCATCAACGCGCTGCTCAGCGCCATCGGCATGAGCATCCTGCTGCAGAATCTGGTGCGCATCGCGGTCGGCTCCGACACGCAGACCTTCCCCCAGATGGACAGCTTCACCGGGCTCCCGGCGACGTCGTTCACCATGCCCGTGGGCGCCGGCGGCGCGACCATCGAGGTGCTGTACATCGAGGTCTTCACCATCGCCTCGGCGGTGCTCCTGATGGTCCTGCTGGATCAGCTCGTCAACCGCACCAACCTGGGCAAGGGGATGCGGGCGATCTCGCAGGACCCCGAGGCCGCGATGATGCTCGGCATCCCGGTGAACCGGGTCATCACGATGACGTTCGTGATCGGCTCGGCCCTGGCCGCCGCCGCCGGCATCCTCCACGGGCTCAAGTACGGCGGCGTGAAGTTCATCGACGGCTTCATCATCGGCCTCAAGGCGTTCATCGCGGCCGTGCTCGGCGGTATCGGCAACATCCGCGGCGCCATGCTCGGCGGGTTCGTGCTCGGACTGAGCGAGACGATCGTGGTGGCGACGATGGAGTACTGCTGGCTCGCCATCGGCCGGCTGACGGGCAGCCCCGACACCTGGCCGCAGGCCGAGTTCTTCGACTACAAGGACGTGATCGCGTTCCTCATTCTGGTCGTCGTGCTGACCTTCCGCCCCTGGGGCCTCCTCGGGACCCCTGAAGTGGACAAGGTTTGACCGAACTCCGCCTTCGCCCCGGCCGCAAGCACCGGGTGCTTCACGGGCACCCCTGGGTGTTCAGCAACCAGCTGGTCGAGGTCCCGTCGATCGAGCCGGGGGCCGAGGTCACCGTCCGCGCCCACGACTGCAGCTTCGTCGGTCGCGGGTACGGGCACCCCAACACGCTCATCAGCGCCCGCCTGCTGACCCGCGACGAGGACCAGCCCGTCGACGAGGCCTTCGTGCGGGGCGCCGTGGCGCGCTCGTTCGGACGACGCAGCTGGATCGACCGCACCTCCTGGCGGGCCGTGCACGGGGAGGCCGATGGGCTCCCGGGCCTCGTCATCGACCGGTTCGACGACCTCGCCGTGCTCGCCGCCAACACCGCCGGCATGGAGCGGTTGCGCCCCTGGATCGAAGCCGCCGTGCGGGACGATCTGGGCATCGCCCACGGGCTCTGGAAGTGCGACGGTCGCGGCCGACAGCTCGAAGGGCTCCCCGAGACGGTGGACGTCGGGTGGGGTGAGCCCGCCGCCGTCGCGGCCATCGACGACGACGGCGTGCAGGTCGGCTTCGAAGTGATGGGCGGCCAGAAGACCGGCCTGTTCCTCGACATGTGGGAGAACCGACGCCGCATGGTCCGCGCCCTGGCGGGGCCCCGAACCCTCGACCTGTACAGCTACGTCGGCCAGTGGGGCCTGCACATGGCGGCGGCCGGAGCCGGCGAGGTGGTCTGCGTCGACCGGTCCGCGGGCGCCATCGCCCAGGTCCGCGCCAACGCCGAGCGCAACGGCTGGAGCGATCGCGTCACCGGCACCGAGGCGTCCGTCGACGAGTTCCTCCGCACCGTGCCCGATGCCTCGTTCGATGGCGTGGTCTGCGATCCGCCCTCGTTCATCCGCTCGCGCAAGCAGTCCTCGCAGGGCATGAAGGCGTACCGCACGCTGTTCGCCCACGCCCTCCGCAAGGTCCGCCCCGGTGGGCACGCCGTGCTCGCGTCCTGCTCCCACCACCTGTGGGAGGACCGCTTCGCCGACGTGGTCAAGGAGGCCGGCAAGTGGGCCAAGCGGCGGCTGACCGTGGTGATGAAGGGGGGCCAGTCGCCCTGCCACCCGGTGCCCCTGGCGGTGCCCGAGGCGCGGTACCTGAAGTGCTGGCTGGTTCGAGTGGATACATTGGGGACGTGACGTACCTGGTGACCGGCGGCGCGGGCTTCATCGGACGCGCGACCGTTCGCGCGCTCCGGGCCGAAGGGCTCGACGTCGTCGTCCTCGACTCCCTCACGTACGCCGCCCACGAGGCGGATCTACGCTCCATCGAGGGGGTCGAGGTGGTCGTCGGCGACGTGGACGAACCGGCGGACGTCGCCGCGGTCTTCGAGCGCTTCGCCCCGTCGGTGGTGCTCAACCTCGCCGCCGAGTCGCACGTCGACCGGTCGTTGGAGGACGCCTCCCCGTTCGTCCGCGCCAACACCTTGGGCCCCTGGGTCGTCGCCCGCGCCTGCGCCGAGGCCGGGGTGCGCATGGTGCAGGTCTCCACTGACGAGGTGTACGGCGATCGCGACGGCCTCCCGCCCTCGGTCGAAGGTGACCCCACCACCCCCACCAACCCCTACTCGGCGGCCAAGGCGGCCGGTGACGCGATGGCGCTGTCCCTGGTCCGCTCGGACGGCCTCGACGCGGTCGTGACCCGCGGAGCCAACACCTACGGACCCGGCCAGTACCCCGAGAAGCTCCTGCCGCTGGCCGCTCAGCGCTGGGCCAACGGCGCCACGATGGGCGTCTACGGCGATGGACTGCAGGAGCGGGAGTGGATCTTCGTGGACGACCACGCCTCCGGCATCCTCGCCGCCGCTCGACGGGGCGCCTCCGGGGGCATCTTCCACCTCGGCGGCGACGCCCCGACTCCGAACCTCGACCTCCTGGATCGATGGCGCGCCGCCCTCGGTTACCCACCTATGGGTAAGGAGGCATGGCTCGCTCATGTGGCCGACCGTCGAGGTCACGACCGCCGCTACCGGCTGGCCTCGGAACGGACCCGGGAACTGCTGAGGTGGTCGCCGTCCGTCGACCTCGCCGCCGGGTTGGCCGCCACCGCCGCGTGGCACGACGCCAACCCGGACTTCTGGACGAACTGATGGCCCGCCGTCTGCTGCTCCTCGGCGGAACCGGCCGGCTGGGTCGGGCCGTGCTCTCCGCCGCCCCGGGCTGGACCGTCGAGGCTCCCGGGCGCGCCGAACTCGACTTCGCGACCGTGTCCGCCGACGGCTGGAAGGCGGCCCTCGAAGCCCGGCGCCCCGACGTCGTCCTGAACTGCGCCGCCCACGCCCTGGTGGATGCGTGTGAGACCGACCGCGGGGGAGCCGAAGCGGTGAACGCGACGGCCCCCGGACGGATCGCCGCCGCCTGCGCCGCGCTGGCCGTTCCGCTGCTGCACATCTCCACGGACTACGCCTTCGGCGGCCGGCCGGGGCCCTTCGTCGAGGGCGACGCCACCGGTCCGGTGCAGCACTACGGCGTCACCAAGGTCGCGGGGGAGGAGGCGGTGCTGAGCTCCGGCGCGCGCGCCTCCGTGGCTCGCATCTCCTGGCTGTTCGGGCCGACCAGCTCGGCGTTTGCCGGCTACGTGCTGGATCAGGTCGACGGCTCGGGGGCGCCGGTTCGCGTGCACAGCCGCCAGACCAGCCGCCCCACCTTCGCGCCGACGCTGGTGGCCTGGCTGCTGGGCGTCGCCGAGCTCCTCGCCGTCGGTGTCGCCGTACCGCCGATCCTCCACCCCGCAGGGGGCCCGTGGGCCTCGCGGGCGGAGTGGGCCCGAGCCATCCTCGACGCAGCCGGCCACACCGACCTGGCGGTCGTCGACCAGGGCGATGACGGCGTCATGCGGGCGGCCCGGCCGTTGGACAGTCGGCTCGACGGCGACGCGACCATGGGCTGGAGCTTCGCCCGCGGGCTGCCTCCGGTGCCGAACTGGCGGGAGCTCGTCGCCTACCGCGTCGCGGGGTAGTACCAGGCGCGGCGGAGCTACTGCCCCTTGAAGACCGGCGTGCGCTTCTCCAGAAACGCGGCCATCGCCTCGCCCAGATCCTCGGACTGCAGGAACGCGTCGTTCCACGTGGCGACGTAGTCGAGCCCCTCGGAGATGGTCCGCGCGTTCATCTGGTTGATGACCTGCTTGGCCCCCTGCACCGCCAGCGGCGGGTTGCTGACGATGAGCTCGGCCATCGCTCGAGCGCCGGCGAGGAGCGCGTCCCGGTCGGGGAAGACCTCCTCGACGAGGCCGATGGAGAGCGCCTTGTCCGCGAGCAGGTCCTCGGCGGTGAACGCCATCCGGCGGGTCCATCCCTGGCCGATGATGCCGGGGAGCCGCTGCAGGCTTCCCAGGTCCGCGACCATGGCGATGCGGGTCTCGCGCAGGGAGATCTTGGCGTCGGCCGAAGCGAGGCGGACGTCGCACGCGGAGGCGAAGTCGAGCCCGCCTCCGATGCAGTAGCCGTGGAGGGCGGCGATGACCGGCTTGCGGCACGCGGCGACCGCGTTGAAGCCCGCCTGCATGCTGAAGACGAGGTCGCGCAGCTCGGTCCGCCCCGCGGCCAACTGCGTCTGCATGATCAGCGGCCCCAGCACGTTCATCATCCGCACCAGGTCGAGCCCGTAGGTGAAGTGGTCGCCGGCGCCGTGCACGATGACCGCCCGTACGTCGGCGTTGCGATCGAGCTCATCGAACACGCCGGGGAGCTCGTTCCAGAACTCGGGCCCCATCGCCCGTTCGAGCATGACGACGGTGGCGACGTGGTCTGAGATCTCGACGGAAAGAGAGGTGAGGTCGCTCATGGCCGCGCAACCTGCCACGGCCGGTAGGATCCGCCCGTGGGCTACTACGACTTCTTCTCGCTGTACTACGACCGCGCCCTCGAGGAACTCTACCTGCCCCAGCGGGAAGCGGCCGCCGAGGCGCTGAAGCTGGAGCCCGGCATGACCGTGCTGGACCTCCCCTGCGGCACGGGCCAGAGCTTCGATTGGGTGGTCCCCGCCATCGGCCCCACCGGGCGGCTGATCGGCGTCGACCTCAGCGCGGGCATGCTCAAGAAGGCGTCGGCGCGCGCCTGGTCCAACGACTGGTCGCAGGTGACGACGATGTCCGGGGATGCTCGCACCCTCAGCCTGGCCGACCTGAGCGCGGCCGTCGGTGAGCCGGTGCAGGTCGACCGCCTGCTCATCTTCCTGGGGATGACGGTGTTCCCCGACTGGCGCGACGTCTTCGCCCACCTGTGGTCGCTGCTGGCGCCCGGAGGCCGCTGCGTGATGGTCGACTGCTTCAAGGCCAAGCTCGGGTTCCAGGGCCGGATGGTGAACCTGTCGGCTCGCGCGGACATCCGGCGGCCGGCGTGGGAGGTGCTGGAGGCGGTGGCGGAAGGCTACGAGCGGGTCGACCTGCCCAGCCGGAAGGAGCACGGCGGCACCATCTGGCTCGCCAGCGGGGACAAGCCCGCCTAGTCGTCGCCGCCGATGCGGAACATGAACGCCAGTTGGATGCCCACGCCGACGTCCATGTCATCGCTGTACTGCGGTTGCCACAGCTGGTGGAACTCCATGCGGATGCCCAGGCGGAGGAACTCGCTCGTCGACAGGTAGGCGGCGGCAAACTCGTGCATGCCCCACGACGGCAGCCGCTCGGTCGTGGTCGGCACCCGCACCCAGCCGATGCCGGGCCCCGCGCCGAGGTGCAGCTCGAGCACGCCGAACCCCAGGGCTGCGCCGACGTGCACCCAGTTCGCGGTGCGGGCGAGGGTGCGCTCTTCCTTCTCCTTGAAGACCTTGTCGACGGTCCACTCGGACCGCACGCCGATCCCCACCGGCCCCAGGAGCACGTCGCCCCCGATGCCGAAGGCCATCCCGTGGCCCGCCACCGACGAGTAGCGGTAGCCCAGGTCGGGCCCCAGGTGCGTGCGGATCGACAGGTCGAGGGCGGAGGCCGACGCCGGGAGCAGGAGGGCGGCCAGGAGCGCCAGGATCGTGAGACGGGTCCGCATCAGTTGGCCCCGAAGTAGCCGCCGAGCATCAAGTACGCCCCGCCGACGTGGTCGATCTCGATGTCGTCCCGCTCTTTGACCCACCACTGCTCTTGCTCGACCGGAGCCCCATCACGAGCCCGCGCCCGCGCCGGCGGAAGCCGAACGGGTTCACCGACAGCTCCAGGTACTCGTGCAGCCCCGAGCTCCCGGTCTCCTCACCGCCCGGAGCGATCAGCTGGCTGGTGTTCGGTCCGCCCCCGATCCGCAGCCGCAGGTAGCCGCCCAGGGGGATCGCCGCGCCGATCTTCCCGAACAGCGCCAGCCGCCGGTACGTCTGGTTCGCGGGACGGAGCCGGTTGTCCGTCATGAACTCGCCCTCGAAGCCGAGGTTGAACACCGACAGCTCGAAGATCACCCCGCCGCGCAGGCCGTTGGCCTGGATCTTCAGGGTCAGCGACCGCATCGCGCCGAGGCCGACGTAGGGGAGGATGGCGACGGCCGTACCGCGGTTGGAACGGCCCGGTTTGTCGGCCGCGTCGTCCGAGGGGGTTGGGCTCGGGGCCACGACGTCGAACGAGGGCTGCACCCTCCCCTTCTCGAACCCGCCCAGGATCAGCAGCCGCTCGGCCAGTTGGCAGAGTGGCCCCTGGTCGTCGCAGTGCGTCATCGCGAGGCCGAAGAGCGCCGATAGGTACTGCTCCTGGAGCACCCGGATCATGCCCAC
>PVBE012796765.1_pt1 | contig 13404 bp, 12 predicted proteins | sample 1631181 | NCBI WGS metagenome assembly PVBE01 (sample SAMN08397723, study PRJNA350692) | Marine metagenome, whole genome shotgun sequencing project. | isolation source: water | place: Pacific Ocean | collected 2012-04 | reverse complement strand
CTGCTGCTGGCGCTGCTGCTCCTGCCCACCCCGGCAGCGGCGCAGGACGCCGACTCGGTCACCGCTTTCACCGGCCGCACCGTGGTCGACGTCGGCTTCCAGGCCCCCCGCGGCGTCGACGTCGAGGGGCTCCGCTACTTGATCGAGCAGCGGATCGGCGAGGCCTACCGCCCTGCTGATGTCAGCCGGTCGGTGGAGCTGCTGTTCCGGCTCGGCCAGTTCGACGACGTCCAGGCTCGGGTGCGGGAGGTCGACGGGGGCGTCGAGCTGACCTTCATCGTCGTACCCAGCCCCCGCATCCGCCGGATTGCGCTAAGCGGCGTGCTCAAGCGGCCCATCCCCGAGGTCCGGGCGGCGATCACCAAGGGACGCGGCGACCCCTACGTGGTGGGCGACGAGGTGCGCCTCGCCACCGCCGTCGAGCAGCACTACCGGGCCCACGGCTTCCTCGACGTGCGCGTCACGCCTCGGGTCGAGCCGGTCCGCTCGGGCCGGTTGGTACGCCTCGACGTGGTCGAAGGGGAGCCGTACCGGGTCGGCCGCATCAAGCTGCTCCCGCCGGAGGTCTCGGGCTTCAGCGCCGAGCGCATCGAGCGCATGCTCGCGCCGCGTCTCCGGGTCGGGAAGGTGTTCCGCGAGCAGGACCTCAGCAAGGCGACGGAGAAGCTGCTGGAGAAGTACCGCACCGCGGGCTTCGTCGAGGCGCGGGTGCTGGGGCTGAGCCGGTCGGGGCGGGGACGTGTCGGGGTCGAGGTGACGATCGACCGCGAGAGCCACACCGTCGTGGTGTCGCTGCCCATCGAAGCGGGCCGGTTCGTCCGGGCCCGCTTCGTCGGCCTCCCCACGGGGCCGGGCTTCAAGTCCTCCAAGCCGGACCTCGCCCAGGAACTCGAGGGCTTCCGGGGAGCGCGCCGGCTCGAGACGGTCATCGGCATCGAAGGGGCGCAGCGGGCCTCGGAGGCCTACGCCGAGGACGCGGCTCGGCAGTTGACCCGGTGGCTCCGCCGGCGGGGGTACTTCCACGCCGTCGCGACCGCGACGGTGGTGGAGCAGGAGTACGTCGCTCCGACGGGAACGGCGGAGTTGGATCAGCCCGCGGTCGACCGGGTCCGGGTGCTTCGGTTCGACGTGGAGCGCGGGCCGCGGGTCACGCTCCGCAAGAAGGACTTCTCCAGCGAGGGGCAGGAGTTCGCCAAGACCCAGGAGCTGCTCGGGGTGCTGACCGACGCGAGCCCGGAGGTCATCGGGCACCGCCCCCTGCTGTGGTCCGTGCTCGGGTTCCGCATCTACGAGCGGTTCTACACCGAAGGGGCCATGGAGGAGGCGGTGTCGGTGCTGCGGGACTGGTACCGGGCCCGCGGGTTCCTCGACGTGCAGATCCAGTGGGAAGCCGAGGTCCCGACCGAAGAGGGGGAGCCCGGCCGTCGCGTCATGCTCGCGTTGCAGGTGGACGAGGGCATCCAGACGTTCGTCGAGGAGGACCGCGGCGACGGCAACGGCGGGCTGATCGTGAACCTGCACGTCCCCATCGACGACCGCACCGTGCGCGCCTGGAAGGCACGCGTCGAAGGCAGGCCGTTCAACCCCTCGGCGGTGGAGGATCTGGTGCGGGAGGCCCGGACCGAGTTGGCCGAACAGGGCTTCATCGACGCCGAAGTGACCGCCGACCGGGAGTTCTCCGACGACCGCACCCTGGTTCGCCTGTCGCTGACGGCGGTGCCGGGGCCGGGGGCGCGGTTCGGCCAGGTGATCGTGCGCGACAACCGCTTCACCCACGTCGGCCTGATCCGACGGGAGGTGGCGGATCTGCCGTTCGAGCTCATCAAGCCGGGCGAGGTCTACATGCCCTCGCGGGTGGCGATCGCGCAGCAGCGCCTGCTTCGCAGCGGCCTGTTCGACGGCATCGTGCTGCAGCCGGCGCAGAGCAGCGGCCGCGTGCGGGACGTCGAGATCAAGGTGAACGAGCGCAAGCGCTTCACGTTCGTCGGGGCCACCGGAATCACGTGGCCGGACGATGGTCCCCGGGTCGCCGGCGAGGTGCGCGCCCGCAACCTCGACGGGCGTGGGCTGTCGGTCTTCGTGCGCGGCCGCGCGGCGCTGGACTGGCGCTTCCTCCTGGGCGTCGCCCCCCGGATCGAGAGCCGCGCGAGCCTCGGCATCGAGCTGCCGATCCCGCCCGGCGTGCCTGTCCGGGCCACCATCTCGGCGGTCGCCAACGAAGAGCTCGATGAGCCGACGTACCGCGTTCGCCGGAGCTCCGTGGGCGTCGGCATCAGCTGGCGCGGCAGCGAGGTCTTCGGCCTCGACCTGCGCGGTGAGGTGCAGTGGCGGCTCCCCCTGCGGGTCGACGAGGTCGCCCAACTCGACACCAAGGCGGACGTGCCCGCCGCCAGTCCCAGCCTGACCGACTACAAGCTGATCCCGCTGTTCGGCCTGACCGCCGCGCTCGACCGTCGCGACGACCGGTTCAACCCCCGCGAGGGGATCTACGCGACGCTGTCGGTGGACACCACGCCGGGCAAGGTCCAGGAGAACTCGCCCGCGTTCGGCCGGGCTACGGCGCGCGTCGTCGGCCTCGTGGACTTCGGCGCAGGCTTCGGCTTGCAGTTGGAGGGAGCGGGAGGCCTGGCGTGGTCCTACGACGACTTCCTCCCCCCCGTGGAGTGGCGCTTCCGGCTCGGCGGCACGGGCACGCTGCGCGGCTTCCCGCTGGACCAGGTGGGACCGTGGGGCACGCGCAAGGGGACCCTGGAGGACGTCGGCCTGCTCACCGGCGAGCTCCCCGAGCGGCGGGTACCGGTCGGCGGCAACGCCTTCTACCGCTACACGGTCGAGCTCCTCATCCCCGTCTGGTTCAGCAACAGCTGGCGGTTCGCGATCTTCCACGACGGCGGCAATGCGCTCATCTACGGCGACGTGCCCGCCGGCATCAACCCGTCCCGACTCCCCGGAATCGCGGCGTCGGTGGGCTTCGGCCTGCGAAGAATCACGCCGATCGGTCCGCTCCGGTTGGACTTCGCGTTCCGGCCCGACTCGATCGGCAGGCTCCCCGACGCGGCCCTCGGCGAGGTGATCCAGGTGCACTTCGCCGTGGGCGCCCTCTAGTCAGCCGCCCGGAGTCACCGTCGATGCAGTCGTTGGGGCCCCAGACCTCGGCTCCCCGCCCAAGGCATGGTCTAGGATTGTGCGAACCCAATCGCCACGGAGGGCTCGATGCTCCGACTCTCTTGGACCTGTGCTGTGCTCCTCGCCCTGACCGGCTGCGGAGGGGTCACTCAAATCGGCGGACCCCCTCCCGTGACGAGCGACGACGACAAGCGGTTCTGCCTCGACTGGAACCTCGGCAAGGCCGCAGCTGCTCTGATCCAGGTGCAGTTCGCCGTGGGCGCGCTGTAGTCAGACCCGGAGCATCCCCTCGGCGAAGTCGTGAACCCGCTTCGACTTGTCGGCGCGGGCGGCCTCGAGGATCCCGTCCAGGCCCGGCTCCTTCTGGTCCACCTGCCATTGAAGGAACGTGAGCCGAACCCTCGCGTGGCGGCTCGTGGACAAGGCCTCGCTGAGGGATCGGATCAAAGGCCGCTTGTCGGCCTCCAGCAGCCACCGGGTGATCTCCATCGCCGGCGCGACGTGGCGGCCGCGCGCCAGCACCCGGACGACCTCCTTGGGCCGGGAGTTGAAGAGAAGTCGGCCCGCCTCCCGGGACTGTGCGGCCGTTCCCCACCGCAGGAACTCGAGCACCACCGCCTGGCCGTGGGGGCTGAGCAGGCGCTTGCGGATCGCGGTGGTCGCGCATCCCCAGGGGGATGCGCTCCATCAAGGGCAGGTGCCCCGCCAGGACCCGGAGGCCCAGCGTCGAGACCTGACCGGTGATGCCCTTGTCGGCGGCGGTGCGGACCTCGGGCACCCAATCGCCGAGGCGAAGGAGCAGGAACGGGTAGGCGGTAGCGTCCAGCCAGTCGGCCAGCAGGGTGACGCCCGCCTGCCGTACGTGGCCGTCGCGATGCATGGTTGCGACGGCGGTCGCGAGCTGCCCATCGGCGGACTCGCGGCGGACCACCGGGACCCTCTGGACGTCCAGATTCCACCCCGCCCCCGCCCGGTCCAGGGTGGCGAGGCTGGCGCCGTACCGAATGCGTCGATCGAGGCGGATCCAGTTATCCGGGGCCAACAGTTCGAGCTCTCGACGTACGGGATCGTCGCCGGGGGGACCCTCATCGTCCACCACATCCAGAAGCCGGCCGGCGAGGTGGGCGGTGCGCCGTTCAGCCTCAGACATCGACGATCAGAGCACCGTAGCCAGGGGCCACTGCTCGAACAGCAGACCGAAGCGCACGCCCCGGTCCGATACGAGCACCTCGTCGGCGGCGAACCGCTGCATCAGCCCCGCGAGCAGCACCATGCCCGCGACGATCAGCTCCGCCCGTCCCGGGTGCACGCCGGGAACGGCCGCCCGCTGCTCCGGGGTCATCGCCGCGAGCCGTTCGATCGTGGCCTCCAGTTCGGCCCGGCCGAGGCTCTGACCGTGCACCAGGTCGGGGTCCCAGGGGTCGATCCCCCGCGCCGCCTGCAGCGCCGTGGTGACGGTGCCCGCGACCCCCACCAGCGCCGCCCGCTCCAGATCCGAGGGGAGCTCCTCCAACGCGCGCTGGACCGCCGGCCGAAGGGCCTCGACGTTGCTGCCATGCCGCTCCGCGAGCCGCACCGAGCCGGTCCGCAGGGAGATCGCCGAGCTCGTGGTTCCCCGCAGCCGGACGGCGACCTCGGTGCTCCCGCCGCCGATGTCCACGACCCGCAGGGGGAGCCGCCCGGGGAAGCTGCGTTCCTGGGCGAGGGCGACCAGTTCGGCTTCTTCGTCGCCCGAGACGGTGCGGAGACGCAGGCCGATCAGCGCTTCGACCTCGTCGAGGAAGGCGGCGCCGTCGGGCGCTTCCCGGACCGCCGCAGTGGCGGCTCCGGCGGTGGCGTTGATCCCGATCCCGAGCGCGTCGAGGCGCGTGCCGAAGTGCTTCAGGGCACGCAGCGCCCGGGCCTTCCCGGCGGGGGCGAGGCGGCCGTCGATGCCACGGTCGCGGCCCAGCCCGGTGATGAAGTGCAGCTCCTCGGCCACGCGCAGGCGACGCCGATCGCGTTCGTCCGCGAACAGCACGGTCATGAGGGCGGTGTTGGTGCCGAGGTCGATGACCGCGACGCGGGGCGGAGGTTCGTTCCGCCGAGACGGGATCAACGTTTCGCCGGGCCCCACTGCGGGTTGGAGAAGCTCCCCGTCCCGTCCGTGATCCGGGTCTGGCTTCGGCCGTCCGCCGTCATGATGTACAGCTGCTTGCCGCCGCCATCGCGGGAGCTGCTGAACAGGATGTGGTTGCCGTCGGGCGACCACGTCGGGTCCTCGTCGTCACCCTTGGACTGGGTCAGCCGCTTCAGCCCGCTGCCGTCGGTGTTGATGACGAAGATGTCGAAGCGTCCCTCGTCCCGGCCCGCGAACGCGATGCGCGTGCCGTCCGGGGAGAAGGCCGGCGAGACGTTGTGGCCACCCATCTGGGTCAGCCGCGCGGCGGACTCGCCGTCCCGGTTCATGAGGAAGATCTGGGGGGTGCCGAAGCGGGCGCTGACGAACGCGATCTGCGAGCCGTCGGGGGCGTACGTCGGGCTCACGTCGATGTGCCAGGAGCGGGTCAGGCGGCGGAGGATCGAGCCGCTGGGGTCCAGGGCGTAGATCTCGCTGTCCTGGTCCTTGCTCAGCGTCAGCGCGATCTCGCTGCCGTCGGGCGACCACTCGGCGCCGGCGTTGATGCCGGGGCGGTCGCTGATCTTGGTGTGCCGGCCGGTGGTCAGGTCGGTGACCCACAGGTCCGGGTTGTTGTCCCGGTACGACGTGTAGGAGACGCGCGTGCCGTCGGGGGACCACGCGGGGCTCAGGTTGATCGAGCCGTTGCGGCTGACCGACCGCTTGCCCGCGCCGTCGTAGTCGAAGATGTAGACCTCTTTGCCCTGGCCGAAGTTCGCCACGGTGGCGATCTGGGTGTCAAACACGCCCGGCTCGCCGGTGAACGCCTCGATGATGGCGTTGCTGGTGTGGTGGGCGAGCAGCCGCTGGTCGTTGATGCCGCCGGTGAGCACGCGGCCGAGGGTCTGCACCCCGCCGTCGACGTCGTAGACGTGCAGCTCGAGGTCGTACCGGTCGCCGGTGGTCGTCAGCCCCATCTTCACGAGGCCGGCGGCGTTGCTGACGCGCCAGTGGGCCCAGTCGAACTCGCCGGGGCGGATGCCCGCGTCGGCCGGCTCGATGAACGCCTTCTTGTCGATGAGGTCGAAGTAGCCCGACAGCTCAAGGTCGCGCTCGATGACCGACAGGATGAGGGCCGCGTCCTCGGGGCCGGCCTTGTCCCCCAGCTTGATCGCGGGGAGGGCGAGCGGGAACGACGCCGAGCTGCCGCCCTGGATGCGGATGTAGGACGTGTTCTCGTCGGTGTCGCCGGCCGACAGGGCCGGGACCATCGCGAGCGCGATCAGCACCAGGAGGAGACGTCTCAGAGCTTGTCCGCGGGATCGAAGAGAAGGTTCACGGTCCAGGGATCCTCGGGAGGGGCCTCGAAGCGGCGGGTTCGGATGACCGCTTGCAGGCAGGACTGGTCGAAGATGGCATCGCCACTGCGATGGGTGATCTGCGGGCTCGAGAACGCCCCCGACCCGACCACCTTGAACGTTACTACGGTGCGCAAATCCATATCGATGTTGGCGGAGCCGCTGACAAACTTGCCCTGCCGCGAGCCGGGGAGCCAGTTGTCTTTGATCCGGTCTTGCAGACGACGCTCCCAGGGCGATATCTGGCGCCCCTCGAATTGCTGCCACTGGTTGGACGGAGTCGCGTTTTCGTCGCCGTCGGTCGACGTCTCGAAGCGCGCCTGGTCGGACTCGTCCGCGTTCAGACCGGCGAGCAGATCTGCGCGCGACGGCTTCTTCGGCTCCCCCTTCTTGGGAGGCGTCGGCTCCGGCTTGCGGTCGGGCGTCGCCTCCGGCTCCGGCTCCTTCTTGGGCAGGACCATGGCGTCCTCGACCGGCGGCGGCTCCTCCACCGGGGCGGCCTCGACCGGATCCGCCTTCTTGGGCGACGTCGCCTTGTCGGGCAGCGACTCGGCCTTCGGCAGGACCACCGCCGAGACCATGAAGATGTCGGCGTCCATCAAGGGATCGGCGTCGCCGAAGTCGATGAGGCCGGCGAGGAGGAAGACAAGGACCATCAACCCATGCAAACCGAGCGAAGGCAGAAGTCCGGTCGCGAAGCTGCGCCCCGGGTTGCTCAGAATGCCCTGGTAGGCGCTGCTCACCCGCCCTCCTCCTCCTCGACCGAGGTGGGGGCTTCGGTGATGAGGCCGACCGAGATGATCCCGGCGGCGCGGCCTGCGGCGAGCACTTCCATCAGCGCCCCGTAGGTGGTGTCCACGTCGCCGCGGATGAACAGGCTCTGGTCGCTGCGGTTCTCGTAGATCGAGGGCAGCTTGTCCCTGAGGTCGAGGCAGGGGATCTCGACGTCGAGCACGTGGCAGACGTTGTCGGCGGTGACCGTGACGATCACCGGCTCCTCATCCAGCTGGGCCAGGTTCTGGGCGCTCACGCGCGGCAGGTTGACCTCGACCCCCTGCGTCATCAGCGGCGCGGTCACCATGAAGATGACCAGCAACACGAGCATGACGTCGACAAAGGGCGTGACGTTGATCTCCGACAGAACGGTCTGGACCCCCGGCTCGCCATCGAGCGGGTTCCCTCCACCGCCTCCGCCGGTGCTCATCCCCATCGTTAGACCTGACGTCCGGCGGACCGCACACGTTCATGCCGATCCACCAAATTCAGGAAATCACTGGAGAAATTGTTCGTCTCCGCCGCGAGCAGCTTGAGCCGGGTGGCGAAGTAGTTGAAGAACATCACCGCGGGGATGGCGGCGACGAGCCCGAACGCGGTGGCGATGAGCGCTTCGGCGATGAAGGGGCCGACCTCGGCGATGGAGGTGGTGCCCCGGGCCCCGATCTCCTGGAACGCCCGGAGGATGCCCCAGACGGTGCCGAAGAGGCCGATGAAGGGGGCCGCGCTGCCGCACGAGGCGAGGAACGGGATCGACCGCTCCAGCCGGGTCATCGCTTCGCCGCCGGCCTTGCGCAGCGCGCGTGCGATGTTGGCGCTGCCGCTGCCGAGAGGACCTTGACCCACCTGGGTCTCGACCTCGTTGAGCCGAACAAGTTCCTTGTATCCAGCCGCGAACGCGGCCGCGACGGGGCTGTCGGGGAAGCGTTTCACCGTGGATGCCGCCTCTTCCAACGAAGAGGTCGCCCAGAACTTGTCCAGGAACGCGACCGACTGGCTCATCGCGCGGTTCAGGATGAGGTAGCGCTGGACGATGATCGCCCAGGACGCGACCGAGAACCCGATGAGGACCAGCATGACGAGCTGGACCACGGGGTCGGCCTTGATGATCAGGGTCCAGACGGACTGGGTCGCCTGGGCGGGGACAAACAACATCGACGGCTCCGAAACAGCGGCGGCGGCAGCGTATCAAGTCAGGGAGGAGAGCACCTCTACCTCAACTGCGACCGTGGGGTCGAAGCCATCGAGCACATGCTTGTGGCGCCACGTGTCTTTGAGGCGTTTGCCGATGGCGTCGACCTGCAGCCAGTTCAGCACCAGCCCGCTTCCTCCCCCGACCACCGGGACCCAACGCGTTGCGCGCAGGCCCGAGGCGAGGGCGATCCGGGTGACGACGGCCTGGAAGGCCTTCAGCATCAGCGGGTTGGAGAATGCGCCGGTGCCGGTGACGACCGCGGGGAGCCGACGCATCAGCTCCGCTTCGGTGCCTTCCCAGTCGACGTTTGCGCCGGTGGCGGTAGCCAGCCCCTTCCACAACTCGATCTCTCCTCGATCCGTGCGGTAGTCGAAGCCGTAGGTCAGCGAGATTCGCTGCGCCATGCGGACGATGACCACCACCAAATGACCCAACCCCGGAGGGAGCCCGACCCATCCCCCCGCGCCCAGGGAGACGCCGGAAAGGGCGGCGGTGCGGCGGGCGCGGCGGATGTAGGTGTCGGCGACGCCGTCGAGCTGCTCGGTGGGCAGGCTGGCGAACGCATCGACCGCGGAAACGTCGGCGCCGGAAGCGCGCACGGCCTTCACCACCGACTCGGGATCGACCCAGGTCATGCGATAGAACGTCTGGAACAAGCCATCATCGAGGGCATCCAGCAGACTTCGAGCGACGTCCTCGGGGGTCATCACCACATTTTGTAGTCCCGAGGCTCTATACTCAACGTTCCCGTTTGCTGGAGTTGTTGATCTTGAGTTCGGACGCGCTCTTCCACGACGCATTGCGGCAAGAGTTGGCGGATCTTCCGCGGCCGCACCCAAGTTTCCTCGTGTCGCTGATGACGCGCGAGGAGCCGGCCATTCAGTCGTTCCGCGACCAGATTGAACTCTGGTGGGGGAACCTCGGTGACGAGGCACGCGAGCTGTACGCATCGCAGCTGACCTCGCTCGAGAACGACGACTTCTTCCAGGCCTTCGGCGAGCTCGCCGTCCACGAGATCCTCCGCTACCACGACATCAAGGTGGTCGATTACCCGGCCAAGCCGGGCGGGTGGATGACGGCGGCGGCCGACGACGACGAGAACACCTTCGGCCTGGGCGTGCTCGCGTACCTGCCGGAGGTGCAGATCCGCGGCTCGATGAGCGTCTACCGGCACCTCGTCCGGGAGCTCAACCAGATCCACCACCACTACTACTTCAGCGTCTACCTGAAGCGGTGGCTGCCCTACGACTTCGACCCGCGCCCCATCAAGCGCGCCCTCGAGGTCTGGCTGGATTCGCTGGACGACGGCTCGTGGCACGGCAAGTACGCCGAGTACCGCGACGAGAACATCCACCTGGAGTTCTCGATCCTGGACAAGCTGAACGAGGACCGACGGTCGCTCGTCCGCTTCCGCATCTCGCCGCTGCGCGCGCCGGATGTGCTGGACAAGATCGTCGAGTGCGTCGACCGCATGATCGGCGACGAGGAGAACACCGACGGCCTCGCCGACCGGCCGCTGGTGGCGACGGTGTTCAGCAACGAGGACTGGTCGCTGCCGGAGATGTTCCTACAGGACTTCCTGTACGGAAAGCCGGACTACAACTTCAACTGGACCACCCACGGCGGCCGCAGCGAGCGCCTCAAGGCGATGACGCAGCAGTCGAGCAAGTACGGGGTGTTCAGCCTGGAGCGCTACAGCAAGCTGGCCGCGATCGTGTTGGCGGACAAGGAGTGGGAGCGCGACAAGGTCGTCTTCAGCCTCCGCGTGCTGCACAACCCGTGGGCCAAGACGCCCCTGCCGGCGGACTACTTCGCCGACTTTGCGCAGTACCGAACGATCGACCGCGACGGTGAGACCGCCTTCCTGGCGTGGCAGAACCAGCACCGCGCACGGTTCCGTTTGCCGTAGCGCCGGGCGATCTATAGGGTCCGGCGCGATGCTGCCGACCCCCGAAGGAACTGGTTGGATCGAGGTCGTCACCGGCTGCATGTTCAGCGGGAAGACGGAAGAGCTCATCCGCCGCCTCGTACGCGCCCGCTACGCCAAGCAGGAAGTGCTGATCTTCAAGCCGGCGTTGGACACGCGCTACGCCGAAGAGGAGATCGTCTCCCACAGCAAGATGCGCTTGCAGGCGCGCTGCGTGGAGAAGGCCGAGGACATCTGGAAGTACGGTCGCGGCACCCGCGTCATCGGCATCGATGAGGCCCAGTTCTTCGGCCCGGACGTGGTCGCGGTGGCGGAGTCGCTGGCCAACGGCGGCAGCCGCGTGATCATCGCGGGGCTGGACCAGGACTTCCGGGGCGAGCCGTTCGAGCCCATGCCGACGCTGATGGCGATGGCCGAGTACGTCACCAAGCAGCACGCCATCTGCATGCAGTGCGGCAACCCCGCCAACCGCAGCCAGCGGCTGGTGAACCGGGCCGAGCGGGTGCTGTTGGGCGAAACCGATGCCTACGAGGCGCGCTGCCGGCGGTGCTTCAGCCCCGATCTTCCGGGCGAGATTCAGCAGAACCTGCTGCACCGCCCCGGCGACACCCTCGACCCGGTCTAGTTCGCCGTCAGCGTCCCGAACCAGGGGTTCGCGGGCGTATGCACGAGCAGGAACGGCAGGCACGCGGGGGTGCCGTCAGCGCACGCGGTGCAGGGGGTGTCGAGTTCCGCCGCGGTGAGACACGGGTCCTCGCCAAAGACCGGCGCCACCTGACGCACGTCCCACATCGCCTCCAGCTGTCCGCCGCCGCCGCCGCCGCCGGTCAGGTCGGAGTCCAGCGCCACCGTCCAGGTCGCTTGCTCCAGCGCCATGCTCCAGCCGTCCATGCGCCAGACCAGGTCCACGGGTCCGAGGGTGACGGTGGGGTCGCCCCACGCCGCGGTCGCGTCCACCACCGGCTGCGCGGGATCCTGGGGGTCGCCCTCGTCGGCGGGGAGGAAGCCCCCGAGGCGGGCGTTGACCGTGGCCCCGGTCGCGTCCGAGGTCAGCTGCAGCACGGTGTTGAAGTCGCCCAGTTCGTCCTGGAGGGCCTCCGTCACGCCGGGCGGATCCAGGAGCGTGCCCCGGGCCCCGAGCATGGAGACAGCAACCCAGGCGAGCTCGTTGGTGCCGGTGGGGCGGCCCAGGTCGGAGGTCTGGAACCGCCAGTCCCGGAACCCGTCGGGGGTGTCCAGGAACGCGTCGTAGGTGGTGTTCGGCTCCAGCCCCGGCGACGGACGGAAGCGGACCTGCCGTCCCCCGTGGTGCAGGTTCAGCAGCCCCGTCACCGGTTCGTCGGCGAGGGTCCGCACGGTGATGATCCCGGTCTGCACGGGGCACTGGAGGCTGACCACGATGTAGCCGTCCACGTAGGCGTCGTCGTCTGCGTCGCGGGGTCGGATCGTGTTGACCTTCTGCGGCTGATCGCAGTCCGGCGTCAGCACGACGCCGTCGGGATCGAAGTAGTCGTCGCAGCCGCCAGCGAGGCCGGCGATCAGCGCGATGTAGAGCAGTCCCCTCACGTCCCGATGTTAGCATCCGGCCTTGTTCCGACCCCTCGCCTTGGCCTCCATCCTCGCGCTCGCCGCCTGCAGCGCGAACAACGATCCCGTGCCCGAGCCCGTGCCCGAGCCCGTGCCCGATGAGCAGATGACCCCTGCTGAAACACCCACCCCCGCCCCCAAGAGCACCGCCACCGCCCCCATCGCCCCCGTGGTCGACCTCCACGTCGACACGATCACGATGATGATCAACGAAGGCGTGCCCTGGACCTCGCCGAAGCTGGAGGCCTCCCTCCCCGCGCTCCAGGAAGCCGGCGTCAACGTCGTCGTCCAGGCCGCCTGGATCGAACGCGGCGCCGAGGACCCCCGCGGCATGGCGCTGGGCAAGGTCCGCCGCATCCGCGCGATGGTGGAGCAGTCCCACGGCGCCGCCGCGATCGTGACCGGCCCCGAGCAGTTGGAGCGGGTCATCGCCGAGGGCCGGATCGCCGTGATCCTGGCGATCGAAGGAGGCACCGCCCTGACCGATGGTGAGGCGACCGTGCGCGAACTGCACGCCCTCGGGGTGCGCATGATCGGCCTGACCTGGAGCGAGTCCTCGCCGTACGCCGACAGCAGCGCCGAGCCCCGCCCCGGCGACGCGGGCGGGCTGACCGACGAGGGCAAGGCGATGGTCGCGCTGTGCAACGACCTCGGCATCCTCCTGGACGTCTCGCACATGAGCGACCGCGCGACCGCGGATGTGCTCGCGCTCTCACGCGCGCCCGTGCTCGCGTCTCACTCCAACGCCCAGGCCGTCCGGGACGTGCCCCGGAACCTCAACGACGAGCTGCTGGCCGGCATCGCCGCGCGCGGGGGCCTGGTGGGGGCGATGTTCCACGGCCCCTTCGTGGCGGGCTCCGAGGAAGTCACGCGTGAGCACGCGGTGGCGATGGTGCTGGCCCTGGAGAAGCGGGTGGGGGCGGACTACGTCGGCATCGGCACCGACTTCGACGGCATCATCGCGGCCCCCGAAGGGCTCGCTTCGGCCCGCGACCTTCCGTCCCTGTACGACGACCTGCGGGCGGCGGGGTTGAGCTCTGAGGCGCTCGCGGCGATCCGCGGGGGGAGCTTCGTCCGCTTCTGGAAGGCCGCCGACAGTGCCCGAACGAGGCCCTGAGGCCCTGAGGCCCTGTGATACAGTCCCGCAGCTTCCAAACTGAGGACTCATTCATGCTTCGCAATCTGCTCTCGGCCCTCGCCCTCTTCGCGGCGCTGTCCCTCATTCTCGTGGGCTGCCCGACCGGCGGAACCATCGACGACGACGACGACGCCACCGGCGATGACGACGACATCACGCCGCCGGACGACGACGACGACGACGACGCCACGGACGATGACG
>PVBE010339737.1_pt1 | contig 13404 bp, 7 predicted proteins | sample 1631181 | NCBI WGS metagenome assembly PVBE01 (sample SAMN08397723, study PRJNA350692) | Marine metagenome, whole genome shotgun sequencing project. | isolation source: water | place: Pacific Ocean | collected 2012-04 | reverse complement strand
GGGCATTACGGACACGCCAGGTGTCGGCCGGCAGACGACCGCCACCAAGACCGGGCGTTTCGGATGGGCGGTCATGCCGGTTGGGGAACCCCTCCTCGACGACCTTTCTCGACAGCATGAAGTCCTTGAGAAGGCCGCCGCCAATCTTGGTGTCGAGATTCCCGAGGACCCCTACGTGTTTTCACCGGAGCCGCTTAGCGAGGCGCCCTGGTACTCCGACTCTCCCACCAAGCGCCTTAAGAGACACATGGAAGCCCACCCCGATCTGCCGAGTTTCACGCTCAAGGACCTTCGGGCATTCGCAGCCACCGAGGTGGTGACCACTGGGGCCAACCTCGAAGCCGCAAGCGCCATCCTCCGCCATGAGTCACCACAGACAACGATGAAGTACTACCGGGCAGTGAGAGAAGACAGGGCCCGCTCAGCAGCCCTCGACCTCCAACAACTCCTCTAGGCAATCGCCAGGCCCTCGTTGGAACAATTCGCGCCGCTGTTGGTCTGACTCTCTCAGGGACCCTCTCTCTGATTTGAACAACCATTCGAAAAGACCCACCCCCCGGCGGGATGGGCATGGAGCAGACCTATCTCCGGCGGCCTCAACCGGCACCGTTTTCCCGACCGTGAGAGGATGGGCGCATGAAGCACGCGAGGCACTCCCAAACTGATCGAGGACTGTGACGTGCCCCCGCCATAGCAGGTTGCAACGCAGTGCCTCAGCGACTGGCGCAAACCGTCTGGCGCGAGGCCAAATGTAGACTGAGGCCGTATGCCGATGACCGGCGGTGACGATGAGTACGCGAGGTGGAACAAGGCGATAGCGGAGCATGTGTTTCGTCCAGACCGTGCTGGGCGCGCTGTCGTCCTCTTCTTCACGGAAGAGTCAATTGAATTAATCGGAGCTCCCTTCGGGTGCAGCTTCGACGACTTCAAGAGGACCGTGGTGGGCGGGGAGCCTGAACGCATTGCCCGACGCCTCCTTCGCCTGGCCCACGAGTGGCGCGAACGGTGCACATCAGTAGACGAGCCGCCGCCCTACCTCGCTGGGCTTGCGCTTCTCTCGCTGGCAGCAGGTACCGATGAGGCGGACCTGGCTGATCACAACTACTACACGCGTCTCTGGCGCCTTATGGGAGTCGATCGAGAGGGTGCTCCTGGTGGATTCGACAGGTTGAGTGAGGCCCTCTGGGACGATCTGGAAATCTGGTCCTCTCAGGACATGGACGGAAGCCTCGGCCTCTTCCGCAAGCGGATCTTCGGCGAGATGCGGCATGTAGGGGTCCCTAGATTCCAGATGTTGCTGACCGAGCACGAGATCACTGCTCTTCGCGGTGTGTTCTACGAGTGCGAACTCGATCCCGCCTCCGACCATACGGACCTGACCATTAGCCGAGCGCTCATCAGTGCAGGCAGCGCATATCTGCGCCCCCGCACGATCTCGATCGTGAAACGCTCGAATGAGGACCATCTGCGGATAGCCCTCCTCGACGCGGTTCACGATGAACTCCGAGAATGGGATGGATTGCCGGCTCCTATCCCCGGCATGCTGACTCGGCCGCGGGCATTCCTGCGGCTATGCCTTCAGCTGGATGGCATGCAGTCCCGTTGGTCCCTCCGGGTACACATTCCGAAAGAGGCAGAACTTCCGGAGGAAGGGCTCGAAGTAGAGCTAGGAGGCCCCGCGAGTCCTTACAACTGTGAGGGGCTCGGGGGACGGTGGACATCACGCCTGACCGGCACAGACACCAGGGAGCTCTTCGATCCGACTTCGCTCGACTGGCGGCTAAAGGAGGAATTCTCGGCTGGAGACAGCGGTTGGAGTCTCCTATTCAAGGGATCGCCCGTCCGGGTGTTCCAAGATGGACGCACGCACGGGCTCCCCGGATGGGTGGAGGTCGAACGTCTGCCTCACTCAGGGAAGTGCTATCTGGCAGCCGACGACGAGACCAAGCAAGCAGTCGAAGACTGGGCCGAATCCGGCTGTGGCAAGGCCACTCCGGTAAGGACTGGTGCCATTCCGGGCGGATGGAATCTGTTCGAGCTATCTGAGATCACCGATCCGGGAAAGCTCAGCGACCTCCACCCGGCACTTGGCTGGACACGGACGCACCGGGTCCGACTGCTAGGCGGGCTGCGGACCGGACGGGGCGACAGATTCGTGGGGTTCCTGCCCCCCTCGGTTGTCGTCGATGGCCCTACCGAAGGCCTCACTCTTCTGGCTGAGTACGGGAACCTGGAAGAGATGAGTCCAGCCATCCACGAGTTCTCTGTTCCGCCACCGCTAGGCCAGCTGACCGAACTCTGCCTGATGCGAGAGAGCGATGGCGAGATCATGTACAAGAAGCGGATAAGACTTGCCGACGAGGAACCGCTGCGGGAAGTTGAACCTCTTGTGGCAGTGGGTCGAGATGGGCTCGAAGAATCCCCTGGCCAAGTGTCTGGCGCCACTGTCGACGGCGAATTCGAGCCACAGCAGTACAAGATGAGGCTCCCACTCCCAGCGGGAGGCCATGTCATGTGTATCGGACGCAAGCCGGGCCAGATCGCCAGATGGCCCGACGAACCGCTCCCAGAGTGGGAGGTGGTCTGGCTGCTGCACTCAGGGAGGAGAAGGCGGCAGCTGGTCTTCGTCGGGAACTCCTGCACGGAGGAGCCATTCGCCAAGGACAGCACCACGCCGAGGGCCATGATCAAACAGTGGAAGAGGACGATCTGGGTAGGGCGAATGCGCATCGTCCCGCCGACGGACACGAGTGAGGCCAGCCTCTGGAATCTCTACCTCAAGGCGGCCCAAACGTGCTGACCCTCGGTGACAAGCTCCTATGCGCGATCACGTCATTGGGAGAGGTTGACAGCCAGCGCATGAGGCGGATCCACGACGCACTCACTGCAGTCGGCCCCGACGACGCTGACGAGACCCTGTCGTCCGAGACTGGACGAGGAGATCGCCGATTTCAGGAGCTGATCGGCGAACTCGTCCAGCTCGGCCACTGCGAGGCCGTATGGAGGGTTGACGGAGGCCAGGTAGTAGCAGCGGCGCCCGCAGCACTGGCCCGGCTACCTCATGCTGGTCCACCCTCAGCGGTTCTGGTGGGGGCGCGTCAACCAAGCACGCTTGACGAGTTAGCCAGCCTCACGGCGGGTAGATGCGCCCTCGAACTCGTTTCAGCCAGCGGGACTCCAGGCGATTCCGCAACGCAGGCAATCGTACGATCGCACGGTCTGGACACCCTTGCTGCCCTTGCTGACAGCCTCAGCATTGAGTTTTGCGAGCGCCCCCCCTCATGGGATTTGTGCGACGTCTCTGCATCAGTTGAAGAGGTGGAAGATGCACACGAATGGGAGAGGGGACCGTCCCTCGACTGGGAAGGCAGAGAGGAGTTCGATACAGGCGACCTGCGGTTCCGGAGCACCGGTTCGACTGGATCGGCCGGATTCCACCTCATTAGGTATAAGCACCCGCATCCGCCGCACCGCCCCGTATTCCGACTGGAACGCGACGGGTCTTGGGCGACCACCAGCCCTGGGTGGGGGCGTTACGTCGTGCTTGCAGCGAAAGCGCGGACGGTACTGCAGTTCGATCAGCGAACAGGCACGCTTGAGGTGCCGCGGGGTGCGCCACTCCCGCAGCTGCTCGGCCGGGCCGCTTGTCTTGCCTCCGGGCGACTCCCCGAGCTGCGGGACAGCGACTTTACGTCTGTGTACTGGGGCGTGGGCGAGGATCTCGCCCAGAGCATTGCAAATCGCGTGGGCCAACGACTCGTCTAGGCTTGACGCAGGGGAGGTTCCATGCGGGATCCGGGCTACGCGTATTCGTCAATCGGGGAGGAGTTCCTCCGCTACGTGCGGACAGCCTTTGGAACAAGATTTCCCGGCCTCGAGATCGAGCGCCAGCGCCTGTTGGAGAAAGAAGGGGTATTCACACGGCAACCGTGGGTTGAGCCGCTGCCCCGGTTCCAGACTTCCGGGAGGCACTTGAGCGACCTCACTCCAGAGGACCTCTCGCTTGGCCCTGAGAGCTGCGCGGAGTTCGCCTCCCTTGCGGGCGCGGGCCTTTTCAACCGCGAATACGAGCTCCACCAGCACCAGTTCGACATGCTGGCCAGGGCTCTGCGCGGCGAAAACTGTGTGGTGACTGCCGGAACAGGTTCCGGGAAGACGGAGGCATTCCTCCTCCCACTCGTCGCCTACCTCGTTGACTCCTCGCGCAACTGGGAACCACCTGGTCCTTCTCTTCCGCACCATGACGACTGGTGGTCAAACGATGCGTGGATAGAGCAGTGCGACCCCGCTCCGCCTGAGGGGAAGAAACGCAGACCGATGAGCGAGTCACCTCGTGTCCCACAGAGAAGCGGCGAGAAGCGACTGCCCGCCATCCGGTCTTTGATCCTCTACCCGATGAATGCGCTGGTCGAGGATCAGCTCTCTCGGCTTCGAAGGGCGCTCGACTCCCCCGAGTCCCGTGCCTGGTTCGAAGCCAACCGCCCCGGACATCGCTTCTACGTTGGACGCTACAACGGAGAGACTCCTGTCTCAGGATGGGAGTACACCAAGACCGGGGTTGTCAATCGCCCCAAGTTCGATGATTTGAGCGAGTGCCTCAGGCAGTCTGAGGACGCTTACGGGATGGCGCTAGAAGCCGCAGCCCAGGCGGAAGCAGCTGCCGTCGAGGCGGAGGAATCGGGCAGCCCTGAGGCGGGCGAGCTCCGGAGCGCAGCCGAGCTGGCTCGGGGAGCCGTCTACTTCTTCCAGAATCCGAACGGGTCTGAGATGCGTTCCCGCTGGGACATGCAGGAATCCCCTCCCGACATCCTCATCACGAACTACTCGATGCTCAACATCATGATGATGCGCGAGGTTGAAGACAACCTGTTTGAGGCGACGAAGGCCTGGCTCGAGGAAGACGGCAGCGTCTTCCACCTGATCGTCGACGAGCTGCATCTCTACCGCGGAACCCAGGGGACCGAGGTCTCATACCTGCTCCGTCTTCTACTCCGCCGCCTCGGCCTGGAACCCGAAGATCCGCGACTTCGCGTCCTCGCGTCTAGTGCATCGCTAGTGCCGGGCGACGAATCCGTGAAGTTCCTGCGAGGCTTCTTCGCAGATCAGCGCTGGACCTTCGACAACGTGGTCACCGGCACTGAGGTTCAGGTGGCCGAGACCCAGGTAGCAATGGAGGCTGAACCATTCGTTGATCTGGGCACAAGCACACCCGCTGATCCTGACCGCCCAGACATCGAGGCAAGGCTCGCAGAGTCGCTAGGTGCACCTGCGGCCGGAGCGCCTCTCATGTCAGCCGCAGTGGTGCTGGAAGAGCTGGGAGTGGGCGACGCGATCCGGCGCTGCTGCAGGGATGGCAACTCCACGCGAGCCCGATCTATCGACGACCTGGGACGGGCCCTCTTCCCGGACGCTGACCAAGCCGTCCTCGAGAGCGCAGTAAAGGGCCTCTTGGCGGTCCGCGGCGCCGCACCAGCATCCTCGGAGCTTCCCCAACTCAGGCTCCACCTCTTCTTCCGCAATCTCGAGGGACTCTGGGCGAGCGCAGCTCCAAGTCTCGGGTGCGCGGACGACGAAGCCGATGGGCAGCGCACCTGCGGGCGGCTGTTCCCTGCCCCGCGGATCCGCTGGGAAGGACACCGGGTACTCGAATTGCTGTACTGCGAGCAGTGCGGAACAACCCTCTTTGGCGGTGCCCGCTTAACCATGCCCGGGCAGTACACGGAGCTGCTTCAGGACCGGGAGAACTTGGACTGGATCCCCGATCAGAACCCCGCCAACCTGACTGAGTTTCGCACCGCGGACGACTACGCCGTCTTCTGGCCGGCTGGCGCATCAGATCTCCATCAGGCTGCCAGAACTCCGTTCAACCAGGGTGGCTCGGTACCTGCACAGTGGCTGCGCGCATCGATGGACACCAGGACTGCCCGGATTGTTCTCGGAGAAGCCGACCCCGATTGGATCGACACCGCCAGCGATGGCTACCTGTTGGATGTCGTGGATCCGGACCTCGCCAAGGATTGTGTAGCCCTCCCCGCCGCATGTCCGCATTGCGGGAGCGACTACAGCAGACGGCAAAGTAATTCTCCTATCAGAACGTTCAGGACGGGCTTCGCAAAGGTCATCCAGGTCCTTACACGAGAACTGTTCACACATCTGTCGGTTGAGGACAGCCGGAAGCTCGTGCTCTTCTCCGACAGCCGAGAGGACGCTGCGGCGATCTCGAACGGGTTAGAGAGGAGCCACCACCAGGACCTCGTACGCGAGGCCCTGCTCGCTGATCTCCAGATCGATGCAATCGGCATGCCGGCACTCCTTGAGAGCATTCGCTCGGAACGTGAGCCCGTTGGCCTAGCGGCTGTAACCGCTGAAGCTCGACCTGAAAGTGTTAAGTGGCTTTCCGAGCGTGTCGGAGCGGCTGATCAGATCCCACCCGCAGACGAGCCTCGCCTGTTAGCTGAACTTAGGAATAAGGCCAGGGACGATCTGGCGGAGATCGAATCTCAGGGCTCTACCCGCATAGTGCCCGTCCGCCCCCTGATCGAGAACCCGGAAGAGGACGAACGCCACCCAGGCCGATTGCTCGGGAGGCTTGCTGTGCTCGGCGTGAACCCTGCGGGCAACGACCGCAAGTTCCAGAACCGCAGATGGGAGAACGCCGAACACCGCTGGACTGAGCTGTTCACCGGTGCCCCGTTCGGGTCCGAATGGCGTGACGACCTTGTCGGAGAAGCGCTGAATCTAAAGAAGGAGATCCGAGATGAGGTAGCCAATCAGGTTTGCCGGGTGTTGTTCGACCGCAGCTACTTCGGCCTTGAAGCAGCAGGGCTGGGGATACCGCGGCTAGACCTCGCAGAGGACTTCAAAGCAGCACGGGCAGCAGATCTCGGGCTCGAGGCCAGTGACTTCTCGGTCATGTGCGACTCGACCCTTCGGGTCCTGGGCGAACACTTCCGGTACCACGGGCGTTGGCGAGCATCGGGATGGGATGTGCAGGACTGGAAGAGTAAGGCCTGGCTGAAGGGCTTCATCGAAAAGCTTGCGACGGCGTACGGCGCAGATCAAACGGCACTGTCAGCCGCTCTGTGGACCGCTGTCACCTCCGAGGGGCGTCAGGCCAACGCCGTGATTGCCCCGACCCGCTTGCTGGTGCAGGTTGCGCTCGAGGCTGACCCGGTGTGGCGATGCCAGGTGTGTCGGCGCGTCCACCTCCAGGACTGCCGCGTGTGCACGACATGCAACGCACAGCTCGAAAGGGAACCCATGACCACCTGTGGCGACCTGTGGGTCGACCATTACTACGCCCATTCAGCCTCAACTCAGCGTGCCCTGCACAGAATCCACAGTGAAGAGCTCACAGCCGCGACAGATGACCAGGCGGCTAGGCAGAGGCAATTCCGCGATGTCATCCTTCCTGAGGACGCTGAAGGGCGCCCCCTGGTTCCAGTAGTCGACACAATCGACGTTCTCTCGGTCACCACGACCATGGAGGTCGGCGTCGACATTGGTCCACTTACCGCAATTGAGCTCGCCAACATGCCGCCGATGCGCTTCAACTACCAGCAGCGCGCTGGACGCGCAGGCCGAGCTGGACAGCCCTTCGCTCTGATCAGCACGCTGTGCCGGGGTCGCAGCCACGACGACCACTATTTCCGCAATCCGGGGCTGATGACGGGCGATCCGCCGCCCACACCGTTCCTGTCGCTCAGCCAGGAGAACATCGCCGAGAGGGTCTTCGCCAAAGAGGTTCTTCGGCAAGCGTTTCGCTCAGCCGGTGTCAGCCAGTACGACTCCCCGCCCCAGGACACGCACGGTCAGTTCGGGGAGGCCGCGGATTTCGATGACGACCGCGCCCAATCGGTCAGGGACTTCCTCCAGCACTCTGGTGAAGTTGAAGAGGTGGCAAAGGCGGTGAGTGCTGGCGGAGCATTCGGAGTATCGCCTGAACACCTCACCAACTACGGCCGGAATGATCTTCCTGACCGAGTCCTTGATGGCGTGAACCAGCAGGGCTTGACTCAACGTGGTGTGGCTGAACGCCTGGCTGAAGGGGCTGTACTCCCCATGTTCGGAATGCCCAGCCGGGTCAGGGAGTTAATTCACGGCTTCTTCGGCACGCGCCAGCAGACCGAAGTCAAAGGGATGGATCGCGAGCTCGACCTCGCTATTACTGAATTCTCCCCAGGCGCATCTCGCACGAAGGACAAGGTCCGGCACACCGCAGTCGGGTTCACGGCCCCACTGATTCCCCGCGGCAGGCAGCTCGCGTCCGTTGGAGCACCTCTGACAGCCAGGGAGCGCATGGCATGGTGCCGTCAGTGTCAGTACCTCGGCACGGTTGACGACCCCGAGGACCCAGCGGTGCAACTCTGTCCCGACTGCGGAGCCGGCAGCGACGACGACCCCCCCTACACTGAGTTCGCCATCGCAGTACCTGCAGGCTTCCGAACCTCCCTGCGGGATCCAGCTGATGCCGAGGCTGACTCCCGCGGGGTCAGCCAAGCAGGCTCGAGCACTCTTGCAGAGTCGACCGCCGGGCTTGTCGAATCTGGCTGCGGTCCGAATGCCACCCGGTCGCTCACCTCGGGCCGTGTCTACCGGATCAACGACAACTACGGGGACCTGTTCGAGGGTTGCCTAGGCACAGAGTCGAATATATGGGTGGACGATAAGACCGGGGGCCGGCGCGTCGATCTTGACGACCAGTGGGTCGTTTTGGAGGAGCAATCTGGGGGCTTCACACAAACGGGACCCATAGAGCAGGTCGCGCTCGCCGCACCAAAGGTGACCGACGTGTTCCGTCTCCGCCCGGCGAGCTCGCCCGCTGGACTGAACCTTGGCGCCAGACAGACGCCCGGCCTTCGGGCAGCGGCGTATTCAGCGGCGTTCCTTCTCCGCTCCCTCGCCTCGAACGCGCTTGAGATCGACTCAGGTGAGATCGACATAGCGAACCCCCGCTGGAGACAGGACCTTGCTGGCAGCCCCTTCGAACTCGTGTTCTCGGACTACTTGCTGAACGGTTCCGGCTTCGTCCGCTGGATGCACGAACGTTCGGAGGATCTCATTGGCATCGCGTTGGATCCTGCTTCAAATAGTGACCCAGAATGGAAGTCATCGCGCCTTTATCTCGAGGACATTTATGGGCTGGAGCACCGAACAGACTGTGATTCCTCCTGTTATCCGTGCCTGCGCGATTTCAAGAACATGCGCTACCACGGCCTTCTCGACTGGAGGCTGGGAGCGGCTTTCACTGCAGCTCTAAACGACCCGGGCTACGCGTGCGGTTTCGACGGGGACTTCTCGGAACCCTGGCTCGCAGGCTGGCCAGATCTGGCAGTAGAACTCCGCGACCTGTTTGTCGACACCTTCCCGGCTGCCGACCCAATCGAACTCGGGCCCCTCCCCGGGTTCACCATCGGCGGAAAGGTGGGGATGGTCGTACATCCCCTGTGGGCTCGAGACGAACCCAGCGGCCTTGCTGCAGAAGCCCTTGCCACAGTCGACGACCCCTTCCACGTGAAGAGGGTTGACACCTTCGATCTTCAGCGCCGAATCTCCGCGGTGTATCGCTGGATCGTCCTGTAGCGGCTATGCCAGGGACTCCTGAACTCGCAGCGCGTGAAGTGAAAACGATCTCGCCAAGCGGGTTTGGCCTCTATGAGGTTTGCCGACTCCGTTGGTCGCTTGCGTCAGCCAAGCATCCTCATCTGCTGAGGTCGTTTCCAGCGCGTGAGCTTGGGACTGCCTATCACCAGCTCATCGAGGAGGCGTCGCGGGGGCAAGTAGCTGGAGACGAGTCATCTCTTGGCGTGCGATTCGACGAGATCGTCGCTGAGCTAGACGATGATCTTCGCCAAAACTGGCTTACGGCTGTATGGGTGCCCATGGGTTCCAAGGTCCGCGACTACGGCTTGAGGCGAGGACGAGCCGTGACACGGGCCATGTCGGTGGCCAGGACTCCCGAGACAAGTCGGGCGGCCCCGACGCCATTTCGGGGTGTCGAGGTGTTCCTGGAGGCGCGGTCTGGTCTGATCCGGGGCAAGGCCGACAGCGTCTGGTTTGATGGGGACGATCTGGTCATCACCGACGAGAAGTCTGGGCGGATCAGGGCTAATGATGGCTCTGTTCAGGACGCTTATGAGACTCAGCTGCTGATGTACGCCGCCATGCTTGCTGAGAGCAGCGGGGAGTGGCCGGACCGGCTGGAGCTGGTATCCGCGACAGGTGATCGGACAGCAGTCGCAGTTGATCATGCACGGGCGACCGGACTCCTCGACCATGCAATCGAGGTCCTGACGGCGCACAACGAATCGGTCGCTGGCGGCATCGGTGCTGACGCCCTTGCGGCACCAAGCGCGGAAGGGTGCAGGTTCTGCGACTATCGGCCGGGATGTGCGCGCTATCACGAAGCCGCAACCGGACGGGGAGACGCTGAAGGATGGCCGAGCGACGTCTTCGGGCCGGTGGCAGAGCACCGACTCCTGGGTAACGGCGGTCACATGCTTCTGATCGGCGACCCGCCGGTCAGGGTGCGGGGCTTGAGCGGAGACCCAGACCGACATCCAGACCTCACCTCCGATCTCACTGGCAGCGACTTCGCAGGCGCCTATGACGTGGAGCGGCTCGGTGGCGGCCACTCATTCGGCGAGGAACCACGAACTGTCATCTACGCCGTCTAAGTCGGTGTGAGGCCCAACCCTTCTCGTCTAGTTGACCTCGCGTATGCAGCAGGCCAACCTCGTGCATGAACGGCTCCTCTTCCTGGACCCCACCCGATGGCTCCTGGGCCTCATCAGCAGGAAACCGGAAGTCGATGCTCGGAAACCGGAGCCGGGACACCCGGCCCGAGAAGGCAATCCGGTCTCTCGTGCACAGCCGAGGCCTCCGTTACAGGGTCGCCGCCAAGCCCCTCAAGGGAATCCGCCGAACTGCCGACCTCGTGTTCAGGCCGACCAAGGTTGCTGTCTTCGTCGATGGCTGCTTCTGGCACAAGTGTCCAGACCATTTCGTGTTGCCTGCCACCAACGCCGAGTATTGGAGACAGAAGATCGACGGGAACGTCAACCGGGACAACGACACCGACTTCCTGCTCGCAGAGGAGGGGTGGGAGGTCCTGCGCTTCTGGGAGCACGAGCCGCCAACTGATGCTGCCGACCAGATCGTTGCCACTGTCCGATCCCGACAGCGGTCAGGCCGCAGCAGTCCCCTCCGACGGCTGCGCTCGGTCTGAGCTCGTCTCAACAGGTTCAGTCGAAGCAGCTTCCAAGGCCGAGCAGATGCTGCGCCCAACCGCAGCCGCCACAGGCGGCGGGAAGGCGTTCCCGACCTGTCGGTACCGGTGGGTCTTTGGACCCTCGAACCTCCACGACTTCGGAAAGCCCTGCAGCACCGCGGCCATCTCAGTCGTCAGGCAGGGCTTCCCGTCAACCGGGAACTCTGGACCGGGGGGCTTGTTCGCCAAGAGAAGGCCATTTACCCCAAGGTCCGCCCACTCCCGCTTGGCCCTCGTGGGACCAAGGTCGGGCCCTCCGTGCTTCTTGGAGCCGCCGACAAGCGTCGGGGCGATCCTGTCGGCATTCCAAGCCCACTCCTCAGCGCCGGGCCAGCCCCCCTCAGCCATCATTCCGCCCAGCGTCTCACCCACAGTCTTCGGAGTTCGATGCCTCGTCGGCCAGACGAAGTGATCTGCTACCTCGGAAGCCATCGTTACGAAGACTGCTCGAGGCCGGAGCTGCGGAACCCCGAACTGCGAGGCGTTCAGCAGCCGCCAGCCTTGGGACACGTAGCCCAGGCGTCTGAACTCCTCATCAAGTTCGTTTCGATACTCGTCGAACCGCCGGTCGAGCAGGCCGCGGACGTTCTCGATCATCACCGCAGAAGGCCGGTGACGCTCGGCCAGCACCGTCATCTCGAAGAGGAGGTCCCTCTCGTCATCCAGCCCGAGCTGCTTGCCGGCGCGACTAAAGGGAGGGCACGGCACCCCGCCGGCCAGAAGGTCAGCACGAAGACCTTGGGGAAGAACATCAGGATCGGCGGCGTCCCCCTCATAGACCGTCCAACCGGGACGGTTGCGCCGCAGCGTCTTGCAGGCCCACTCGTCTATCTCAACGAGGGCTACGGGAGTGAAGCCCGCGCGGTCGAGGCCTATGGACTGTCCACCCGCGCCTGCGCAGACCTCGATCACCGTGTAGTCAGAACCCATCTGTCCTCCTCGAGAAACGTTCTAGCCGGTGGCTTGCCAATCGCCGCGGACTGAATCGGCGCTGACGACAGACAATACGAAGGAACTGTGACAAGCGACGCTAAGCGTTCCCTTTCATGCGGGCCTCACGCCTCCGAGCTTCTTCAGCGTTGATGGCCTTCCGGATAGGGCAGTCCGGCCACTCGGAAAATTCCGCCACTCGGTAGTAGGACCAGACCCTCCCTCCAGCCTTCTTCCTTCGGGTCTCAATTTTCCATCCGATCGTCCGGAGCTCCCGAAGCCGTTTCTGCCAGTCCTCCTGGTACGCGCCGACATGGGCGACCATCGAGATGACGTCCGACCGAACCCACTCTCCGCCGAAGGCCTTGAGCAACTCACCGATTCGCATCCACACTTCCGGGTGCTTCGCCGCTTCTGCGATCTGATCAGCCATCTCGGCAAACTCGGCGAAGTAGTCCTTCTTTCCTTGGTTGTCTTCTTCGCAGAGGGCCTGGAGGTTGTCGATGTGATCGGTGCCTCCGAACTCTTGTGGGAGCTTGTGATCGACATGCAGTTTGATGAGATCATCAGCAACTGTGCGACCACACATGCTGCACCGGCCATGGAGCAGTACCTCTGCGCGAACCCTCTGGCTGATACCACTCCCAGGCTCGACGTTGGGCTTCCTGCCAACGAGCCGGTAGACGGTGTCCCGGCCTCTCCGGTTCTTCTCAAACTCGAAGAACTTGTTGAGATCCCGTCTCCGCCGATCAAGTTGTTCCTGGTTGACCTTGTTCCCTGTGGATGCGAGAAGGGGTTCCGTCAATTGCCTGATCTCGAGCATCGTCAGGTCTGTGTCCTGCTTCTCCCAGAGGACCCTGTAAACGGCCAAGACAGCCGAATTCAGCCTGAGGCCCTCCAGTTCGGGCGAACCCGGTTCCGGCAACGGCAACAACTCCATCGCGGACCTCTCTCCGTCTGCCATGCGAAACCGAACGCTCGTCTCTCTGATCGGCGCTGACGGTAGCCGGCCTCTCCTGATTGGCTGGTGGGCGTGGCTGGCTCGCTTCCTTTCTTGAGCACCAGCCAAATCTGATGCATACCTGGCTTATATGAAGTGCACGTTCCAGGCCAGTCGCTCAGGTACCCCGCAGGCACTATTCCGGTTCCGTGCTGTCAGTATCGAAGGCAAGAAGGCTCGGCTTGACGCCAAGAAGCAGAACCCT
>PVBE012047513.1_pt1 | contig 13405 bp, 14 predicted proteins | sample 1631181 | NCBI WGS metagenome assembly PVBE01 (sample SAMN08397723, study PRJNA350692) | Marine metagenome, whole genome shotgun sequencing project. | isolation source: water | place: Pacific Ocean | collected 2012-04 | reverse complement strand
TGAATAAATTACGTCATCGCCGAGGTTGGCGCCGTGGTTAATACCGGCAATCACCATATCCGGTTCGTCATCCATTAGGCCGGTCAATGCAACGTGGACGCAATCGGTTGGTGTGCCATCTAGATACAAGAAGCCATTGGGCCCTTTATTCACTCGGAGTGGCCTGGTGAGGGTCAACGAGTTACTCGCGCCACTGCGGTTGCGGTCAGGTGCGACTACCAGAGTCTGTGCAACCGTATCGATCGCGCGATGCAGGGCGGTCAGGCCGGGTGCCAGATAACCATCGTCGTTGCTGATCAAAATTCGCATGGAAAGCCTTCCTACGGGTGTGAACCGAGAAGGGCCGGTCCGAACCCCTTAATTATCACAGAATTTGAAAGATTCCGGCAGTCCACCGGTTCAGATCAATTTCTCTAATCAAACGTGGCGTGATGGTGACGGCCCCTTGGGTTGAAACTGATACACTGTTTTTCCTGTCGGCATTGACCCCAAAATGAGCTATTCAACCGCCCCAACAACCCCCCGCGATGATGACACCCGTTACCGGGAACTTCGAACGGTCACTCTGGTAGGCAGCGTCGTCGACGTACTGCTCGCGCTCGGCAAGGTGTCTGGGGGCCTCATAACGCAGTCCCAAGCCTTGATTGCAGATGGCATCCACTCATTTTCTGATCTGGTAACCGATCTTTTCGTGCTCTTTGCAGCCAAGAAGGCCAGCCACCAGGCCGACCTGGAACACCCTTACGGCCATGGTCGAATCCAGGCCATCGCTACCGCAGTATTGGCCGTCTCATTGGCTCTGGTAGCAGTGGGAATTTGCTGGGACGCATTGGCCCGGTTAAGGGGTTCCAACGTACTCCTACAGCCGGGTTGGGGGGCGCTTGGGATCGCAACCGCATCAGTTGTTCTCAAAGAAGGGGTCTATCAATACACCATTCGGGCAGCGGCGCGATTGGAATCTCACCTCCTTCGGGCCAATGCCTGGCACAGCAGGTCGGATGCGCTGTCTTCTTTGGTCGTGATTGCAGGGGTAATCGGCGTCCTCGCAGGCTATTCCTGGGCGGACGCTGCAGCCGCCATTGGCGTCGCAGCAATGATTCTCTACGTTGCCTACCGGATTGGCAAAGAGGCCGTTGACGAATTGATAGACACTGCTGTCGACCCGGCGACCCAGGCTGAGATCCGCAAAACCATCAATAATATTCCCGGGGTTTTGGACGCTCACGAATTAAGAACGCGCCGAATGGGATCCCAGGTACTGGCCGATGTGCATATTCGGGTAGCCCCCCTTATCAGCGTCTCCGAAGGTCACCGGATCGGCGATGAAGTCCTGCAAATCCTAAAGCAGCGCTTCAGGACTTTGACGGATGTTATTGTTCATGTCGATCCCGAAGATGACACGGTATCCGCCGGCGTTAACACCCTTGCGCTACGCCCAGAGATTGAACAATCCGTGAAGCAGGCCCTGATCCGCCACGGCCTACCCGAATGGGAAATCGGCGGGTTGCATTACACAAACTTGGTACTTCACTTTCTAAAGACCGAGATCCAAGCACAGCTTACCTTGCCATTACCTTCGCAAGATACGCGGAGTTCGATCGAAGCCAAAGCGTCCACGATCGCGCAGGATATCATCGGCTCAACGCAGATCGACACCCTTGAAGTCTTATTCTCCGCTGACCTTGAGTACCATGCCAAACCTGGGGAATGAATTCCTACGCAGGCGCATTATTTAACGGACGGATACTTCAACCCCAACTGGGAGGCGGTATCAGGCTCGCGCGCAACGAGCACTTCATGTATTCGTCTTGGTGTCGCTCGTTTGACAGTAAGCTTTAGACCGTCTAGGGCGAACTCCTCCCCACTGCAGGGTATCCGCTGGGCATGCTTAAGTATCCAACGGCTCACTGAGTCTGTTGGCTTACCCGAGAGTGCAAGTTCAAAGTACTCAGAGAGCACCCGCAACTCCAATGCCCCTTCCACGGTCACCAGATCTGGTCCATGCACCGTCAGGTCAAGCGGAGCGATGTCACTCTCATCATAGATTTCCCCGACCAACTCCTCCAGCAGATCCTCAAGGCTTACGACTCCCTCCATCACCCCATGCTCATCAACCACCACAGCAAGTTGGTGTCGTTCTTGTCGTAAGGCGGAAATGGTATCGGTCAAAGTCTGTCGATCTGGCACGAAGTAAGGCCGCCTCGCCAGCTCCCCGATCTGGGTTTTGGTATTTTCGGACATCAGTACCGACAAAAGATCACGCACATGAAGAATGCCGGTGACTTCGTCCGGGTCAGCCCGGTACAATGGAATGCGGCTGAACGGTGTATCTACGAGCTGGTGCAGAGCGCGATCAGCCGATGTCTCTTCGGGAAGTCGAAAAACCTTGTGGCGCGGCGTCATGACGTCGGAGACCGCCAGGTCACTGAACGCAAACGCTCTTTCAATCAACTGCTTCTCACTTTCTTCAATAGTTCCTTCTTCCTCGCCGTAACCTGCCATGCTGATCAATTCTGATTCTGTCACCAGTGGGTCCTCGCCTGACCCGGGCGCGGCTTTACTCATGACGGCTGTCATATATTCAAAGACCTTCCCGATCGGTGCGGTGAGATAGACCAACCCGAGTATGACCGGCGCCACCACGAGCGAGATTCGTTCGGAATATCTCGTCGCTAGGCTCTTAGGCGTAATCTCCCCGAAGACCAGAATCACAATCGTCAATAATCCAATCGCGACACCCGGACCGGCACTGCCAAATTCCCTCGTGGCAATCACAGTCGCGAGCGCAGAGGCACTGATGTTGGCGATGTTGTTGCCAATGAGAATCGCGACCAGCATGCGCTGCGGATTGGCTTTTAGCGTTCGCAATGCCCGAGCGCCGGACCTTTTCTCATGACCCAGCGAATCAGCCCGACCGCGGGACAACGCCACCAATGCCGTTTCTGCCCCGGAGAAAAATGCAGAAAACCCCAGTAGTAACAGCAGTAATAGAATTTCACTCATACTAGGTTCTGACACCACCCCACCGTACGCTCCGACCGCCAGCCGCGGAACCGACCGGACTCAAAGGCTGTACCTGGACCCTTGATCATCGCCTGCCCCTCTTGACGATCATTCAGCGCGTTTAGACAGCGGGTTGTCATCCGCCTCACCTCAGTGTTCCGGCATATTCGGTAATCAACTCTATCTCGTGCGGTTTAATCTCAAAAGGGGGATAGTACGGATCGACATCCGACCAACGCGGGTACCCAGGAACCCGAACAAATACGGGGTGAGGCCTGCGAGTATAGAAAGTTCGGAAGCGTTCTTCCCAGTCGAGGCTTTTGACCATCCACGGGAAAGAAGGGCTATTGCCAATGCCGCCCATTCGGTTGTAGTCCCCAATCACGTGACAGCGCGAGCACAACGCACGGGCAAGTTCAAAACCTTGTTCTGCCTCAGTCGTTGCCTGAACATTGGTCGCAAAACACGTTAACAGCACGGCCAGTCCCGGCCCTAGCGTGCGCGCCTGCGGGGAGATTATGGGCACGGTGGGTCTATCCGGTTTCAACAAGCTGAGTCCATCCACGCGGGTCAGCCGCTTCGCCATGCTGAATGGCCAATAGGTTCTCACAAAGGCGCTCGGATAAAAGTGCCGAACCTCCGGGACGACCCTGGATAACGGTGTCGCGGAAAGTAATAGACTGAATGGGCACCACTACTGCTGCAGTCCCAGCGCCGAAGATCTCAAGTAGGGTCCCGTCCTGCGAAGCTTTGGCCAGTTCCGCGATGGAAATCCGTCGAACTGAGGTAGCAATGCCCCAATCCTCCAGCATCGTCAGAACGCTTTCCCGGGTTACCCCGGGCAAAATCGTGCCCGAGAGATCGGGCGTGACGACTTCGTCTCGAAGGCGAAAGAATATGTTCATCTGCCCGGCTTCTTCGGCGAAAGCATGATCGTGAGCATCAAGCCAGAGGATCTGATCGAAACCCGCACTACCGGCGTCGAGCATCGGCCTGAGTGTCGCCCCGTAATTACCCGCGGTTTTAGCTGCCCCGGTCCCGCCTGGAACAGCACGGGTAAAGGTGGATTCTGCTTTAAGTCGCAGCGCTCGATTGTAGCGAGCAAAGTATTGCCCTACCGGCGCGGCGACGATGACAAAGGTGTAACGAGTCGCCGGCCGCACGGCGAGATGGCCTTCATTAGCAAAAATCATCGGTCGGATATAAAGCGCCTCGCCCCTTGCTCTGGGTACCCACTCGACCTCTGCCGCTACCAGCCCCGTGACGCATTGACGAAATGCGGATGCCTCTATAACCGGGATACAGAGTCGCTCACAGGAACTCGCCAATCGAGCAGCATTACGTTCCGGCCGGAACAATCTGATTTTACCATCGCGAGTACCGTGATAGGCCTTAAGCCCCTCGAACACACTTTGGCCGTAGTGAAGGCCTAGCGCCGCCGGGTCCACCGCCAGAGGCTGCCGGGGGATAATTTTAGGTGTTCCCCACCGTCGATCTTCCCACTCGCAAATGAGCATATGGTCAGAGAAAAAATCTCCAAAGCCAAGATCATCGAAACTCACTTCTTCCCGTCGACTGACTTCCCGACGAGTCACCACGATTTCTTCCATCGACGACATAGGTCTCCTCGGGTTACGGGCTGATATGTTTGTGAATGGTCTCGATCAGGTTGGTGACCTGTTTATTGGACAGCTCGTTTGCGACAGAAAAAATGACTTCGCCGTTCGCAGACAGCGCCAGTACGTGATAGCCCTGATCGACCAGGCCCCATTTCGTTACAAAGGCCCGATCCCTATCCCGGACATAGATGGTGTTGGGGTATTTTTCCTGCTTGCCCTTAAGGATCAGGTCGATCGCGAAATCCGGTTTCCAGGATGCCGCCATGTTGATCACCGCGACACTCGCCAGGAGTTGCCGGTCGAATTCCTCTTTCGCCAGGGCCTCTTCGACATGGCGATTGATCTTGACCTTGTCTGGGTCAACATACATCAATACATGTGCTTTTCCCTCAAGGCTCGCGCTTGACCACAGGCCACCCCCAACCCGCCCTCCCGCGTCCCCTTCAAGAATTAACACGGGAGGTGTCTGGCCTAGAGCGAGATCAGCTGACACGGGGTTTGGCTGCAACAGGAGCAGCGTCGTTAGAATTGCGAGGCTTTTTCTCATCTTTTCTTCTCCCAAAACTGGGTTGCGATCGCTAGGCTCACGTTTGCCGACAGCGTTTACTCGGGCCTCTGGTGTTTCGAAACCGCTCTCCCGCCCTAAGGTCTAGCGTCTTTTGAAGCACTCTACAACAGCTTCTGCGCCTCAGGTCGTATTTCCGAGGCTTGCCAGTCTGAGTCAGGCCTATCAGCCTGGGGTTGAATGTTTCGGCGTTACTCTCCAAGAGGAACCTGATCCGATGAGGGTCAGCGCGTAATCTTGTACACCGCAGTAAGTACGGGGAATAAGCGAGAAATGGTCGGGGCGAGAGGATTTGAACCTCCGACCACCACACCCCCAGTGTGGTGCGCTACCAGGCTGCGCCACGCCCCGATATATCTCAATAAATTGTAGAGCCCTATTTGCCGAGAAGGGCAGAGATCTGCCGGAGTTCGTCGACAAGCTCCTCGACATTGGCCTTCCCGGAAAAACCGTCTAGGCCGCTGTGGCGTCCACCCTCTGGGTCTTTAAGTTGATTACACGCACCGCTGATTGTGTAGCCCTCGATATAAAGCAGTTTGCGAATCGTTCTGATCAATTCAACCTCGTGGCGTTGGTAGTAACGACGGTTGCCGCGACGTTTCACCGGCTGCAATTGCGGAAACTCTTGTTCCCAGTAGCGGAGCACGTGTGGCTTCACCGCACACAACTCGCCGACTTCGCCTATGGTGAAATAACGTTTCCCAGGAATCGGCGGCAAATCCTCCGCATTAGGATCCAGCATCGTCATCAAGTGCGGGCCTCGGCATCGGAGGGATCAGATGCCGCATCAATCACAGCGGTGTTTGACCCAATTAGCTCTCTGACTTTCTGGCTGGCGCGATAAGTCACAACGCGGCGAGCCGATACCGGAACGGCTTCACCGGTTTTTGGGTTACGCCCAGGTCGACTGTTCTTTTCTCGAATAGTAAATCCACCAAAACCTGAAAGCTTCACACTTTCTCCCGTCTCAAGTGCCTGACGGATTTTTTCAAAGAATAATTCGACGAATTCTTTCGCCTCACGTTTATTCAGCCCGAGTTCATCGAAGAGCGTGTTGGCGAGGTCGGCTTTGGTGATGGTGTCGGTCATCGGTCAGGCGAAGATCAGGTTAATTAAAGGTCGGTTATCGTGGTTATCTATGAGCTTGCGATTTATCAGAAATCTTTACTTTGCGCCTGACGTTCTTTTTTGCGCTTCGCCCACTTAGGTAGTGCGTAGCATGCCGGCCAAAATGTCCTCGACGGTTCCAACCACACGGCCTGTAATCTCGTCAGCTTCCTTATCTGTAAGATTGCGATAAATAGATTGCAACGTCAAGCGATAAGTGACAGATTTTTTTTCTTTTCCCACTCCGGGGCCTCGATACAAGTCGATCAACTCCAGCACCGTCAACAAGTCGCCTCCCGAGTCTCTAATACATCCCTTGACCTGGTCGACGCTGACCTGCTCGTCGATAATAAAGGATAAATCACGGTTGATCGCCGGAAAACGGGACACGGCGCTGTATCTCGGGATTTGCAGTCGGAAAATCTCATCCCATTTAAGCTCAAATGCAAAAACCGGTTGATCAAGGTCCATATACTGTTGCAGTTCCATCGACAGGCGCCCCACCCAACCCGCCGGCCTGTCTGCAATTACAATTCTTGCGGTTTGACCAGCTTGGTAGGCCGGATGGGTATCGGGCACAAACGTCGCGCCTGGTGCACCGCGCCCGCGGTGCAGAAGCGTTTGGACATCCCCTTTAATATCGAAAAAATCAACCGTCCTACGGGTCTCGCTCCAACATTGATCTGCGGGGGTTCCCATAATCACCCCCCCTATGCGTTGTTCCTCATGCCGCGCTCGACCCTTCCGAAGGAACACATGGCCGGTTTCGAACAGCGCAGCGTCCCTCACCTGCCGGCGTGCGTTGTTGGCCAGTGCGCCGATCAGCCCAGGTAGTAGCGTGAGTCGCATCTGTGCAAACTGAGTGGCGATTGGATTGCGAAGATTGATCGCGGGCGTGCCAGGCGATACCAGAACCTGAAGGTCGGGATCAACGAAGCTGTAAGTCACAACCTCGCAGTAACCTCGATCCACTAATTGGTCACGTGCGCGATCAAGGGCCAGTGTCCCTTCCGGCGCCAGCGCTCGACCCGCAACGGCACGAGGCCTTCGCGGCGTAAATTGGTCGTAGCCCACCAGCCTTGCGACCTCTTCGATCAGATCGTGCTCACCCGCAAGATCAAAACGATACGTTGGGGGTTCGATCAGCCAGCGATCCCCCTGGCGTTTGATTTCAATCCCCATCGCCGTAAACACTTCTCGCACCTGCTTTGCTCTCACCTTTGCACCCAGCATCCGGTCGAGACGGTGCCTTCGGAGGACAAGGGGTTTGCGGTTGGGTAGCAACCGGTTATCGCTTTTGCCGAACAATGGGCCGCAATTTCCTCCGCAGATCTCGGTGATCAACTGACTGGCACGATGAAGCGCGACAGCAGGCAAGGAAAAATCGACACCTCGCTCGAAACGATGTGAGGCGTCCGTGTTCATCTGGTAATGGCGTGCGGTGCGCGCGACTGTACCGGGGTTAAAGAAGGCCGCCTCCAACATGACCACCTTTGTTGCGGGTGTGATCATGGTCCCGGCGCCACCCTTCACTCCGGCCAGTGCCACCGGTCCCGATTCGTCGGTAATCACCAGACTATGGGGCTGTAACCGAATCTGCGTGCCATCAAGCAACTTAAGCCGTTCCCCCTTTGAGGCGAACCGAACAGTGATAGCCCCGTTCAGCCGATCACCGTCAAATGCGTGCATGGGTTGACCAAGCTCGAGCATCACATAGTTGCTGATGTCCACTAACACATCAACTGAACGAATCCCGGACCGGCGAAGCCGCTCCCGAATCCAATCCGGGCTTCGGGCACCGGTTTGGACTCCGTCGATAAACCGGCCCATATAGCGCGGACAATCGGAAGGCGCGTCGAGTCTGACCCGGACGGATTTGCCGGTTACTGATCGAATTCGACGCCGCTTTGGCGGTAACAATTTCCCCGCTGTCACAGCCGCGACCTCTCGCGCAATGCCCAGGATGCTCAGACAATCGCCCCGGTTAGGCGTAAGATCGATTTCCAATACGCGATCTGGGAGATCAAAATGCAAGTTCAGCTCTTGACCCGGCTCCAGGTCAGAATCCATTTCCAGGAGTCCAACCGACTGCTCCTCAAAGCCCAAATCAGCAGCAGAGCACAGCATTCCAGCGGAACCCTGTCCCCGTATTTCGCTGGCTTGCACTTCGTGGCCACTGCGCAATATGGTGCCCGGTAGCGCCAAAGGAACAACGGCGCCGGGGCGGGCGTTGGCAGCGCCACACACAATTTGGGCCGGGATGCTCGACCCAAAATCGACGCTGCACAACCGCAGATTATCTGCACCAGGGTGCTTGGCGCATTTAACGATGTGTCCGGCAACTACGCCCGCTGGCAATGCGGGCAAGTCCGTTACAGCACCGCATTCCAGGCCAGCGGCGGTAAGTCTCTCCCCCAGGGATGCGAAGTCGGGGTCGAACTCTACCCACTCGCGAATCCAGTTTTCACTGATAATCATTCTAAAGTTGAGGGATCAGGAAAACTGACCCAGAAAGGCCACTTCATTTTCAAAGAAGAGCCGCAGATCATCGACCCCATACCGGAGCATGGCTAGCCGTTCAATTCCTAACCCGAACGCGTATCCAGTATAGGTTTCGTTATCAATCCCGACGTGGCGAAAAACCTCAGGATGGACCATACCGCAACCAAGTACCTCCAGCCATCCGGTGTGTTGACAAACACGGCAGCCTTTACCGTCACAAAACACACAGCCCATATCGACCTCGGCTGAAGGCTCGGTAAAAGGAAAAAAAGAGGGCCTGAAACGCACCGGCAGGGTCTTTTCGAAGAATTCCTCCAGGAAAAAGATCAATACACCCTTCAGATCGGCAAAAGAGATATCCGTATCGACCGCAAGGCCTTCCACCTGATGAAACATGGGTGTGTGGGTCACATCGGAGTCACAACGGTAGACCCGACCTGGCGCGATTACCTGCACTGGAGGCTCAGTACTTTCAAGATGGCGGATTTGAACGGGAGAGGTATGGGTTCGAAGAACCGTGTCTGGCGATATATAAAAGGTATCGTGCATGGCCCGCGCTGGGTGGTCCTTGGGAATATTCAACGCTTCAAAATTATGGAAATCATCCTCGATTTCAGGTCCATGAGCAGTTTCGAAACCGGCTCGCGAAAATATTTGTTCAACGCGCCGAATCGTGCGTGTTACGGGGTGAACTGATCCGGGCTTGATCAAACGCCCCGGAAGTGTGACATCAACCTGCGTGCGCTTGTGTCCTGCCAGGCGTTGGGATTTTGTGATCAAATCGGCCTTTAATGAGATCGCCTCGCTGAGTTGATCTCGGGCGTGATTGACCCTTCGCCCAAACTCGCGCCGCTGATCCGCTGGCAGAGTTCCGATCATCTTTAAAAGCGCCGTAATCTCACCCTGGCGGCCAAGCAGTGTTACCCGCACGTGCTCCAATTCGCGCGGCTCAGTGGCCTTTTGGATCTTCGCCAACCCACCTTCAAGGATTGATGCCAGATTCTCAGTTTTGGGCCCGCTCATGGCAACGTCGGTTACTCCAAATAAAAAGGGGAAAGGTTTTTTCGGCCTTTCCCCGTGTTTTGGACCCTCAGACCAGGCCCCTAATAAATGTCCGTTGTTAAGCTGCCAGTGCCGCTTTCGCCTTTTCGGCCAAAACAGCGAAGGCGCCTTGGTCGTTTACCGCCATGTCCGCCAGGATCTTGCGGTCCATGACGATGCTCGCCTTGCCTAATCCATCAATCAGTCGGCTGTAACTGAGGTCGTGCGTGCGGGCTGCAGCGTTAATCCGGACGATCCACAACGACCGGAATTGCCGCTTGCGTTGCCGTCGGTCACGGTAAGCGTACTGATCCGCTTTCATCACGGCCTGATTCGCAACACGGAATACGTTCTTCCGGGCTCCCCGGTATCCTTTTGCACGCGCGATCACTTTTCCGTGACGGGCTCGTGCGGTGACACCTCTTTTTACTCTTGGCATGTTAGTTGCTCTTGGTTAAACGGGGGTTGTTGCATTCAACTGTAGGGAAGCATTTTTCGGACGGCAGCCTGATCTGCTGCGTCGACCAGCAGCCCCTCCCGGAGGTGACGCTTTCGTTTGGTAGATTTCTTCGTCAGAATGTGATTTAAGTAAGCTTGGGAACGCTTAAATTTGCCGCTGGCCGTTTTGCTGAACCGCTTCGCAGCGCCTCGATTGGTTTTTAATTTAGGCATTCTCGTATTTCCGTATTCAGGGTTTTGCTGGGGCCAGCACCATTACCATCTGCCGGCCTTCCATTTTAGGCATTTGCTCGACGATTCCAATTTCTTTCAAATCCTCTTCGACCCGCTGGAGCATCTCCATGCCGAGTTCCTGATGAGCCATTTCCCGACCGCGAAAACGTAGTGTCACCTTAACTTTATTTCCAGCCTCAAGGAACTTGGTGAGATTACGGACTTTTATGTCGTAATCGCCGGTATCGGTTCCGGGTCGAAATTTGATCTCCTTTACTGTGATCTGCTTCTGCTTCTTCTTAGATTCCTGTTTCTTTTTTGCGTTTGCGTAAAGAAACTTTCCGTAATCCATCAAACGGCAGACCGGCGGCTCCGCGTTGGGTGCTATCTCGACCAAGTCCATGCCGCGCTCTGCAGCCACTTCTCGCGCTTCGATTGCGCTAAGGATTCCTAGTTGCTCTCCAGAGTCACTGACCAGTCGGACCTGCCCATAGGTGATGTCTTCGTTGAGCTTTTGCTGTTTTGCTACTGCTATCGTTTTATCCTCCAAATATTAATGCCGCGCGACGGCTTCGAGACGAAGGAACTGCTCGGGCAAATCATCAACTGCAACAGTGCCCAGATCCTCCCCTTCCCGTGTGCGCACGGCGACGAGGCCTTGCTCCATCTCCCGATCTCCCACGATGAGGAGATAAGGTACCCGTCGCAAGGTTGACTGGCGGATTTTATAGCCAATTTTCTCGTTTCTCAAGTCACATTCGACCCTGAGAGCCTGTTTTTTAAGAGATTTTTCAGTTTCAAGCGCATAACTTTGCTGTCGATCCGTGATATTCAGAATGACAGCCTGCACCGGGGCGAGCCAGAATGGCAACTTGCCTTCCGTGTCTTCAATCATAATCCCAATAAATCGCTCCAGAGATCCCAGGATCGCCCGGTGAATCATCACCGGAACTTTCTTTGAGCCATCTTCACAGACGTACGCTGCCCCCAACCGGCCAGGCATTGAAAAGTCGACTTGAATCGTCCCACATTGCCAGCGGCGACCGATTGAGTCACGCAAGACAAACTCGTGCTTAGGGCCGTAAAACGCGCCCTCCCCCGGTTGTACCGTGTAGGCTATTGCTTTATCGTCTAACGCTTGTGCCAAAGCCTTTTCCGCACGGTCCCAAAGGGCATCTTCACCAACGCGCTGAGCTGGCCGTGTGGACAAAGCCACCTCAATATCCTCGAACCCGAAATCCCGGTACATCCGGTAAGTCAATTCGATCAGGGTGGAAACTTCCTCTTGAAGCTGATCTTCGGTACAAAAGACATGGGCGTCATCTTGAGTAAAGCGCCGTGCCCGTAGTAGCCCATGCAATGTGCCAGATGGTTCGTTCCGGTGCACGATACCAAATTCGGCTATCCGGATTGGCAGGTCCCGATAACTTCTCAGACCCTGATTAAAAAGTTGAATATGCCCGGGGCAGTTCATAGGTTTGATCGCGTAATCACGGTCATCAACATGAGTCGTAAACATATTGTCGCGAAACTTATCCCAATGTCCTGAACGCTCCCACAAGCTTCGATCCAGCATCTGTGGAGTATGTACTTCCTGATAATCATAATCCCCAAGAAGCTCGCGCACATATCGCTCGACTATCGTGTACAGCGTCCAGCCGTCCCGATGCCAAAACACCATTCCCGGGGCTTCTTCTTGAAAATGAAAAAAATCTAACTCTTTTCCAATCTTCCGATGATCTCGCTTTTCGGCCTCGGCCAGGCGACGAAGATAATCTTTAAGCGCCTTCTTGTCAGGCCACGCAGTACCGTAGATTCTTTGCAACATTTCATTCTTCGAATCACCCCGCCAGTAGGCGCCCGCCAGTTTGGTCAGCTTAAAGGCCTTGAGATATCCGATGTCTGGAACATGGGGCCCACGACAAAGATCAACAAAATCGGCTTGATGGTAGACGGATAAGTCTTCGTCTGCCGGAATATCCTCGATGATCCGGGCTTTGTACTCCTCGTTCCGGTCACGAAAAAAAGTAACCGCGTCATCGCGACTCAGCGTCTCGCGATAAACCCGGGCGCCGCCTTTGGCCAGTTCCTCCATGCGCGCCTGGATCGCATCAAGATCGTCTTGGGAGAAGCCGGGTGGGTATGCAAAATCATAGTAAAACCCGTCTTCCACCACCGGGCCGATCGTCACTTGGGCGTCGGGGTATAGTTCCTTCACCGCCTGGGCGAGCAAATGGGCGCAGGAGTGACGAATGATTTCAAGGCCTTCAGGATCTTTGCTCGTGATGATCCGAACCTTGGCGTCATGATCGATTGAATAATCCGCATCTACGATCTCCCCGTTTACTTCTGCAGCAAGGGTCGCTTTTGCCAGGCCTGCGCCGATGTCCGCGGCAACCTGGGCTACGCTAACGCTCTGAGCATATTCCCGAATGCTGGAATCAGGCAGCGTAATTTTCATAAGCCGTAACGCATCGCTGTAACCACTGGGCCAAGGTAATAGAGCATCATACGAGAAGAACCGCCCAAGAGGCGGCTTCAATGAAACGTGCGGGTAAATTGGTAGGCGCGAGTGGGATCGAACCACCGACCACTTGCGTGTCGAGCAAGTGCTCTACCACTGAGCTACGCGCCTTTTGGGGAATTTTAGCATCATTCCCTATCAGTTTTTCCGAATATTCACTGCTGGATTAAAGTGGGCCGGGATACACCAGCGCACGCACCCCAGCACTCGAACAGCCGGATGGTTTTTATCGCCTCCTCGAAAGGCGATAACATCTATTCTCCGGGGACCATTTCGTTATAGGACCCACGCGTTGACTGGAAGCGCTCGAAAGGAAATTTGATGGGCACACCCTCAAGCGCCGCCAGCAGCATCATCAGATGTGCTTCCCAG
>PVBE012058528.1_pt1 | contig 13406 bp, 9 predicted proteins | sample 1631181 | NCBI WGS metagenome assembly PVBE01 (sample SAMN08397723, study PRJNA350692) | Marine metagenome, whole genome shotgun sequencing project. | isolation source: water | place: Pacific Ocean | collected 2012-04 | reverse complement strand
TCTTTGACCGGGGTTCTGGACTCGTACTGCTTGATCGATTTGATGTTCGCATGTTCACTGTGCTTGCTTTTTCTTATGACACTCTCCTGGATGGAGAGGATCATGCCATGGTCTAATTATGCTGTGTCCGATTTTAGGGGATGGGGACAGATGCACTAAGAAAAATAACTACTAAAATTGTCCCAATTCTATCTATAATACCAAACGCTACAACTTCATCCATCATTTCATTCCTAATATTAGCCAGATAATACTACCTACCACTTATATGCTGTTCTTTCAAAAAATAATTCCAATAGGATTGAAAAAAATTTGATGGTTCAGGCCCATATATCTTTATTTTCAGTAGTATCTAGGATTGGCATCGTCTCATAGCAATAAGGTTGGGATGGGGTGTGTTCTTGACTCAGCTACGATAATACTGATTTCAATTATCCTCACCATCATAGTACTTTACTCTACATATTATCTTGGTCAAGTAATCGAAACTCAATAATTTTTGTCTTTTTCCATTTAATTAATTAAATTTGAATACAGAAAGCTAGCCAATATAATTTGAAATATAACGCCCAATTCGGTCGGCATTCGCCATAATAGTAAAAGTAGGATGCTTTGACGGCATGCGCGGTAGTCCAGCACCATCCGCAATGTAAAGGCCCGGGTATCCAGTTATTTCTCCAACGGCTGAAATATCTTTTCCTATTGGGAACGTGCTCCCGTAATGAATATCGCTACCCGATGGATGGATTTTCATTGATCCCGGCAAAACAAAGCCTCCAATACCAAAAAATTGTTGGCGAAGTTGTTTCATGATTTTTTGTACAGCCCTGGGAAACAGTTGTGACTGTTCTCCCTTAATAATTAATTTTGCATTCTTTTTAGTATTCTCATCTTGTTGCAAGCGCGCCGTATTTAGACTGTATTCTCCGGGCAAATATACCATTCCAAACATAAGTGATGATGACAGTAATCGGTACGCATCGATGGCACCAGGGCGGGTAAGTGGCATGTGCGCTATAATATCTGCTGCTGGAATACCTGCAGCATCGTACAGAAGGCCAACGGCCGTATCCCCCGACCGATTTGAGATTGGGGCACGAAAACTTAACTGAGATAAGCCAAAGGATCGTTCCGAAAGACGGGTGCCAAATTTTCGAGGAACCCATAGGGCAAAGGAAAATGATGGCGTAGTCTGCAAAGGAATGGATTGGTCGTACCGTTCCTGAAGTTTTAATACCATTTTACTAGTTGGAATTGTGCCTGCCGCCAGTATTACTGTGGTCGCGGTTATGATGTCAGGCTCGTTGTTTCCTTCGATCATGAGTTCAAGTTCATAGCCAGTACCTTTGCATGAAATTTCTGTTACCAGTGTATTGTCATGAAGAATAAAATTGTCGTGTTGAAGTAATCGATCGACATCATACCGGCTATTGTAAATGGACTTACGCTGACACCCCCAATGGCAAGTCCCTCCTAAATCACAAGCGGACCTGCTTTCCTTATCTTCGGTCAGTATTGCGTTTTGCACGCCTGAGAGACTGAGTTTTTCAGGCCCATGATTTTGATATTGATCATGTAAATATTGAGCGATGGGAGATAGGGGAATAGGGGCCATGAGAGGGATTTTTGCCCATTCATTGAAGGATTTTGGTCTTTCGAGTATTCCGGAAATACCTATTCTGTGTGCGACGGATATGTACGAAGGTAAAAGGTCTTTGCTGCGCAATACAGGACACGCCAGATCCTCGTCATCAAAAATATCTACAACCGCTCCCCAGAAATTGGATAAACCGCCAGGATCAAGAATTCCGATTGCTTTGAAGCAGTTGGTCTTAATGGAATTATGAGATAAATAATTGGAAAATTTTTTTAATTCACTAACTCCTCTTAACTTAGGAGAAAAAGAAGAAAAGGATTCATCCAATGCCCTTAAATTTATTTTTTGAACGTATTCAGGGGTTCGCACAAATCCAGAACGAAATGCACAAAGCGTCGGTATGGAAGCATATTCTGGGGTGTTGCTGACGCTACCGGCCTCAATCATTTTTACGTTTATGCCAGCTTCAACCAATGGAAATGCCGCACTGGTTCCGGCAGGACCGCTTCCAATGATTGTTACGGATTGATCCTTAGAGAAAGTCATCGTACTAACCATCTTCCGAACAGTATGCGTGTCGGTAAGAGGATGGCTTCAACAATCAATAAAAGGAATAATTTTATGATGACCGTCATGATAGGAAGTGGTTGGTATTGGAAAAATTTCCCCAAACCCTGACTGGACGTTTCCTGTAATATAGTGGCTAAATGTAATCTTTTTTCAACTAGAGAAACTCCCTTGTTTCTATGCAGTGGCTCAATAAAACGTAAAAGAGTTGGCATGAAAAGAAAAATTTTTAGAAAATGGATTGGACGCGGACAAGAAGAAGCCTCCACTTCGCGGACAAATTTCTTTACATGAGACAATTTTGGGGGCATTTCTAATAAATATAACAGAATTGCGTGGCCTTCCTGAATAAGACGTCGGCGCCTTGAAAAGACAGATTCATCGGCAATCCCACTGTCAAGCTTCCTAAGTGATATACCGGCAGCTTTAAGGGATTTTTTGCTGGAAATGTATCTAGTACCCTTAAGGCCATAAAATCGTTCCTTATAAGTTTTTGGTATATTTGGAATGCGGTCAAATATTATAAAAACAAGCGCCAATAACTTGCTGGGAAGCGGAATAATTAGGAGTATTTTTCCGTACCGCAGTTCTCTTAAGTTTTTCAAGAATATTCCAAATGGCACTGACACACTATCACCAATCATGTATACTGGTAGCTGGTTATTTTGTATGGCTGATAGTTTTAGGAGCGCTTGGCACGCATCATCAACATGAATAGGCTGTATAGGTCTCCACGGATCAACCATAGGCAGGATCGGAAAGTTCTTAACAAGCTTATTGATATTACCCCATATGCCCTTCTCGGAACCACCGTAAACCAGTCCAAGGCGCACACTAACCTCATTGGGAGAGAGTAACTGTTGCTCAATATTCCATTTTATTCTTCCGTAATTGTTTAGGGCATTTTTATTAGCAGAAAATGATGAAACAAACAGGAATTTTTTTACTTGATTCCTTCGGGCCCATTCTAGAAGTTTCATGGTCCCAAAAAGATTTGTATCGGTATCATCTTCCCAATCATGAGCTAGATGTACGACAACATCCACTTTTGGATATTTGTTATTTGAGTAAATAATCTTATTAGAGATTGTATTGCCTAATGCCCATTCAATGTTGCGAGTCTTGAGGTTGATATTCCTTCCTAAGGTGGTAACTTGATTTCCATCGGCGAGAGCTAGGGCTATAAATGCCTCTCCAATATAGCCACTTCCACCGGTAACTAGATAATGCAATGACAATTCATACTCCTGCTTCTATATACGAAATGCAGACAAGGAAAAATCAAGTGGTTGAGTGCTTTTGATCGAACGCTTCGATGATAACTCGCCCCTTAGCTTCAGCAGGGTAGGGTATGTTAAGGGCGAAACAAATAGTGGGAGCAATATCAAGAATTGAAACATCAAAGTTCAACGTTTGATTTTTTTGTACTCCCTTGCCAAAAATATAAAAGGGTACAAATTTTTCCGCATTAAAAATCAAGTAAGAGTGATCGATCATCTTCATTCCGTGATCAGAACAGATGATGAAGACGGTATCGTCGTACCACGCCATATTCGAGCACCAGTCAATGAAGTCTTCTATTAACCTACCTGCTCGTTGTAATGCCATGATATATCGATCTGACTCACTTCCATAAGCATGACCAAGGAAATCTAACTCGCTGACATCGGCAATTAATAGACGAGGAGGATCATCTTTAAGCAGATCCTCTTTCATCATGTCGAACATGTAATCATCAGATTTTCCAACACCAAGAAGTGGGAGGGAGACGATAGCGGTATCCCATTCCGGTTTTGAGAAATGCTTTACATGCATTGAACCGTACAGTTTTGTTGAGACTAGATCGGGTAATCCATCAACTTTAATTGCCTGTCCAAGATTGTTATCCTTAATGCCATGGACCTTAGGGATAGTTCCAGTAAGGATGCTGGCAAAAGCAGGGTTTGTCAATGCCCTGTATACTGTTTGCATGCCTTTCGGAAAATGTGTTCCCTCTCTTGCAGCCTTGTTAAGTGATGGTAATTCAACTTCTTTCAACCTGTCGTGCCGACAACCGTCAATGTTAAGAACAATCACACGATGGATATCAGTTCGTTTGTGATTTGGAAGATAGGTTTCAGATTGAAAAGCCTTTGGTAGGAAAAAGCGTGTGACGACGGCACCTCCAAAGAAGGTGCTCCAAAAGGCCAGTCCTGAAATTTCCCAAGGTAACGGTTGAGCAATCAGGACAAACGAGAAAAAGGTTGAAAAAAATACCGACATAGACAAGCTAACCGTTGTTGGTGCGATGGTAAATAACGATTTCCACATTTTACCAATACTGACAAAAGGATCACGTGCAACGATCGAATCGGGAATTCCCATGAGGAAAAATTGGATGATGAAAAATGCCAATAAATTCAACCCAAGCAATCTTAAGCCTGAAGAGAAATCTATTCCAGGCAACTGGAATAAAAAAATTAATGCGGTGAATCCGAACAAGAGAAACAGTGGGTAAAAGTCTGCCAGGCGAAATCCTAACCAAACGGCAGTAATAATAGGAATAAGCGGTAGAGGGTGAACAGAAGTACCACTTACAATCGTGTAAACCAGAAAGGAACTACTACCAGCTATCCAAAAGTAAGTATCAATTGTGTTAAAGAAATATAATAACCTTACGCAGTAATCTTCAACCTGATCATTGTAAAATGAGTTTATGAATTTATTTATAATTTCCATGATCATCGGTACAGTTCAATTTGTTTCTAGGATTAACTGATTAGGTAGATGCATGTCTGACATAATTGAACTCAACCATTTTTGCAACCTCTCTAGGTGAAATGCTCCTCATGCATTCATTATTGAAGCAGTTTGTCATTTTTGAATTGTAGATGTTAATACATGGGCTGCACCAAATTTCAGAATATAGGTGACGATGTTCTACTCCAACTGGGGCATAAAGGCGGGGGGTTTCGGGCCCAAATAAAGATATAGATGGCGTGCCAAGAACAAAAGCAAGATGAAGAGGGCCGCTATCGTTTGATATGAGGAGGTTACATTGTACAAACAATCCAGTGAGGCTTTCTAAGGAAGTTTTCTCGCTTATATCGACAATTCTTGAGTGTTCCCCAATTTCTGACATTAAGCCATTTACGTAAGCCCCTTCTCCTGGGCCGCCAATTAGGATGATTCCTATCCGAGGGTTCATAGTTAATATATCGATCAATTCCCTGAAATGTGATTTTGGCCATCTTCGAAGAAGACAAAGGTCCCCAGCATTTATGTTCACAGCAATCAAATAGGTACATTCCCTGAAGCCGGGGTTATTCTGGTATATATATTTCATTGCATCAGAAGATTGATGGCTCAATAGGGATTTCTTTTCTTTTGAAAAAGAGAGTGCTGGGCCCCCCCCAGTTTTTATATTAATAATGGAAAGATAAATTTTTTTAAATGAATTTACGATGTGCAAGCTATGGTCGAAAACAACAGCTTTATCATAAATGGAATTACGCCAGCGTTTCGTGGCATTGAATCCGTAAGAACCTGAAATGTTACATAATAACCTAAGGGATAATGTGACAATAGCAGAAAAATTAGTGAGAAACTCTAGGTCGACAACTATATCGGGGGGTGTTCGAAGTATTTTGATGTATGACTTCGAAAGGCTAATAATAAATTTTTGAAAACTATCAATGTCCGTGACGTATATTTGATCAAACAATTGAAGCATCTGGCACAACTGAGAGTTTCCTGTCGTGGTCAAGATGGAAATATTAGAGTTTGTATAATGGCTTTTGATTAAACGTATTGATGGTGCTGCGAGAAGAATGCTTCCAAAACCGAAAAATTTGATAAAAATAACTTCTTTTACCTGATTAGATGCTTTTTTTTTCGGTATAGGCCGGAATAATTTTACCACAAAAAATAAACATAGCAGGAGTATGCCCAGAACAGGCCCGATATATTTATCAATTTTACGGGCCCTGTTAATATTCATTTTCTTAAAAGTCTTGCCTTAGATTAAAATTGTGTCGTCAGTCAAGTTCAGGCTTCTTTAATACGAGACGGAATAAATTACCATGCAATGTTATCTTACACCATGTGTAACTGATTATTCTACCTAGCCAAGGAAGTTTTTCAAATATTGGCCTGACAAAAAATGTAGTAAATTCTTCTTGTTCCAATATTGAGTAATTTTTCATAGTCTCAGTGGTTAATTCGCTAGGATAGAACCCCTTTTCCTTATTTATCCAGACCCTCGATTGTTCAACTGGCGAATGGTATTCGACATAACGCTGAATTTCATATTTATTGAGAGGTGAAGCAAACTCGTTTATTTCCAATAGCTTATTATTTACCTTCATTTCAATATCATCAGTCACGTCTATGCCCCCACCAATTAATTTATACAAGCTTGCCAGTAATCTGATGGGCAAGGATTGAAAAAAAGCCTTGTTTGGCTCTCGATTAATCAACACGATCCCTCCAGGCTTTAACACTCTGTCGATTTCTGACAAAGTCGCCTTAACGTTGGCAAGGTGGTGCAAAACAGAATTGATCGTAACCAAATCGATACATGAATCACTTATAGGCAATTGGTGGGCTACACAGTTTATGAATACAGGGGTACATTTATCCATAAGTTTTTCTTTATTTCTGGCTTTGCTCAGCATTCCCGTGCTTATATCACATCCTATCAGTAGGTCTTTTTTATTAAGGTTTGATGAGATGCATGTGCCCACGAAGCCTGTACCGCATCCAACATCAAATACTATCCTTTGGGGTGTATCATTGCCATGTATGAGATAGGTTTTGCCTGCTTTTTTCCACCAATCTAAATCACCAACAACAACCTCAATGTGCAGGTCGTCATATACAGATGATTCTACGTCATAATAAATTTTGTTTAAGGCTGAGACAAAGTGCTGTTCATTTTTCAATGATGTCTTGGCAATAGATATGTCATTTTTTTTCAACATGAAATTAATCAATTAAAAGGCTTGAGAGTTAATCAAACCCCCCACTCCTTGATACGACATAACGTAGCATTCTCGCCCCTATTTTTCCAGTATGAAGGATCATCGATGGAGATCGAAGGTTTTTTCCAAGCAATCTCATAATGTAACCAAAGGAAAAATAAAACTTTCTGTATGATTGTCTTAATAATTGATGCAATCGCTTTTCGGAAATTGTTTGGGTCCAAAGAGGGATTTTCCAGTATTCTGTGGGGCTTTTGGCAAATTCACGCCATGTGTCACCAGTCACTACTCCTTGGTCTATAGCCTGAGTATAAACGGCTGTATTCGGAAAAAGTGAAAGGATGGAAAAGTAGATGTATTCGGGATTGATCTCTTGGGCAAATTTGATCGTTTCTTGAATCTGGCTCTCAGTTTCATCTGGGAATCCAATAATGAAATATGCCAGTGTATCGATGTTATGCCCTCGACAAATAGTAAAAAAATCTCTTACCATTGTAAGTGTGATTTTCTTGCCAATTTGTTTCAGCATATCGTCTGAACCACTTTCAACGCCCACATGGAAACGGTAACACCCGGCTTTCTTTAGTAATACGGCCAAGCTTTCTGTAAATGGGGCAACCCTTCCTCTTCCTACCCACCGAATTTTTAGATTTCTTCGTAAAATTTCATGACAAATTTCCTCCACACGATCAATCTGGATATTGAAGGTATCGTCAAGAATCATTATTTCGTCAAAACCAAATGCCTGAAGTTCCTCCATTTCATCAACCACATTTTTATGATCTCGAAATAGATAATTCTTATGTGGGATATCGCAAAAATTGCATCGAAAAGGGCACCCCCTGGACGTTAAGATATATGCTGTCTGTTCTCCAATGTTTGCTGGATTTCCATAGGCAACATGATCCAATTTTCCACGGTCAGGAAATGGGATATCGTCTAATTTTAGTTTTTGATGAGATGAATTTGGAGAATGCTGTAAACTTCCCGTATTGTCTATCCATGCTAAACCAGGTATATCCTTCAGTTCAGCCTCAAGGTGCCCCTGACCTTCCTGGAAAAGTGTTATCATTCTATGAAAACTGTATTCCGCATCGCCAGTGAATACAAAATCAACTAATCTAGATTCGAGTATTTCCAGTGGGTAAATTGTTGCATGGGGCCCTCCTACTAGTACATGGGTATCAGGTAAATTTTTTCGAATTTCCCGCAAAATCTGGTATGAGCTATAAAGCAGATTCGATATGAGCGTAATGCCAATGACGTTGGGTTTTTTTTCACCAAGATGCTCCATTAGTTGGTCAATGTATTGGAGTTTAACCTGGCAATCGATAACTTCGATATCCACTAAGGGGTCGTCTTTAAACATTCCAGCGAGATAAAGAAGGCCCATAGGAGGGTAATTGACAAATTCCTTGTGCGCAAAACTGGGTGTCTGGCTGGCAACCTGATGCTTCTTGGGTGGGTAAATCAGAACAACGCTAAAATTTTTTTTCATTTATCATTCGCCAGCGGTTATTGAAATTGCAGAGATGTTATTTAATAAACTACCATTTTTCATAATCACCTGTTAAACGGTTTCAATTTTCATTAAAAATTTCCAAAAATTCCTTACGAGATAAACGGTGCTTTCCCAAAAGCGATATCCAGAAATATCTCCTAATTTGGTTCCAGTATGTTTGCAAGTAACAATATCCTTCAATATCGCGTTCGCGGTAAGTTACGATGGTATCAATGAACCAAAGAAAAATTGTTTTAGGAAGTAAGTCAAAGAGCTTGTGAAGGTTGTGGTGCAATATAAAATCGACGACTCGTTCAGAAAGAAACGGCATTGCCCTTAGAAGAACATGGTAGCGATTGTACATCTTGATTTTGTCTTTATCTCTTAAAAAACCAGTATCTAGATAGAAACCATCTGGTTCGAGGGAATTAATATTGTCCACATCTTTATCATTTAACACTCCCATACTATGAGCAATATCAACAATTTCAGATCCAGGAAAATATGAAAGCCAGAAACAAGTGATTCGCCCAATATATTTGAATTGTGAATAGAGTCTTGAAGCAGCTATTTGATCCACTTCGCTGTCACCCGGGAGGTTGAAAATATGATCAATGGAAAATTTTAAACCTGCTTCATCACACGCCCTAAGGCCTTCGATGAGTTTTTCGTCCGATCCTTTTCGGTCAAGTATATCTTCACGAATTTTTTCGTTGACTGTCTGAACTCCAAATTGAACTTTATAGCAACCTGTTTCTTTAAGTTTTCGTGCTATTTCTACTGTCATTGTGCTTGGGTGCGTCATTACCTTATACGGCATTTGACCACCGAAAGCCTCATCAATAAGACTCAATAATTCCATTGTATCTTTGCGATTGGCAACAAATGTATTGTCTCTGAAATCGATTTGTTTGAAGCCAAAACGCTGATGATATTCTTTGAGTTCTTCAACAATTTTTTTTGGTTTTCTCCACTCCAAATAACGGCCTGTGTGTGAATATGTTTCTTGAAGTTTGCTTTGTGAGCAGAAGGCGCACTTCCATGGACACCCCATAGAGTTGATGGAGATGTATGAAAGCCAAGTAGGAATGGAGTCCATGTACAAAGATTTATCAAAGTTCAACTCTTCATCAATAGGTAGTGTAGCAGCCCTGGGGTTTTTGATTATTTCCCCATTGGGTTTCCTGAACCAAAAATTTTGCTGCCCATAATCGATTTTGTTGGCAGCTATATTGTCTAATAATTTTGAAGTATGTATAATTCCGTTACCAATACAGGTTATATCTATCCATTCTTCATTGGCAGTCTGCTCTGGGGCAGTTTGGGCCATTGTTCCTCCGACTAGGATGGGAACATTTAGACGTTTTTTTAATTTGGATGCAACGAGCCTGTTCCAACGATAGGTGTCGCTAATTAAATACATTCCAACAACATCAGGCTTTAGTGCAACGATCTTGTCGATTATTAATTCAGTTAAATTAAAAAAATATGCAAGATTTTTATTTCTGAAATATATCCGATCATCAAACAGAAACGGGTCAAAGACTAATGAGACCTTATGGTCAGATTTTCTTAAATCATATGCAAGAGCTTCAAAAGCTGGAAGTTCGCACCCGAAATTAGTCAATACTATGTGAGCACCCATAGTTATAAATACCTAAATATTGTGTTGATTAATGTTCGCATATCAATCATCCGTATTTTCTTGAACTTAATACTTTAAGTAAGTAGATCATTATCAAGCAGGTAGAAGTAATATATTTTTATTATGCGTTTATCAACCCTTAATAAATTTTATAGTATATTAATAGTTGTTAAAACTTAAAAGCCTCGCCAGATATTTGAGAAACTTAAATAACTTCGGGCCATCTTCAAAAGAGGCTTGAAGCTTATTAAAGCACTCGCATGGATCATGCACGAAAGTTGGCACTCATTGCAGAACCAATACGAGCCTTGTTCAATTCTTATTCGATCAGCCAGTTTGCCAAAGAAAACCTCTGATAAATTATTTGATTTAACAATATGTTTGGGGAATTCAATGCATGGCAATACAACTGATCCATCCGCTTTTAGACATAAGGCGGTATCCATTGATCTGCAGCCAATTTTTTCAAGGCCACCAGATTTAAGAACATCCGTTTCTGGTTCACCATTTGTTATGCAATCGCTGTATTTCTGCCGGTATTTTTCAATTCTTCTGAGCCCCTCGTCCAGAGGTAAACAAATATCAGCGGTATTTTCAGCGCGGAGTTGCGCTTCTTGGGCGGAAAACCCACCCATTTTATCCCCAAAACTATAGGCAACAACCAGCTTAAGGTTCATTTTGATGTCAAGTTCGCGGCATATGCCAACAAGAAATACAATGTCTGTATCTGTAGTCCTGGAAGTGAAAATGGTGCCAATCAATGGCTTGCGCCCATTTTTTACAAGATAGCGAAGGGTTTCAATAGTTTCATTCGTTGCATTATATTTTTCAGGAGCAACACGAAGAGTGCTATTTAACTCTTCAGGTCCTTCCAAGCTTATACGAATAACATCAGCCTCCATTAGCCATGAACGTTTTTCGTCATTGATCACCCCATGAGAGGTAATGGCGATACGAATGCCCTTTGATCGGGCATATTTTAATATTATCGACAAGTCACTTCTGTTTGTCGGTTCTCCACCTACAATATTAAGAATTTTAGTTCCCATCGCGGAGATTTTATCGACGATATCCAATGCTTCATCAGTTGTCGTCTCTGGACTCCATGCTGACGGGTGCAGGCGGGTTGTACAAAAAACGCATTTCAAGTTGCATTTGTACGTGATTTCCCAGTGGGTCATTAGTGGGACGGGTTTGTTCTTTAATCGAACACGTGCTATCTTGGTCAATAACCCCATACTCCAAATAGGTGTTGAAGGAGGGTTGAGATGGATATCATTTTTATTTCTCATTTGAAGAACACCACAGTTTTGAAAAATAATGAGCTGATTGAAGGTAATTTAATAGCATTTGAATGGATTATTCTTTTAACAGATGCTGGAAAAATGCATTGAAATATGTGAAACTATATTTGCCATCGTTCTGATTTAACTCGTATGTGGTTTTTAATGATTTTGCTTTGAATTATCCATTGAAGCCATTTTATTTCCTTTGGCCTCAATTTTGTATCGGTAAGCCCTAAGTGCCCCCTCAGCTATGTAATCAAGACGTCTAGTTCTAATGACAAGCCTAAGCATTCGCAATATTTCTTTTGGGTTTAGCAGCAATGACCACAGTAATGTTAAAATAAATGAAAAGCTAAGATTTGTCATAAAATTGCTTAGGAAGAATTTATTTTGAAGCTCAGCTCTTATCACAACAAGTTCACTTTTTTTGAATTCTATTTCCATGTAAGGTTCTTCTGCCTGGCGGATTGACCAGTTATCATCCATGAAATCATGATCTTCCGGGATCCAACCATTATTAATAGCTTCGTCGTAGATTTCCGACCCGGGGAAAGGAGTCAAAAAGAAAAATGAAACAAAATCTGGGTTCAATTCTTTAGCAAATGCCTCTGTTTGGCGTATATCATCAAGAGTTTCACCTGGAAAACCGATGATGAAAGATGCCATACGGCGCAAACCATTTTGTTTTGCAATATCGTAACCACGTTTGATAATTTTTTTGGTGATGCCCTTTTTCATAGCTTTCAAAATTTTAGGGCTGCCTGATTCCACTCCGATTTCAAGTTGTCGACATCCGGCCTTATACATCAAGAGGGCTATCTCATCGGTGATCATGTTTGCCCGGCTAGTTCCAACCCAGCGGAGCCTATTGAGGTTTTTGTCAATCAGCTTGTTGCAAAATTCTTTGGCCCACTCCTGATCACTCAAGAAAACGTCATCTGTAAAATTAAAACCGTTTAAGCCATAATCATCCACAAGATGCTCAATTTCAGAAATAACGTTATCAACGGAACGGCGTCTAACGCCACGATCAAAAAGCACTTGATTGCCACAGAACGTGCATGCAGCTTTGCATCCACGGCTGGAGATTAAATTTGTTGTTCTAACAAGAGGCAAACCTTTTATAGGCCCTGGGGGGGTCATGTAGTTTTCCATGTCAAGCAAATTGCGTGCCGGAAATGGGATGATGTCAAGATCAGAAATTGGTTCTGCCCTACCATTGTCGATCACTTTCCCGCCAACGAGATGTATAGTTCCAGGAATATTTTTAATGGTTTTCCCAGACTCAAGTGCGTCGCAAACTTCAGCCATAACTAACTCGCCCTCGCCACAGACAACAAAATCAATGCCGCCACCAAGTTCCACGACGGTTCTTTTTGGAAGGGCTGAAGGATGGATGCCACCCGCGCAAATGATAACATCGGGCATTTTTTGTTTAAGAAGACGAATTGTAGCGTCGGTTTTCTTGTAGTAGGTCGTCATCAGAGTAAAACCGATGATATCAGGGGCAATTTCCTTTAGACGAGGAAGGGGATCATTCAATTCTGGATCGACATCAAAAACTATAGTTTCATGACCGCGTTCTCGTAAATATGATGCTATGTATAGAATCCCAATAGGCGTCAGGAATGTGTTTGCCTCACTGACCCGTGTTTGAATCAAAACTACTTTCATTTATTACTCTATTCCTGCTCATTATACTATAAACATAATATTTTTAATAACTAGTCATGTCAACACCCCCATCTTTCTACAGCGCATAAATAGAAAATTGGCCGAACCCTCTCTGTTGTAAAAACAGTATTGGCGACAGATCTCCGAGTGACTGGTGTGGTCGCTCAGTGTTGTA
>PVBE010202347.1_pt1 | contig 13408 bp, 13 predicted proteins | sample 1631181 | NCBI WGS metagenome assembly PVBE01 (sample SAMN08397723, study PRJNA350692) | Marine metagenome, whole genome shotgun sequencing project. | isolation source: water | place: Pacific Ocean | collected 2012-04 | reverse complement strand
CGGTCTTGATTTTCCTGAAGGTCCTGTTGTCATGGACGACGGCAGTATTGTTCTTGTAGAAATATCTGGGCCGCGTCTTTCACGTGTCACGCCGCAAGGGGTGAAAGAGACTATTGCTGAATGGGAGGATCCGGGTTCCGCAGGTCCGAATGGGGCAGCCGTTGGCCCTGATGGTTGCATGTATGTTTGTAATAATGGTGGGTTTATTTGGACCGAACATAAGGGTATGCGATTTCCGCTTGATCGTTCAACAGGGGCAAATCAGGCTCCAAATTATGTTTCTGGTTCTGTAGATCGTGTTGATCTTACTACCGGAGAGATTACACAGATTTATCATGAGTTCGAGGGAGATCATTTGTGCGGCCCGAATGATATCGTTTTCGACAAAACTGGTGGTTTCTGGTTTACTGATCTTGGAAAGCAGCGTCCAAGGGAGATAGATAAGGGAGCTGTCTATTACGCCCAGCCTGACGGATCGTCTATTCAGCGGTGGATAGATAATATCGATCATCCAAATGGCTGTGGGCTTTCGCCTGATGGGGAAACATTGTACGTTGCTCAGACTACGACAGGAAGGTTATGGGCGTATGATCTCGAGGAGCCTGGGGTTCTCAAAAGCAGAAGAGGACGCTGTATAGCTAACACTCTTGGATCGCTCGACTCGCTCGCCGTTGAAAGAGACGGCTCTGTTGTTGTGGCCGCGTTGCCTGATGGGCTTCTTGTCGTCAGGCCTGATGAATCCTATGAGTACGTATCGATCGATGGGCCGCTAACAACTAATGTTGCTTTCAGCCGAGGTGGAGAGAACATAGCATACGTCACTGAATCGGGTTCTGGGTCGCTACTTGCTCTTGATTGGCCTAGATCGGGCTTGGAACTCGCCTTTTCAGCTTAAACGTTGCGAACCGGAGATCTTCCGGTAAAGGCTATGAACCGTTCGACGGAATCATCCGTTTCAATGTCGATAGCAGGGTCGAACCGTCCTGGCCCGCGCAACCCTGCCTCTCTTGGTTTCATCACATCGTATGCTTCCTCAGCCATCGCTTGCGGAATGCAATGATCAATTGCGGATGCATCAGCTACGTCCCATATATGCGTCGCTGTGTCAATCCAGATAATCCCGAGAAAATCGTCTACCGACATCTCGCCGAACGGTGTTTGGACAATTTTTTTAAGACTCTCTTCATTCCATCGGTCTTCTATCCCTTGCGCATAATGGGCGGCGAGAGCTACAGGGTCAGAATCTGTTGAAAAGTTTGGGGAATCCGCATCGACCTGATCCACCATAGCCATGACCATGGTCGCATGTTCAAGTACATCTTGGACATTCCACTCTTCGCAGCATGTCTGCTGATCGTGTTTGGATCGTGATGCTACCTCTGCGAAAATCTTCAGGGTATGCCCATATCGGGCGTGGTTATAGCTAGCAGTTTCTTCGAGAGTGCTGGCTGGTAAGTATGAGTGCTGTGAACTCATTGGCTTCCTTTCTAATATGTGAATGTATTTGCTTTGGCTTTTTTCGTTATAAGCGCTCCAAGTTCGGCTAGTTGTGATGACCCACCACCAAGAGTATTTTCTAATTGTTTGACCCAAAGGAAATACCGATGGACTGGGTAATCAATGTCTGCTCCCATTCCTCCATGGAGGTGTTGCACATCATGGACTACTTTTTGTCCGATCTCTGAGGCCCACCATTTCGCTATTCGTACTTCTTCAGATGCTGGGAAGCCTGCATCTAGACGCCAGGCTGCCTGCCAAAGGACAAGTCGCATCGCATCTGTTCCGATATAGCAGTCTGCTGCTCTTTGCGTCACTGCTTGATTATGCGATAGTGGTCTTCCGAATTGTTCCCGCTCGCTGGTGTATTCAGCTGCCATCTCTGTTGCCTTGGCGCAACATCCGACTGCTATAGCTGATGTCGCCACATTGATCCTTTCCAGCATCCAGATGATTGAAAGATTGCCTTGCCCTACTTCTCCTAATGGCTCTGCAGGCACAGCGTCACAATCGATCTGGGCTTGGAGCTCTCTGTTGGTGGTGACATTGGGCGTTAGCGTTAAGCCGGTTGTTTCTTTTTGGATGAGGAACAAGCAAGAATCTTCGGGTCCAGTTTTTGCAGGGACGAGAATATAGTCAGCGAGATGTGCCGCTGGAATGGCAGGTTTTGTCCCATGAAGTACCCATTGGCCGTCAGTGCATTTTGCTTCCAGTGAGGTGTCAAGTGGGTTGTTTACCCCCCACTCCTGAAATCCGCCCGTAACGATGCATTCTCCCGATGCAATAGCGGGTAAAAGTCTCGACTGTTGCTCTGCTGTTCCAAATTCAACGATGGGAAGCGCTCCCATGACAAGTGTTGGTAAGAGCGGCACTGGGGCGACTGTTCGTCCTTGCTGCTCGAGGATGAGGGCAAGTTCAAAAACCCCAAATCCGAGGCCACCGTACTCTTCGGGTATTGCTACCCCTAGAAGGTTAGCGTTCGCGAGTTCTTTCCATAGGTCACTGTCAAAGCGTTCCTCTGTTGTTTCGATTTCTTCTACCCGGTCAGCTGGCGATGATCCTTCAAAGATTTGGTTACTGAGATCTAGAAGAGCTTGCTGTTCTTCGGTGAGGTCGAAATTCATGGATTTAGCGCTTCCCTCTGCTCATTCCTAGACCCATCCATGCAATGATTTCACGTTGTATTTCGTTTACTCCACCGCCGAAAGTATTGATCTGCGCTGATCGGCCGGCAGCTTCAAGCTCACCTCGTAGAATTGCCCCTGGTGATCCGCCGCGTAAATATCCCGCTGCGCCGACAACTCCAAGTAGCAAGTGGTATACGTCCGCCACGCTTTCAGTCCCATATACCTTTGCCGTGGAGGCGTGATACGGCTTCAACTCTCCAGCTTCAACAGCTGTCGTCATTCTCCAGTTCATCAAATTAAGGGCATCAAGCTTTGCACGGCATTTTGCGAGGTCCATTTGTACCCATGGAAGGTCTATAACATATTGTTCTTTGCTGGTTTCTGTTGCTGCCGCCCATCGAAGAACATCATCAAATAGTCGGAAAGAAAGGACACTAACGGCGGCAAGCCCAACTCGTTCGTGGTTCAATTGGCTCGCTATAAGCCCCCACCCTCCATCAAGATCACCTACGAGGTTCGTGTACGGGACCCTTACTTCGTCATAGTAGGTGGCTGTTGTTGTGGCATTCCCTACTGTCACGATTGGGGTATAGCTAAAGCCTTGTGTGTCTGTTGGGACAATGATGATTGAAATTCCTTTATGTTTCTTCGCTTCAGGGTTAGTTCGACATGCCAACCAGACATAGTCAGCTTCATTGGCGCCGCTAGTCCACATCTTTTGACCGTTGATAATCCATTCATCTCCGTCGCGTTCTGCTCGTGTACTTAACGATAAAAGGTCTGTCCCTGCTGCCGCTTCGCTATACCCGATGGCGAACGTGATTTCACCTGAAAGAATTTTCGGGAGGAAGAAGTCCTTATGTTCCTGACTTCCCATTTCCATAAGGGTCGGCCCAACGGTATTTAGGGTCACAAAAGGCATTGGTGCATTAGCGCGAACAGATTCATCGTACAAAATGAACTGGTCAGTGGGCGTTCGTCCTTGCCCGCCGTATTCCTTCGGCCAGCCGACGCCCAACATTCCATCTTTCCCCATTTGGCTAAATAACTGGCGGCGAATTGGCGAAGTTTCATGTGCGCCGCGGAGGCCTTCACGGATGTCGTCTGTCATGAGCCCAGCAAAATATTCCCGGACTTCTTTTCGAAAAGATTGTTGTTCAGGGGTTTCCTCAAGAAACATCTAGCGCTCCATAAATAAGTTATTTACTGGATTTTACGATACCCGTTTGGAAACAGGAGTGGAATTTTTAGCAAGAAAATCGTAATAGAGGAAATCTAGCGTTAGTTGTAAATGGACGTCCAAAGCTTTATAGAGCTTCGTCACCTTCTTCACCGGTACGGATTCTGACGAGTCGCTCTACGCTTGATACCCATATTTTTCCATCGCCGATTTTTCCGGTTCGAGCTGCTCCTAGAATTGCGTCAACTGCTTTATCAGCTTCACCATCTGAGACAACGATCTCTAGCCGGCTCTTAGGAGTAAACGCTACTTTATATTCAGTTCCTCTATACGTTTCAGTGTGGCCGCCCTGCCTTCCAAAACCTTGGGCTTCGGTAACAGTCATTCCTTGAACCCCAATCGACCCTAGGGCCTCTTTGACTTCTTCTACTTGATGGGGTTTGATCACTGCGGTAATCAGTTTCATCTGAACAGTTTCTCTTTCTCTTCAAAAACTTTTTGAAGTTACTATTACCCTAATCTATTCGGAAAGTGTTTGTGTTTCTAGATTGTTAACATCGCGTTACAAGCCCGAAAGTGGCAAATAAAGTAGAATTCGCTATTGAGCTCCATAAACGCTTTCTGGTGGTGGGGCGCCCGCTATGCTGGCGTGAACGAGGCCATGGACCTCTTCAACCTTTATCTGCCGGTCTCCAACTGATTGCACTGGCCCATGTTGCCACCCATCGCACACATTTAATTGTCCCCCCGTTGCTTCGAAGGTCCTTCCGGTCACATCACATTCTGGACTTGCGAGCCATACGACTAAGGGAGAGACGTTCTCAGGAGCTTTTGCATCGAATTGGCCCTCATGAATATCATCAGACGAGTAGAAAATACCTTCCGTCATCCGTGTTCGAGCATCAGGAGCGATTGCATTTACTAAGACTCCGTATCGGCCCCATTCGCTGGCTTGTTGAATTGTCAGTTGCGCTATGGCTGCTTTTGCAGCTGCGTAGTTTCCCTGCCCTATCGATCCCATTAGTCCTGCCCCTGAACTGGTATTGACTATTCTTGCTTGAACGTCTTCGCCTTGTTTTGCTCGATCGCGCCAATGCGTTATGGCGTGACGTGCAGGAGCGAAATGTCCTTTGAGGTGAACGCGCACGACGGTATCCCATTCTTCTTCGCTCATACTTGCGAGCATTCTGTCGCGAAGGAATCCAGCGTTGCAGATAAGGCCATCGAGTACACCCCATGTATCAATAGCTTGTTGCACCATTGCTTCTGCTTCGCTCCAATTAGCTACATCAGCATTGTTGGCGATCGCTTCTCCGCCGGCATCAATGATTTCATCGACCACGTCTTGAGCTGGACCTGAAGTTGCTGAGGTTCCGTCACGTTCCACTCCAAGGTCATTCACTATCACCCGAGCTCCCTGTTGGGCTAATGACAGAGCGTGGGTGCGTCCCAACCCTCGAGCTGCCCCGGTTACGATGATTACTTTTCCTTCACACACGCCCATCAGAGACCTACCTAATCTTTTGTACCTTTACTTTATGCTGCCGCCACATCAGCAACGATAGCAGAGGTTATTTTTTCGAGATCTTGGGGGCTTATGGGAAAACATGTGTCGGGAGTTCCAGCTGCTGCCCAAACTGTTTCGTATGTAAATAAGTCTTTGTCAAGGATTGTCGGGATCAGAGTTAGGTGCCCGAAAGGTGGAGTTCCTCCGATCGCAAATCCTGTTACTTTGCGAACCTGATCTGGAGATGCGATAGAAAGTGATTCGACATCCATCGCCTCGGCCACAAGAGATTCATCAACTCGGTTCTTTCCAGATACCAAAACCAGATACGGGTTTTCTCCGTGAACAAAAACTAGTGATTTGACTATCTGTGCCAGTTCACATCCGACGGCTGCAGCAGCGTCTTTTGCTGTTCTGGTACCTTCAGGGAATTGTTCAGCTGCTACCGAAAAGCCTGCGGTGTCTGCAGCTTGGGTGAATCGTTGGACAGCATCCATGATGGTTACTTTGCACCGCGAATTAATCGACCGGGGCGGGCTCCCGTGTCTTGTCCTTGTTTTCTGGTTATTTGACCGGCAACGATCGTATAGTCGTATCCTTGTGCTTCTTGAAGTAATCTCCTGCCACCTGCAGGAAGGTCGTGGGCCATTTTTGGTCCGGAAAGGTTAAGCGCTTGGAAGTCAATCACATTTAGGTCGGCCCGTTTTCCTTCTTCTATCACTCCCCTGTCGGTGAGTCCGTAGAGAGTTGCTGTGTCATTTGTTTGTTTCTTCACGACCCATTCAAGAGGAAGCTTCGCCCCGCGAGATCGATCGCGGGCCCAGTGGCTGAGCATAAAGGTGGGTATCGAAGCATCACAGATCATTCCACAATGCGCTCCCCCATCTGAGAGGCCTGAGACGGCTTGCGGGTGGAGGAGCATCTCTCGAATGGCGTCATGGTTGCCGTTTACATAGTTAAAGATTGGCATCATAGCCATAGCATGCCCTCCCTCTTCGAGTATGTAGTCGTAGAGCACCTCAAGAGGTGAACTTCCTGAACGTTCAGCGATTGCGACGATGCTTTGGTCCGGTGCCGGCTCATAGTCTGGGATCTTTCCAAGGGGGTAGAGGCGGTGCGTCATACCTTGGACGAGGCGGGCCATTCCATCGAACAAAATTGAGGGATCTGTCGGAGTGTCTTCTTCTTCTAAAATGGACCTACGGACTTTGGGGTCTCTGAGCTTAGCAACAAGTTCTTCATGAGCTAAGTGTGCGTGCGCGAGAAAGGTTGGCCTCTTAGCGAATGCGTGGTGGGTTTGTAGGCCAATTAGAAGCCCAAAGGGACGTCCGGCGACTTGGGGGAAGCACTGGCTTCCCTCCTTACTTGATTGGAGGGACTCTTCGAGGAGTTGTTCCCATAGGTCTGGCTCTGCCTCATTTTGGAGCATGGCAAAAGTAACCGGCCTGCCTATTTCGGAAGAAAGTTTTTTCATCCATTTCATCTCTGACGGGGCTTTGATGAGATCTTGCCCATCCGCTCCAGCTGGTGCTAATTCGAACACTCCAGTTCCAGCTTCTTGAAGAGCTCGGCCAAGCCCGTAGAGTTCGTCTTCTGCAGCAAAGGTACCGGGGACTGGTTCGCCGTCCATCGCTCTGTGGCCAAGAACACGCGACGTCGATACACCCAACGCCCCTGCTTCGATGGCTTCTCGAACAATGGCCTTCATTTCTGCGATATCTTCAGGTGTCGCTGGGTCATTTTTTGCTCCCCGTTCTCCCATGACATAGGCGCGTACGGCACCGTGTGCGATTTGGGTTCCGACGTCGATAGCGAATTCTTTACTATCGAGTGCTTCTAGATACTGCGGGAATGTCTCCCACTGCCAGTCCATACCTTCTGAGAGGGCGGTACCAGGAATGTCTTCTACGCCTTCCATTAATTGGATCAGCCATTCTTCCTTCCCTGAGCGCACGGGCGCGAACCCCACCCCACAGTTTCCCATCACAACTGTTGTTACTCCATGGCCTGATGATGGCTCTAATTGGCTATCCCAAGTGACTTGACCATCGTAGTGCGTGTGGATGTCTACAAAACCAGGTGTGATGATGCGGCCATCTGCATCGACGGTGGTTGTTGATTCTGTTTCGTTGAAGTGGCCGACTTTTGCAATAATCCCATCTTTGATCGCTATGTCAGCGGCATACGGGGCGGACCCTGTTCCGTCAACAACTTTTCCACCAGTGATTATGAGGTCGTAGGACAAAGCCGCCTCTCCTTTTCTATGTTCCCACCTTACCTTTAGAGAGGTCGACCCTAGAAAACAGTGGTGAAGATTTCGTTCAAGTTTTTCCGATTCAAGTCCGGTACTTTCACTCCTTCAAGTGGGTATCCGACGGGGAACAGAACAAAGGGTCGTTCATTTTTCGGCCGATCTAATACTGTGTTTAAAAATTTCATTGGTGTGGGGGTGTGTGTCAGAGTTGCGAGCCCCATATGGTGCAGGGCGGTGATGAACATGCCTGCGGCTATACCCACGCTTTCTTTGACATAGTAGTTTTTTCGAGTTGTTTCATCTGTCAGGGTTTCGTAGCGTTGTTCGAATAAGACAACGATCCAGGGGGCTACTTGCAGAAATTCTTTGTGGTGGTCAGTGCCTAAAGGAGCTAGAGCTTCTTGCCATTCTTCGTTCATCCGGTTTTCGAGATAGTTTTTTTCTTCTTCTTGTTCTGCAGCAACCCGTATTTCTTGTTTGATTTTCGGGTCGTTGGTTGCGACAAAGGTCCATGGTTGTTTGTGCGCTCCTGACGGGGCTGTTGATGCGGCCTGGACGGCAAGTTCGATTAGTTTTTGGGGGACAGGGTCGGGGCTGAACATGCGCACACTTCTTCGGGAATCCAATTTGTGGTAGAAATCTTTTGCCTTGGCTTCCATCACCTCCTCGCTGAGGCGTTCATGCGCATAGACGCTGAACGGGTACTGGGATTCAAGTTCCTTCGATGGGTACGGAAATTCATAGTTGTCGCTCATGGTTCTTTTGTAGCAGAGAAACGGAGAAACCGAGAGCAGTTTGCATCTCTTCGCTTCATTCCGGCGCATGATCTCTCGAAAGGATGTGACCAACTGATCGGCCAACGCGTAAGCTAAGGGCACATCATGTTTAGGAGGGTAACGATGGCTGGACCCATGGAAGGTATACGTGTAGTGGAATTGGGTGTTTGGGTCGCTGGGCCAGCCGCTGGGGGTATTCTCGGCGATTGGGGTGCTGAAGTTATAAAGATCGAACCGCCAACTGGAGATCCGGCGCGATCATTTCAGCGGATGCTTGGCGGAGATATGCCAAATAACCCTCCTTTTGAGTTGGATAACCGTAACAAGAAATCCGTCGTGCTTGACTTATCGACATCCGAAGGCATGAATGTCGCTTTACAGCTCATTGACAGCGCAGATGTTTTCGTGACCAACCTCCGTGTCGGTGCCTTGGAGCGACTCGGACTGGGACACGAAGAGCTACGGAAACGAAACCCGCGACTTATTTATGGTGGAATAAGTGGCTATGGGACGGCGGGCGATGATGTCGACAGGCCGGCATATGATGTTGCTGCGTTTTGGGCTAGATCAGGGATAGCTGACCTTTTAACACCGGAAGGTTCTGACCCTCCGTTCCAGCGTGGCGGGATGGGAGATCATGGAACAGGACTAGCAGCTGCAGCGGCGATTTCGGCGGCATTGTTTGCAAGGGAAAAAACGGGAGAAGGGCAGTATGTTTCAACATCGCTCTACCGACAAGGAGCTTACACGATCGGCTTCGATATGAATATTGCTTTGCTTTGGGGAATGACTCTGGCAGTTGGTAACAGGGAATCTATGGGGAACCCTGCGATGAATAACTACATGACTGGAGATGGTAAACGGTTTTGGATTGTGGGGTTGGAAATACTTCGCCATTGGCCGCCCCTATGTCGAGTTGTCGGCCATCCCGAGTGGATAGACGATGAAAAGTTCGGGACTCCTCGCGGGCGGGCACAAAACGCAGCTGAACTCATCTCTTTGTTAGACGCGGAATTTGCGAAGAAGACGATGGAAGAATGGAAGGAAGTTTTCTCCGGGGAACCGGATTTTTTCTGGGCTCCTATTAATTCCATTGACGATATTCTCGTTGACCCACAAAGCGAGCATGCTGGGCTCTTTACAGATGTCCCAGATGGAGTCGGGACGACACGGATGGTAGCGACTCCGTGCGATTTCGAAGGGACACCTTGGGAGCCGCGGTCAACGGCACCTGAATTAGGTGAACACACCGTCGAGGTGTTAGAAAGCCTTGGGTTCAGCGGCGATGACATTCTGGCGTTACAGCAAGATGGAGTAACAAACTGAAACGCATCGCTCCGTTCTTGCGGTGGGACGTGTTGGCTCTCACTGTTGCCGCCATGTCTGTTATCTTGTTCGCGTCTTGTTCGAATGCTTCTGACAACTCAAAGGCTGAGCGTGCGGAAACTGTTGAAGCTTCAACGCCGCAGGTCAGTCAGCAACCAACTCAATCACCTCAGCCTTCTCCTGTGGAACAAGAATCGTCCCCGGAGGCGTGGAAAGTAAGAGTGGTCGAAGAGCGTGGTCATGATCCTGAGGCGTTTACTCAGGGTTTGGAATTCAATGATGGGCGACTGTATGAAAGTCGTGGCCGGAATGGGGAGTCGGGGGTCAGCGAGATTGATCCGCTTGATGGGAGCGTGTTGAGGTGGATGCCGCTCGCTGAAGAATATTTTGGTGAAGGGGTAACTGTTGTAGGTGATTCCATTATTCAGTTGACGTGGTTAGCTGGAAAGGCATTCGTCTACGACCTTGAATCGTTCGATGTCATTGGAAGCTATGACTATGACGGGCAAGGGTGGGGGCTTTGCTTTGACGGCGTTGCCTTAATTATGTCTGATGGGTCGAGTTCGTTAACGATGAGAGATCCGGAGACTTTTTCCGTCATTGATAGTGTCACCGTTCGTTTGGATGGGTCTGCTGTGGCTTCGCTAAATGAGCTGGAATGTGTCGATGGGAAGGTCTATGCCAATATTTGGCAGACCGACACCATCGTGGAGATTAACCCAATAACAGGTGCGGTAACGGCAGTGATCGACGCAAGTGGACTCCTCGATGACGCTGATAGCGCTGGTGCTGATGTATTAAATGGGATTGCCTACGACGAGGCTACGGGGGCGTTCCTTCTAACTGGAAAGCTATGGCCGTCAATGTTTCTAGTTGTTTTTGAACCGGCCTGAGATTTATTCCAAGCCCATAAGTGTTGTCAATCCGTACCAGTGGCCTGCGGTGTATCCGCCATCGACTGGGAGGGCGACTCCAGTGACGAAAGATGAATCTTCGCTAATGAGGAAATAAGCGGCTCCGGCGATTTCGGTTGCTTCTCCCCAGCGTCCAAGTTTATGTTGTTCACGTATACGGTCGGCGCGTTCTCCCATGAGGGGGACGGTAGCTTCGAACATAGGGGTTTGGATAAAGCCGGGGCATATTGCGTTCGCGCGAATCCCTAATCGGCCATAGTCGTTAGCAAGGTTTTTCGTAAGGAGGATGACGCCTCCTTTTGATGCGTTATACGTTGACCCGCCTTCACACCCTTCGATCCCTTCGATGCTTGCTACAGTCACGATGCTTCCTGAGCGCTGCTCCATCATGGTTGGGAGGACCGCTTTTGCAGTAAGCATGGTTCCCGTGAGGTTAATGTCCTGCACGAGTTGCCAATTTTCTATGTCGAGGGAGTGAACTGGTCCCCCTCCGGCAACACCTGCTGCGGTCACAACCCCATCTATGCGGCCGTGTTCAGCAAGGATTTGATTTATGATTTCGTGCTGAGCTTTTTCGTCACGGACATCGAGTTCAAATAGTTGCGAACCTTCCCCAACGAGTTGGCCCCATTGGTCGTTGGTTTGAAGATCTGATCCAACTACTACTGCTGATTCTTGGGCGAATCGTTGAGCACATGCTAAGCCGATTCCTGACGCTGCTCCGGTGATGTAGCAGACTTTTCCTTCTAGTCGCCCTTGCATATTTCACTCCTTATGTTGATTCCCGTTTATTAAATCACGATTCGTAACGGGTACCCCTGCTCATCATATTCATCGCTTCCAAGGATTGTCGCTTCTCCTTGGGAGAATCTTTTCGCTGACCAGGCAGCGGCAAATGCATCTAAAGCATCGTCGATTTTGCATTTCTTGGGGAGTTTCTCAACCATTTCGTCAATGCTGGGAACGATATTGCGTATGGCATCGAGGCGTTGGTGCATGCCCTCAGGTGTTTTCTTTGAAGTGAGCGTGGCTCCTATGAGTTCAACGAACGACGATTCAGGGTGGCATTCGATAAACATGTCTGAGTCTTCGGGTTGGATGATGCTGCGGACTTCGCGTATTTGTGGGATGAGGTTCCATGTTTGGATGGAGAGCCCTTTCCCGGTTTGATCCCGGCTTCGTTTGAGCGCATCGTCATATGATGATGCTTCTAGGACGGTAGATGACGGAGTTGGGAAAAGAGAAGATCTTCGTGCCCCTAGTCTTTTCCGAGCTTCAGCATCTGATTGGCGTGTTCCAGAAAGTTTCAGCCCGATCGGCATGTCCACGCCGACAATGGAACATCCCAGCTCAACGACTGAACTTTTGACTTCTTGGAATGTTTCGTAGCGTGTTAGAAATGCTTCACCGTTGCCGCCTATAGGAAGGTAGGCGACGACCCATCCTTTCTGTGCGCCGTCAACGCCAGCTACCCATTTTTCTAAAGTCATGGGTAAACACTAACCATTCTCAAGGTTCGAGATAACTGTAGAAAAAGAAAAATGTGAAGTTCGTTTCATATAGCGTTTGTTTGATATAACGTGTAAAGGCTGTCAGACATGGCATCACAAGAGAGCGCTTTTCGTAGAAGGGGAAAGATGGCCTTTAAAAAAGGAGACCGTGTGGTTTACCCCCATCATGGGGCGGCCATCATCGAAGATAAGAAACTGAAAACGATCTTCGGTTCCCGCAAAGAGTATCTGATTCTTCGTATGGTTATGGACAACATGACGTTATCTGTCCCTGCCGATAAAGCAGAAGAAGTTGGCATGCGTTGGCCGATTAGCGGTGAAGATGTTGACGATCTCTTTGACGTGTTGAAACGGCGAGATGTTCGAGAGCCTTCCAACTGGAGTCGCCGATTTAAGAACCACCAGGAAAAACTAAAATCGGGTGACGTCTATCAAGTAGCTGAAGTTGTCAGAAACCTTGCTCTGCGTGAACGCGATAAAGGTCTTTCCGCTGGTGAGAAAAGCTTATTTAATAAAGCTATGAGTGTCTTGGTCTCTGAGTTGAGCTTTGCTTTAGAAGTATCGGATGAAGAAGCGATAGAAAAAGTAGAGAAAGCTCTGGATTAGATTCCTGCTCTGCATAACTCATGAATTTACGGAAACTGTCGGAGATCTAATAGGAGCAGATATTCTATTAAGTACGGGACGTGGCGCAGCTCGGTAGCGCACCTGCTTTGGGAGCAGGGGGTCGAGAGTTCAAATCTCTCCGTCCCGACAAGTAAAACCCCAGTTCAAAGGATTTTCTAGGTAATAGAAGGGTCTTGGTTCTGGGGCTTTATACGTCTGGGGACAGTCTGGGGACAGTTGAGAAAAGAAATAAACCTCTACCGGGGTGGGTCTTACAGTGTTTTACAAGACCCCTAACCACACCTTTAATAGCATTATGTAGCGCTGATAGTGGGGGGATGTGCCTGAGCGTTATTTTGGTTTAGTGGTTCTGGGCGCTTAAAAAACTTAGAATCTCAGATGGAGAACCTTACTCGCTTACACCATTATCTATTCCCGCGGTTCCCCGACTGTATTATTGGGAATCCAATTTGAATAACTGAGAGTCTCGACTGTCACCCAAGAAAGACTCTATACGATGTAAGACCAGATTGGGAATAAATGATTTACTCAGGTTTAATCGCCAAGACTCTATTACCTCATACGCTTTTGTAGCCTGAGATCTATGAAGAATTCCACTTATTTCCTGACAATTCTTATCTAAACTACTCTGCTCTTCTTCGTTGAACAAAAACCCAATTGACCCAGTTAACGGATGCGGAATTTTTAAT
>PVBE010086873.1_pt1 | contig 13408 bp, 8 predicted proteins | sample 1631181 | NCBI WGS metagenome assembly PVBE01 (sample SAMN08397723, study PRJNA350692) | Marine metagenome, whole genome shotgun sequencing project. | isolation source: water | place: Pacific Ocean | collected 2012-04 | reverse complement strand
GCCTGCCTAATACACGAAATATCAAATGAAAGGAAATCTGAATCACGTATTTCAGGCTCAGCCTCTTTAATGTTGGCCCTAATTTGTCCAAGTCGAAAAGAACTAAAATTAAGTTTATTTAGAAAATCTATATCAGATTGATTAACATAATGATTCTGGTATCCGATATTGGTATAATTAAATAGATAATTTTTTTTATTTGACAATATCGACTGTAAGAAATTTGAAGAGGTATTTGTATCACCATCAATTAATGTATCGATTCTTGAATCAGCCGAACAAATATTAATTGTCCTACACAATTCTGAGTACGACATATATATAGCTTTTGAGATATTTTTGCTCCCTCCAAGTAAAATAAGGGGAATATTATGCTTTAATAATAATGAAAAAATTTCACTGAGGGCAAAAAATGTATCCTCAAATACTTCTCCATTTTTAAGATTTCCCAGGTCGATAATTTTTTTTTCAGAGAAAATTCCTGCAAGAGACAATAGATTTTGTCTAATACTATCAGAAGTTTTGTAAACACCAATCTCAGGATATCCTAAATTATCAGGAATACCCATTAATGCAATAGAGAAATTCGATATTGTTTCAAGATCAAAGTTATTGTCGGCAAAAAGAATATTCTTCTCCATATTGTTATTCTGGGAATTAATATTCTGCTCTTCGACATTTATTTTAAAGGGATTTAAATACAGTCCGGCTTCCATTACTATATGAGTTAATAATGGTAAAAATACCTGTTTTAATTAAAGGATACTAAATTTTCAGAAAACTATTTTTTTCTGGATTTTGATGGAGGTGCTTTCTCTATTATTTCCAAACAATCCTTTAAACTCAATGTTTCAGGGTCTTTAGTTTTAGGTATTCTGAAATTCTTTTTGTTCTGGGAAATATATGGACCGTATCTTCCGGCAAGAATCCTAATTTCTGGATTATCTTCAAAGGTTTTGATAATACTTTTTTTATCAGCCTCTCTTTTATCCATTATTATTTGAATTCCTCTATCAAGCTCAATTGAAATCGGATCATCAACATCTTTTTTCAATGAATAGAATAAAGACTTATGCCTTATGTATGGGCCAAATCTTCCAACACCAACAATTAATTCCTCATCTTCGAATGAACCCAGTTTTCTTGGGAGTTTAAAAAGCTCAAGTGCTTCTTCTAGACTTATGGTTTCTATACTCTGGGTTTTTAGTAATCCGGCAAACCTTGGTTTTTCCTCATCATCAGCCAGTCCCAGTTGTGCAAGAGGACCATAACGTCCTATTTTAACTGATATAGGTTTTCCGGTTTTGGGATCATTTCCAAGAGTTCTTTCACCTTTATTACTAAAAGAATTTTCAAGTGTTTTTTCAATTGTTAAGTGAAAGGGTTTATAAAACCTTTCTATCATTTGATTCCAAACTAGTTTGCCATCAGCAATTTCATCGAGTTCTTTTTCAGCTCTCGCTGTAAAGTTATAGTCAAGAATATTTTGAAAATTATTTATTAGAAAATCATTTACAACACTACCAATATCTGTCGGGAATAATTTGGATTTTTCTAATCCTACAATTTCAGTTTTTTCACTTTCTTCAATTTTTCCATCGAAGAATGAGATTGAGGTATATTTTCTGGAAGATCCCTGACGAGTTTCTTTTACTACATATTCTCTATTTTGAATAGTAGATATAGTTGGAGCATATGTAGATGGTCTTCCAATACCCAATTCTTCCAGTTTTTTCACAAGGCTGGCTTCAGTATATCTGGGAGGGTGGTGACTAAATTTCTCATTTGCATTTATGTGAATATTTTTAAGGATATCACCAATACTCAAAGGAGGAAGCATAGTTCCATTTGATTCTCCATTCTCTTCATCTGTTGATTCAATATATAGCTTAAGAAAACCGTCAAATTTAAGTACCTCTCCATGAGCAATAAATTTTTCATTCGAGTTAGAGATTTTTATGGTAGCATTAGTTTTTTCAATTTTTGCTTCACTCATTTGTGAGGCAACGGTTCTTTTCCAGATTAATTCATAAAGCTTTTTCTCCTGAGTAGATCCTGACACAGTCTTTTTATCAAAGTATGAAGGACGAATTGCTTCATGAGCTTCCTGAGCTCCTTTAGATTTTGTATTAAATTTTCTGGTTTTTAAGTATTCATCTCCGTATTCAGATTTTATTTCTTTACTGATTGCCGATATGGCCAGGTTAGAAAGATTAACTGAATCAGTACGCATATATGTTATTTTTCCTGCTTCGTATAGTTTTTGAGCGATTATCATGGTCTGACTAACTGAATATCCAAATTTTCTACTTGCTTCCTGTTGCAATGTGGATGTAGTAAAAGGTGGAGCCGGAGATTTTTTCGCTGGTTTAACTTCAATATTTTCAATGCTAAAACCTGAATTTTTGCAATCTTCCAAAAAGGATAAAGTTTCTTCTTTTGTCTTAAACTTTTTAGCCAGCTCTGCTTTTAGCTCAACAGAACCATTATTTTTATTATTTACCAGGAATAATGCAGTAACCCGGTAGGATATTACTGAAACAAAATCTTTTATTTCCCTTTCACGCTCAACAATAAGACGAACTGCAACCGACTGCACCCTGCCGGCAGATAGGGAAGGTTTAATTTTCTTCCATAATACAGGAGATAATTCGAATCCAACTAACCTGTCGAGTATCCTTCTGGCCTGCTGTGCATTCACCAGGTTATAATCAATTCCCCTCGGTTTTTCTATAGCATTAAGAATTGCATCTTTGGTAATTTCATGAAAAACAATACGTTGTGTTTTTTCTGGATCCAGCTTTAGCACCTCTGTCAAATGCCAGGCTATAGCCTCTCCTTCACGATCCTCATCAGACGCCAGCCATATCATCTTAGCTTCACTGGCTGATTTTTTTAGCTCAGCAACAATTTTCTTTTTATCCTGGGATATTTCATATTGTGGTGTAAATCCTTTATCGATCTTAATACCAAAATTCTTTTTAGAAAGATCACGAATGTGACCAAAACTAGATTTTACAATAAAATTCTTACCCAGATATTTTTCAATTGTTTTAGCTTTTGCAGGTGACTCAACAATAACCAGATTCTCTCCCATCTCAAACTGAATTAGCAATATATTTTTTAAAAATTTTGACAAAGTAAAGAAATAAGCCATTCAATCTCAAAATTTTAATAACAAATATTGCAAATAAAAATTACTGAGACCACATAAAGTGTATTGAAAACCTATAGTTTAGCAGCTATTTGAATACTAATAAATCTAATTATACGTTTTGATAACATTATACCAAATATTTAGATATTTTGGAGGATGATTTAACTCTAAGTAATCATAACACTTTAAGAAGTCAGTAATTATATTGTAAGATTTTATTTATTATTTTTACCCGGCTATTATTTTATATATATGGAAACAATTCAGAAAAAACATAAACTTTATATTAAAATATTCTGGGCTCTTTTTATTGCTTCAATTGTTACAGCGATAACTATTTTTACTCTAATTGCCACTGGAAATTTTGGCTATATGCCAAGTTTTGAAGAACTGGAAAATCCTAATTCAAAAATAGCCACAAGAATAATAACTGATGATCAGGTTGAAATAGGTACCTTTTATGAAGGAGAAAATCGTTCAATAGTAAACTACCCGGATATTTCCCCATATCTGATAGATGCCTTATTGGCTATTGAAGATGTAAGATATAGAAAACATTCAGGCATTGATCTTAAAGGACTCGGAAGGGTAGCGATTAAATCTGTTCTACTGAGTCGTAATACAGGTGGTGGAAGTACAATTACACAGCAGCTGGCGAAAAATCTATATAAACGCGACAGTTCATACACAACAATAAATTTTATATTCCGGAAATTAAAGGAATGGGTTATTGCCGTTAAACTTGAAAGGGCCTATACCAAAGAAGAAATAATTGCAATGTATCTTAATCAGTTTGATTTTTTAAATAATGCAGTTGGAATAAAAACAGCCGCCCTGGTATATTTTAATACAACTCCTGCCGAACTGAATATTGAACAATCAGCCATGCTGGCTGCATTACATAAAAATCCATCATTATATAACCCAAGAAGGTTTGTGGATAGAGTGATTTCACGGAGAAATCTTGTTCTTTATAAAATGGTGGAATATAAAATGATCTCACAGGAACTATGCGATTCATTGAGTTTAAAAGATCTCGGAATGGATTATAAACGAGTTGATCATAAATTGGGCCTGGCACCTGGTTTCCGACAATATCTTAGAATAACAATGACCATGCATCCTGATAAACGGGGATTTGACCAGAATGAATGGGATAGCAACCCATTATATGGATGGTGCAATAAACACACTAAACCTGATGGTACACCCTATAATATTTATAAGGATGGACTAAGAATCTATATAACTATTGATTCAAGAATGCAACAGTATGCTCAGGAATCACTCAGAGAACATTTAAAAGAGGAATTACAGCCGCAATTTAATACAGAACTTGGATGGAGAAGAAATCCACCTTATCCTGATGATGTCTCAATACAAACTATTGAAGATCGATTAGCTGCCTCCATGAGGGGGAGTGAAAGATATAATGTTCTTAATAACAACAGAGTATCACAAGATACTATAATGAAAAGATTTCATACACCAGTTAATATGACCATTTTTAGCTGGGATGGAGATATAGATACACTAATGACCCCATGGGATTCCCTTCTTTATTACAAAAGATTTTTGCGTGGAGGACTGATGTCCATTGTTCCTCAAACCGGCCATGTGAAAGCTTATGTTGGAAGTATAGATTTTACTCACTTTCAATATGATCAGGTAAACCAGGGAACTAATCAGGTAGGTTCAATTTTTAAACCATTTTTATATACTCTTGCGTATGAGAATGGTTATTCACCTTGTACAGAGGTACATAATGTTGCTGTTACTTTTAAAACTTTAACACCTGATGGGAGAGATACAACCTACACTCCGAAATATTCTTCTACAGCCAACTGGGATGGAAAAATGGTTCCACTGAGCCTGGGGTTGGCAATATCATTAAACCAGATTTCCGCTTGGATAATGAGAGAGTATAATCCACAGGCTGTTATTAATATGGCAAGAAAAATGGGTGTTAGAAGTGAAGAGATGGGTGCATACTATCCATTGTGTGTAGGAGCGGCTGATTTGAAATTATCTGAAATAACCAGGGCCTTCTCAACATTTGCCAATAAAGGTTTTTATGTTGAACCTGTTTACGTTGCACGGATAGAGGATAAGAATGGTAATGTTATAGAAGAATTTAAAACAAAAAAGGAAGTAGCAATATCTGCTATTACAGCATATAAAATGCTCAAAACTATGGAGGGGGTTACAAGAGCAGGTTTCGGAACAGGTCGTCGTCTCAGAGCCAAATATAATTTTGAATTTCCAATTGCAGGGAAAACAGGTACAACCAATAAAAATACTGATGGCTGGTTTATTGGTATTACTCCCGATCTTATTACAGGTGTATGGACAGGTGGTGAGGAATCTTTGATCAGGCTTAAAAGTGATGCACTAGGACAGGGATCAAATATGGCACTTCCGGTTTATGCACGCTTATTGCAAAAAATACTGGCTGATTCAACTCTATATATATCAACCGAGGAATTTGAACAACCTGAAGGTTATGATTATGACAGGGATTGTTATCTAATTAAAAGGGAGCAGGAAAAGAAAAGAAGAGGCAGTATAATTTATGATGAAGAGTTCTAAGTTCTAATTTATAAGGGATAAGATATAGGGGATAATAGATAAGGTAATTAGTAATGACTAGCTTGTGTGTCTAACCTGATTTCATGAAGAATGCTTCGCCCATAAACAAGATTGCACATAACTAAAAGTCATATCAGGCAAATAATTGCTTAAGTACTTCTTCCACTTTGTTTACAAAAATTGTTTCTATTTTAAATTTTGATCCGGAAAAACCTTTTTTATTTCCTTTTGAAAGGAATATTTTATTGAAGCCAAGTTTTTCAGCTTCAATTATTCTTTGATCAATTCTGTTAACAGGTCTAATCTCTCCAGCAAGACTAATTTCTCCTGAAAAACAATAACTTTTCTCAATAGGAATATTTAAGTCTGATGATAAAACAGCACATATAACAGCCAGATCAATTGCAGGATCATTAACTTTTATACCACCTGCAATATTCAGGAATACATCTTTTGCCGATAATCGAAAACCTGCTTTTTTCTCAAGAACAGCAAGCAACATTGATAACCTTCTCAAATCAAAACCAGTAGAAGATCTTTGAGGTGTACCATAAACAGCTGATGAAACAAGAGCCTGAGTTTCAATAAGAAAGGGGCGAACACATTCAATGCTAGCCGATACAGCAATTCCACTTAGAGATTCTTTGCTGTGAGAAAGTAACAGTTCAGATGGATTATCTACTTCACGTAAGCCTGTATGTTGCATTTCATAAATTCCCATTTCAGAAGTTGATCCATAACGGTTTTTAGTAGAACGTAAAATTCTGTATTGATGATTTCTATCTCCCTCAAAAATAAGAACTGTATCAACAATATGTTCCATAACTTTAGGACCGGCCAGGTTGCCTTCCTTATTAATATGACCTATAAGAATTACTGGTATGGAGGATTTTTTAGCCATTTTTAGAATTGAGCTGGCACATTCCCTTACCTGGGTAACACTTCCTGGAGATGATTCCACACTGGTAGTTACCATAGTTTGTATGGAATCAATAATAATTAAATCAGGCTCAAGGTTTTTTATATGGAGGAATACATTTTCTAATGATGTTTCATTGAGTATATAACATGAATTGTTATTAAATTTTAATCTGTCGGATCTGAGTTTAAGTTGCTGTTCACTTTCTTCTCCTGTAATATACAGAGTTTTATAGTTTTTAAGCCCAAGAGCAATCTGCAGGGCCAGGGTTGATTTGCCTATTCCAGGCTCTCCACCTAATAGTACTAAGGATCCAGGTACCAGTCCTCCTCCAAGAATTCGATTAAACTCAATGTTTCCGGTATCAATTCTTTTTTCTTTTATACTGCTGATTTCCGAAATTATTTTTGGTTTTGACTGGCTTTGGAAAGGGATATCTATTTTTTCAGTGTTTTTTGTAATTATTTCTTCAACAAAAGTATTCCACTCCTGGCAGGAGCTACATTGACCTATCCATTTTGGTGATTGTACACCACAATTTTGACAAATATATGCTGTTTTTCCTTTTGACATAAACATTTAGTTCCGGGTTTCTAGTTCCTAGTTCCTAGTTTCTGGTTATTATTTTATCTTTTCTATTATTGATGATGTTGAATATCCTTCTACAAGATCGATAGTAATAATTTCCCCACCATTATTTTTTACAATATCGGCACCAATAATTTCATTAGGTTTATAATCTTTTCCTTTAACCAGAATTTCAGGATTGATATTTTTAATTAGCTCATAAGGAGTAGCCTCATTAAAAAGAATAACAAGATCGGTAAAAAAAAGAGAGGCCAGGATGAAACTTCGTGAACTTTCATTTTGGATGGGTCGGTTAGAACCTTTAATAAGTTTAACTGATGAATCTGAATTTAGTCCAATTATTAGTTTATCACCTAAATCAGCAGCTTTGGAAAGATAGCCAATATGTCCTTTGTGCAATATATCAAAGCAACCGTTTGTGAAAACAATCTTGAATTTTTTTTCTTTCCATCCTTTTATGATTTTTTCAGCTTCTGTTCGTTCACAGATCTTTGTTTGTATCTTTTCAATACCAGTCATTAATAATATTATTTTTAAGTTATAAATTTAAAAAAAAGAATTAATATATAAGGTTCCAGGTGCCGGGTTCCGGGTACCAGGTGTTTGATGGCTTTCATATCGTATTGTAATTGTGGTGTGCTTTAATTAGTTTGTACAACATTTTCGAAATTTCCCTCAATTAATTATATAATGACATCTTAACATTATCTTTATATGCACATCACATAAATTATAGGGATAAATTAATAAAGAATGATACTTTATCGTCATATTACCCTGCACCCGGAACTAGGAACTCGAACTAGGAACTAAAGTTTTATAAGCTTGTTTGTTACTGTATCTGGAAAGACAAGCCAGGGTTCGAAAGATTTGGCTTCTTCAAAATCCATGAGAGCGTATGAAATAATGATTACAACATCTCCAACGGCAACTTTTCTAGCTGCAGGGCCATTCAGGCAAATCATACCAGAACCTTTTTTCCCTTTGATAACATAGGTTTCCAGTCTTTCTCCGTTATTAATATTAACGATCTGGACCTTTTCGTTTTCAATTATATTCCCCGCTTCCAACAACTCTTCATCAATAGTTACACTTCCAACGTACTGAAGATTAGCTTCTGTAACTGTTACTTTGTGTAATTTTGACTTTACAACTTCAATATTCATAACCAAAAGATTTTGGTGGTGCAAATATAAAGAGTTTCAAAATTAAAATAAAAATGTTTCACCACTTTTTTTATTTATTTCAACCAATATTGTATTTAAAATGAGGCTTATTTTAGAACGCTTATTTTAGTATTATATTATCAATAAGTCTTATATCACCAGCATAAACAGCTATACAAGCGATAAGGTCACTGGAAGAATTTATGTCACTAATCTTTGTTAATGTTTCTGAATCAACAATCTCAAAGTACTCAAGATTGTATCCTGGTGTAGATTGAATTATTTTTTCTACTTCATTTTTTATTTCACTAAAATCAGCCGATTTTAGGAGAGATTTGGCCATTTCCAGAGCTTTGAAGATATTTCCGGAATATTGTTTCTGTTCTTTATTTAATCTTTTGTTCCGAGAACTCATGGCCAGTCCATTATTTTCCCTAATAATTTTGCAGGGGACAATTTCAATTTGAAGACCAGTAATTTCAACAAGTCTTTTTATAATTAAATACTGCTGATAGTCTTTTAGTCCGAAATAAGCTCTACTAGGTTTTATGATATCAAAAAATATATTAACCACAGTTGCTACTCCTTGAAAATGTCCCTCACGAAATTTCCCTTCCATAATATTTTCGAGTCTCCCTAAATCATAAATAGTGTTTTTATGCTTGTTGTAAATTTCATCAAAGGAAGGGATAAATACTATATCGTTGACAGATAGGCACATATTGAGCAAGGAAAGATCTTCTTTTATTGTTTTTGGATATTTTTCAAGATCCTTGGAATTACTAAACTGTTTAGGATTTATAAAAATGCTAACAATACAAATATCATTTTCTTTAACAGCTTTTTTAATCAATGAAATATGCCCTTTATGAAGGGCCCCCATTGTAGGTGCAAAGCCTATTTTTTTATCTGATTCCTTTAATTCATTGACTCGGGATGTCAACCAGGCTCTTGATTCAGTAATAATCATTGCAAAAAAAATTTCTGCAAAGTAATTAATTTTAGTAATATACTTTATTAAAATTCTCATAAAATTTTCCTTCCTAAATCTGAATTTATTGCATATATGCCTATTTTATTGAGTTTTATTATAATTTTTATTAATTTTGCACGGGGAAAATCAATTTTATCCTTTTATGGAAAAGACTAAGGTTTTGTTTGTTTCTCAGGAAATTACACCATATCTCCCGGAGAGCGAAATTTCGCTGATTGGCAGATACTTACCACAAGGCATTCAGGAAAAAGGAAGAGAAATTCGGACTTTTATGCCTCGATACGGTTGTGTTAATGAAAGAAGAAACCAACTTCATGAGGTTATTAGATTATCAGGTATGAATTTGATTATTGATGATACTGATCATCCCCTGATAATAAAAGTAGCATCTATACAAGCTGCAAGAATGCAGGTATATTTTATTGATAATGAGGATTATTTCCATAGAAAAAGTGTTGTTAAGGATGATAAGGGTAAAAGTTTCAGTGATAATGATGAAAGAGCGATTTTTTTCGCCAGAGGAGTTATTGAAACTGTTAAAAAACTTTGGTGGGCTCCTGATGTAGTTCATTGTCATGGCTGGATAACCAGCCTTGTACCTTTATATTTAAAAATGGCATTCTCGGAAGACCCTATATTTGAAAATTCCAAGGTTATCTATTCCGTTTATAATGATGATTTTGAAAAGTCGTTAAACTCAAAATTCAGGGATAAATTAATTATTGATGGAATACAGAAAAAGGATTTAGATGGTTTGAAAAATCCGGATTATAAAAATGTCAATAAAATGGCAATAATGCAATCTGATGCAGTTATTATTGGAAGTAAGGAAATAAATCCTGCCATTTATGAGTTTATTAAATCATCCGGAAAACCGTATTTGGATTATCAAGATCCAGATAAATATATTGAAGAGTATTCCGGTTTTTATGACCAAATTTTATCAAATTAGAATTAATGATCAATATTGTTAAGCGGGTAGGCCGAATCTTTATAAAAGATGTTCCCAGCCATTTTTACATAGCAGCTATAGTTTTATTTGGCATTATTGTTATTGCTGGATGTAATAAAGAAAATAACATCGGACTTGAAATTCAGCCTCCTGATGATAAAATAAATGTTTATATCGATAGTTTAACTAATTTTTCAGCATATACTATAGGTGAGAATTCACTTACTACCTCAAATCATTCTTATTTTATGATGGGATCGTATATTGATCCTGTTTTTGGAAGATCAAAAGCTGAATTTGTTTCACAAATTTTATTATCAACTGCACATTTAAGATTTGGTGATAATCCAGTTGCTGATTCTCTGATATTATATCTTGATTATGGTATACTTACGGGAAATAATATTCAATTTTATTATGGTGATACCACCACTAGTCAGGAAATTAAAATATATGAACTTGAAAAAGACATATATCATGATTCAACATATTATTCTGATCATAATATGGAAGACTATTTTACAGCTGGTAATGAAATTGGAACATTAACATTTAATCCGAAGCCTTCAATGGATTCATTGGCGATTCATTTATCAGCTGATTTAGCTAACCGTATTTTGCAGGCTGATACTGTTAATCTTGATGACAATGATGGATTTCTCAGTTTTTTTAAGGGTATTTATCTGGCCACTGATTTTGTTGCATCTGATGGGTCAATTCTATATTTTGATATACTTTCAAGTAAAACTAGAATGACGCTGTATTATAGTAATTCAGCACAGAATTCCCTAAGTTATGATTTTGATATCAATGATAAGTGTGGAAGATTCAGCCTATTCGAACATGATTATACAGGAACAGTTGTTGAGGCTAGTATTAATGATACTATAAACCAAACAGATGAGGTTTATATCCAGTCAATGGCTGGAACAAAAGCTTTTTTGAAGTTTGAATTGGATGAGGAATTATTAACAAAAGCTGAAAGTGGAATCTCAATTAATAAGGCTGAATTAATTTTTCAAGTAGCGAATGATCCTGACATAGAAAAATTTAAACGACCTGATAATCTTTTCTTAACCGCTTTAAACCAGGCTGGTCTGGAACAGTTTCTTGATGATTATTATTTATCTATTGAACATTTTGATGGTAAATATTACCCCAGCGAGGGAGTGTATAAGTTTAACATTGCTAGATATTTAAGAGCTTTGTTAGACCCTGATTATTCCAGAAGGAAGGATAATTACGGACTTTATTTATTCAACTCTTTTAATAGAGTAATCAGCGACCGGCTGATTTTAGAGGGTGGAAAAACCGAAGCCAATATTAAACTTAAAATAGTTTATTCAGTATTGTAATAATCAATTTCAAGAGAGCACCATCAAGTACTCCTGGCATTATTAACCTCTTCTTTCTAGTATAATTAATTTGTTACTTCAAAATTATTTGTACATTTAGAATCATAATTATCATCAAAACCAAACTTAAACTTATTAACAAAAAATTATGTGTGGAATAGTTGGATATATTGGAAGTCAGGATGCCTGTTCAATTATTATGAACGGATTAAAAAGACTTGAATATAGGGGTTACGATTCAGCTGGGATTGCAATAATAAATGATGAATCAGTTGTTTATAAATGTAAAGGAAAGGTTTCAGATCTGGAATTGCATATTAAAAAAAGGAAAAACATCGGGACAGTGGGCGGCATCGGCATGGGGCACACCAGATGGGCCACACATGGAGAGCCCAATGATATTAATGCTCATCCCCATACTTCTGAGGATGAGAATTTCATAATTATTCATAATGGGATTATTGAAAATTATGCTACTATTAAGAATAATCTCTTATCCAAGGGTGTAAAATTTGAAAGTGAAACTGATACAGAAGTTCTTGTAAATCTGATAAATCATTTTTATCTGAAAGGTATTGTAAGCGCAGAACTTGCTGTCAGACTTGCTCTTGAAAGGGTTGCTGGTGCATATGGAATTGTGGTAGCATGTAAGGATGAACCAGATAAAATTATTGCAGCAAGAAAGGGAAGCCCACTTGTTATTGGTGTGGGTAAGGGAGAATACTTTGTTGCTTCTGATGCTACTCCCATTGTGAAATATACCAAGGATATAATTTGTTTGAATGATAATGATGTGGCTGTGATCAAAAGAGATGAGATGATCATGAAAACCTTAAAGAATGAGCCACTTATACCAAAAGTACAAAAAATTGATCTGGATATTGGAGAGATTGATAAGGGTGGATATGATCATTTTATGCTGAAAGAAATATTCGAACAACCTCAATCAATTATGAATACTTTCAGGGGAAGAATTCTGCCTGACAAAAAGGGCATTGTGCTTGGGGGATTACACGAAGTTATGCCTAAACTTCTTGCCACAAAAAGAATAATAATTATTGCCTGCGGAACATCCTGGCATGCGGCTCTTACCGGTGAATATTTATTTGAAGAATTTGCAAGAATTCCTGTAGAGGTTGAATATGCCTCGGAGTTCAGATATCGTGATCCGGTTCTTGAGGAAGGTGATGTGATTTTAGCAATAAGTCAGAGTGGCGAAACTGCCGACACACTTGCTGCTATCAAACAGGCAAAAAAATCTGATACTCTTGTACTTGGGATATGTAATGTTGTTGGGTCAAGTATATCAAGAGAAACAGATGCAGGAGTTTTTACGCATGCAGGGCCTGAAATTGGAGTGGCTTCGACAAAAGCTTTTACTGCCCAGATTACTGTTCTAACAATGATGGCATTGTTGATTGGAAATAAAAGAGGTAATCTTAACAATAAAAGATACCTCTCATTTATTAATGAACTGGCAAAAGCACCAGAGAAAATAGAATCAATATTAAAGCATCATGGTATTGTAAAAAAAATAGCAGAGAAGTTTAAAGATTCAAATAACTGTTTATACCTGGGGAGGGGTTATAATTTTCCAGTTGCACTTGAAGGTGCATTAAAATTAAAGGAGATCTCATATATTCATGCTGAAGGATATCCGGCAGCAGAAATGAAACATGGTCCTATTG
>PVBE012728292.1_pt1 | contig 13409 bp, 12 predicted proteins | sample 1631181 | NCBI WGS metagenome assembly PVBE01 (sample SAMN08397723, study PRJNA350692) | Marine metagenome, whole genome shotgun sequencing project. | isolation source: water | place: Pacific Ocean | collected 2012-04 | reverse complement strand
CTCATCGGCCATGAAATGATGGCCCCAGGCATTTTCGTGCCAGCCCTGTATCAATGCACCTTCCGGGGTGATGACATGAAAGGGAAGATTGGTGGCGGTCAAGGCTTTCTGGGTGTTTGTCAGACTTTGCTCGACAAAACCGGAGGCCGCGACAATGGCGATTGGTTGGGTGTTTTCCGGCATGTTGATCTCCTCAATGTTGTGGCCTCTGGCGTAGTTATCGCTGGGCGACGCCATCGTATGGACGGGCCGCAATCACCAACGGTCATGCCTTGCACGACCGTTTACACCGGTAGGGGATGTCTTTGGTGGCCGGAATGTAGGTAGCCGTCTATGAACTGTCAATCAGCCCCAACTACCCTGCGCGCTTTCGCCGCAAAGGGAAAGTGTTTAGTCGGATTCGGCCGATAATTTGACACTTTCTATTGGCGTTACGGACTCCTCTTCGGTGCTGGTTCTGCTGATATCGCCGGTCAAGGTACCACCTGCAACAACCTCGATACGGCCATAACGCACTGTGCCGGAAACCGATCCGCCGTTTTCTATTTGTAATAGCCCGGAGACCGTAAGATTGCCCTCAAAGTGTCCTTGGATTTCGGCGGTTTCGACCCGCACTGTTCCGGTAAACACGCCGCGCTGGGAAATCTCCAGGGCTTCGCCATCGAGCGTCGCGTCAACATTGCCTTCCACCAACAAGGCGGCACAGTTACTGATTTCACCCTTGAGTTCGATGCCGGGGCCGACACTCATCCGGCTGCCCTGGGGAATCGATGACGATAGTCCCTCACCTTCGTGCCCATCACGCCGCAACGGCGGAATATCGGACAAATTGCGGGGCGGCAGAGGAACCGCAGTGTTTTCGCTATCACTAATAGACATGTTGCCATCCACTTCTGTGTAGGCGCCATCTTATGGCTGCCTGGCTTTTGCTACGCCGTTAAGGGTTTAGCCCAAAGCGTATTTTGTTTGACCGCTATTCTAGAACCTATTTGGGTAAGTTGGAACCATTCCGGCAGCACCGAATTGAACTGCAGAAGAGTCTTATTCACATAATATCGCGGCAAGATTGTGGCAGCTCGCAGAATATCTATCATTTCGCGGGCGTGAGCGCCGGCTGGTCGACAACGATCTATGTGGGTCTCGCCGTCTTTGTCGTTTGGGTGCTGATACTGACCATCATCGCCGCGTTTTAGCGCCGTATTCTGTCTATGCTGTGAGGCGGTAGATTCGCGTCGCCGTGTCGTGAAACAGTTTCGCCTTTTCGTCGTCTGAATAGTTCGCCACCAGCCGTTTGAACGAATTCCACAGAATCTCATAGCTGCAGGTTAGCTTGTCGACGGGAAAGTTAGATTCGAACATGCAACGGTCGACGCCGAACAGCTCGATCATGTGTTCGTAATAGGGCCGCGTCGCCTCTGTTAGTTCTTCGCTGGGTGGTGGCTTGGGCTTCTCGTGCCAGCCGAACCCATTGACCTCCATATTGAGCCCGCCGATTTTGGCCACAACGTTCGGGCACGCCGCGAGCTTCGCCACATCTGTGCTCCAGATAGCTAAGATTTCTTCGCGCTTGCCGGCATAGGGACCGACTCCCAGCACCCCGCCTAAATGGTTGAGGATAATCGTGGTGTCGGGAAAGGTGCGGGCGAGGTCTGTCAGTTCAGGAATTTGCGGATGATAGAGCCAGGCCTCGTAGGTCAGATTGTAGCGCGCCAAGTGTGAAAACCCGGCGCGGTAGGTGTCGTCGATCAACAGATGCGGTGGTTTCGGGCCGCGGATCACCGGCACGTCGTCGCTGGTGTCCCACGGCGCTGAGTGGCGGATGCCGCGAAAGCGCCCCTTACCCGCTTCGATCTGCGCCTCCAGAACCGGCACCACGTCGTCGCCCAGGGCCAGGTTGGCATGGCCGACGATGCCGGCGGCAATACGCGTGAGGCCGTGCGCGCCCGATGCGCTCTCCTCGGCGATGGCGTTGACGAACTCGGTCTCGCCAACGGGCTTGAGCGCCTCCGGCCCGTCTGTCCGATATTCGGAGCCGCATTCGATATATACCGTCGAGACGATGTTGTGGCCGCTATTGGTGTCGGCCAGCATGTCGTCAAGCACATAGCACAAATCGACCTGGTCGGTGCGGTGTACCCACAGATGATGGTGCGGATCGCAGATTGGTAGCTCCGGCTCCAGTGCCGCTTCCACCGTAAGCGCCAGCCACTTGGCGTTGCGTGCCACCATATCCGAAACCCTCCCCGTATTATTATATTTGCGCCCATTAAAGCATGGACGACGAGGTGCTGCGAAATTGTTGGGGTGACGAGTTCAGATGTTAGGAGTTAATAAGTGGCGCGCCCGACAGGATTCGAACCTGTGACCTTCGGCTTCGGAGGCCGACACTCTATCCAGCTGAGCTACGAGCGCGTGTCGCGCTGACATTACGCTTTTGTCTGAATCGGTCAAGCGTGTAGCCGGGATCAATTAGCGCTGCGTGCGTTGATCGAAAGCCGGGATGTGCCCATATTATAGCTTCTCAACCTTGGGAAGAGCGGTCGATGGTAGATAGCGACACGAGCATCAAAGAGGACACAGACAAAATCGTCAAAAGCGACGAGGAATGGCGCGCGCAGCTGACGCCCGAGCAATACCATGTCACCCGCCAGCACGGCACCGAGCCGGCCTTTAGCGGCGAGTACGATAGTTGCAAGGATCAGGGCGTCTACAAGTGTGTGTGCTGCGGCAATCCGCTGTTCGATGCGGCGCAGAAGTTTGATAGCGACACCGGTTGGCCGAGTTTTTATGACAGCATTACCCGCGGCGCGGTTGACGACCGCAGGGACCGCAGCTTCTTTATGGTGCGCACCGAGATCGTTTGTGCCAAGTGCGACGCCCATTTAGGTCACGTGTTTCCCGACGGTCCGCCGCCGACCGGTCTGCGCTATTGTATGAATTCGCTAGCGCTCGATCTCGAACGCAAGGACGAGGACTAGATCCTAACGCTGCGCCGGTACCTCATATTTTGAGACGGCGCTTCGTGCGCACTCAGTATGGGGCTTGTTTTATTTGTTTATCCTCTACCCTCATCCTAAGGAGGGCCGATAGGCTCGTCTCGAAGGATGGATGGAGATTGCGTTCTACCACTGCGCCAAGGCGCGCGCCGGGTCGACCGTGTCGGCGACCGAGGGCAGGCCGCCATTGGGGTTGTCGAGCCAGGACAGAATGTCGCGCCAGGATGTCTCAGCCTTTAGGTCGCGCAGTAGCATGTGAAAGCCAGCGTCGTAAATTGCTACTTTTCGGGGGTTTTCTGACGGCGGTAGGTTCGCCAACATCTCGAGCGTAGCGCGCGCCGGAATGATGTCGTCGTTGGCGCCGTAGAGAATGAGCGAGGGCGCGTCGTAGACCTTGGCCCCAGCCAGCGCGGCGTCCATTAAATTGGTGATGCCCCATGCTGCGTCAACCCTTGTTTCCTTGATCACCAAAGGGTCGCGGCCGAGTGCTCTCAGCATCTCGATATTGTCGGACGGTTGGCGTTTGAGGCCGCGCCCGCTAATGCGCATCCACGGTGTTGTATAGACCAACAGCCATAGGGCGGCGGTCTGGTAGAACGGCATGGTGGCGCGGCCCCACACTGCCGGCGCTACCAGGATCACGCTATCGGCGGGAAAGCGCCCTTCTGCCCACGCCGCCATCATCACCCCACCGCCCATGCTGTCGCCTAGCGCGTGCACAGGCACGCCGGGATAGGTGGCGCGTGCGGCGGCGAGGAAATCGCGGAAGTCGGCGGTGAGCGTTTCAGTGCCGGCCCAGATGCCGGGCTTGGGCGCGGCACCGAAGCCGCGTTGGTCGTAAGCCAAAACGGCGATGCCGTGCCTGGTAAAAAACGCTCCGATATCGGCGAACGCATTGCCATAATCGTTGAAGCCGTGCAGGGCGACGATAACGGTTCTGGGATTTTCTTCGGGTAGCCATTGGCGCAGCGGCAGGGAAACGCCGTCGCTGGTAGCAAAACTATTGGCGGTCAGGTACGGGGTCATGGAACGGCTCGGGTCGGGGCTGGGGTCTTGCAGACGCGGCGCGCAGGCGGCCAGTACCAACATAGCCGGCAGGATTAAGGAATAAGTTCGCATTGCCCCACCGTGATCACGGTTGCGTGCGGGTGAGTTCAAGGAATACGTCTTCCAGATCGGGCTCCTCGGTCGACAGATCGGTCACCGTCAGCCCGGCCGCGGCGACGGCGTCGAGAATAGCGCCGACCTCGGTCTCGCTGGTGCGGTAGCGGAAGATCAACTCGTGGCTGTTGGGAAGATCCACATGGAAATGGCTCAACGTGCCGGGCAGAGTGTCGATATTTTCGGCCACGGTGAGGCGCAGTTCCTTGTTATCAAGGCGCGCCACCAGCGAGCGCGTGTCGTCGCAGGCGATCACCTGGCCGTGATTGATGATTGCCACCCGGTCGCACAGTTCTTCGGCTTCCTCGAGATAGTGGGTGGTCAGAACCACCGTCGTGCCGTTGGCGTTCAATTCGCGCACGAAGCTCCATAGCGACTGGCGTAGCTCGATGTCGACGCCGGCGGTCGGCTCGTCGAGCACCAAAACCGGTGGGTTGTGCACCAGCGCCTTGGCCACCAGCAGTCGTCGGCGCATGCCGCCGGACAGGGTCCGCGAAAAGGCCTCGGCGCGGTTGGTCAGCCCAACGCGCGCGAGGATTTCCATGGTACGTCGCTCGGATGGCGGCACGCCGTAGAGCCCGGCCTGCAGTTCCAATAATTCGCGCGGCGTAAAAAAAGCATCAAGATTGAGCTCCTGGGGCACCACGCCGATGGCGGCGCGCGCGGCGCGCGCATTCTTGTCGATATCGATATCCCACACGCTTGCCGTGCCACCGGTCTTGATCACCAACCCGGCGAGGATGTTGATGAAGGTCGACTTGCCGGCGCCGTTGGGTCCGAGCAGGCCGAAGATGCCGCCGCGCGAAACGTCGAGATTAATGGCTCTGAGCGCATGCACCGGATCGCTGCCGTTGCCGCGGTAGACCTTGTCGAGGCCACGTGCGCTGATCGCCAGCGTTGGCAGATCGTCACTGGTTGGCTCTTGTGCGGCCCCGGGTTTGGCGCTGGCGTCGTTCATCTGGTTTCTGACAGTTGAGACAAATCACCTATTCGCCTATGTATGGGGCCTTGCCGTGCGTGGCAACCGCTATTGCCGCGTTGGGTCGAATGTTTGGATAAATCCTCATATTGGGCTTGTCGAGGTATGGGGATTGATCGCGGCTTCATCCTTCGACAGGCTCAGGATGAGTTGAGAGAGAAAACCGAGGAGCTTAGGGCCGATGGAACCGCCCGAAATTGTCGAGGTCGACAGCCCTACCGTTGCCTGCGACGGCGGCGCGTTGGGACATCCGCGCGTATTCCTCAACATGGGCGGTATGGCAGAAGTCGATTGCCCCTATTGTGGCCGCCACTATGTGATGAAAGCCGGCGCCACGGTAGCGGCTTCCCACTAATAACCAGGTTGTCGAACGCTGACACCGTCAACCTTTCCTTTGCCCCTCGACACCGGGCGCCTGACCTTGCAGCCGGTCGACCGCGCGCTCGCCCGGGCGCTGATCGGCGACCGCAAGCACGCCAGTGAGTTAGCCGCCGGGTTGCTGCACCGCGATTTTCCCGACGCCGACCTGGCGGCCAAGCTGCCGGCGTTCGCCCAACGCCTCGACGATGCCGCCAATTCGGCTTTGGGCGCCACGGCACCGCCCGATACCGGTGGCTGGGGCCTGTGGCTGTTTGTCTTCAAGCCTGAACGCCTGGTCGTCGGCGCGGCCTCGTTCAGCGGTGCGCCAACCGCCGAAGGTGCGGTCGAGCTTGGATATCAGGTCGTACCGGCGCACCGCCGCCGCGACCTCACCGTCGAGGGCTGTTCGGCTCTGATCGATTGGGCGTTCACGGATTCGCGCGCCCAGCACATTGTTGCCGATTGCGCCGCCGATAATGCCGCCTCGGTGCGCACGCTGGAGAAACTCGGTTTTGAAATCGCGGATACGCGTGGCGATCAGCTTAACTGGAAGCTGGTGCGGGCCGGCTGGCCGGGCTTGCCATAATTGGACTCAGCTGCGCTCGGAGACGCAGCGAATTTGGGAGAAGGAAGATTATAAACGACAATCTGTCGTATGTACTGTATGGCCACCCGCAGCCGGGCAACGCCTACAAGACCGCGCTGATGTTGCTTATGACTGGCACGACTTACGAATTTGAGCCTGTCGACTTGATGAGCGGTGGTAATCTCAACCCGGAATATCTAGAGATCAACCCACTGTGGCAGACCGCGGCCGGTTTGCCGGCGAACTCAGCGCAGCGAAGAACGAACAGGCGAATGCGTGGATTGTTGCGTGGCGACCGAGAACAGACCCAAGTAAGTCGTAACACCTCATCCTTCGACGGGTTCAGGATAAGGCCTTTCTTCCGGTAGTGCGCGCAAGCCGATACCAAGTAATCTACCGCCTAAAATGTTCGCGGGTCTCGCTCAGGCGCGCCGAGTGCGCTAAATCTTAACCATGGCGAAAGCAAAACCGAAAAATGCGGCGGAAAAGCTCTACCTGATTGACGGTTCGGGGTTCATCTTCCGTGCTTTTTTTGGATTGCCTAGAATGACGCGACGCGATGGTATGCCAACAAGCGCCGTTAACGGTTATTGTTCAATGTTGCTCAAGCTTATCGACCAGGCGCACGCCGACGGCGCGTTCGACTATATGGCGGTGATCTTCGATACTGCGCGCAAAACTTTCCGCAACGACATCTACCCCGACTACAAGGCCAACCGCGATGCGTTGCCCGAAGAGCTGGTGCCGCAGTTCGAGCTGGTGCGCGAGGCGACGCGCGCCTTCAACCTGCCGGCAATCCAGTTGGAGGGATACGAGGCGGACGATTTGATCGCCACCTACGCCCGCGCGGCGGTCGAGCGCGGCATCGAGGTGGTGGTGGTGTCGTCGGACAAGGATTTAATGCAGCTGGTGCGTCCCGGCGTCACCATGTTTGACCCCATGAAAGGCGTGGTAATCGGCGCCGCCGAGGTGACCGAAAAGTTTGGCGTGGCGCCGGACAAGGTCGTCGACGTGCAGGCGCTGGCCGGCGACAGCACCGACAATGTACCCGGTGTGCCGGGTATCGGCGTCAAGATTGCGGCGCAACTGATCGAGGAGTATGGCGACCTCGACACCCTGCTCGCGCGCGCCGGGGAGATCAAACAGCACAAGCGCCGCGAAAACTTGATCGAGCATGCTGAGTTGGCGCGCATCAGCCGCGAACTGGCGACCCTCAAGGACGATGTCGACATGGAAGAGGGTGTCGACGATTTCGCGCTGGCCGACCCTGACCCGGCGACGGTGATCGAGTTCTTGCAAAGAATGGAGTTCGCAAGGCTAATCGAGCGAGTTGGAAAGCGCCTTGTGGAGAAAGAAAAGCTAGATGTAACTGAACTGGCTGCAATGGTTCAAGAGGAAGAAATTGACGATTCTGTGAATGATTTGCCGTATGAGCTGGTGCAGGACGAAAAGGCGCTAGTTGCCTGGATCGAGGCGGCCTACGCTGTCGGTGTCGTCGCCTTCGATACCGAGACCACCTCGCTCAACGCTATGCAGGCCGAGCTCGTCGGCTTCTCGTTATCGACCGAGGCGGGCACCGGCTGCTACGTGCCGGTCAGCCATGTGAAAGCTGCACCGGCCGAGCTGGACCTGGATGGCAGCGGCGCCAACAACGCCAACGGCGAGATCAAGCAAATACCTCTGGCGAAAGCGTTGAAGCCGCTCAAGGAATTGCTCGAGGACCCATCGGTTCTCAAAATCGCCCACAACGCAAAATACGATCTTCTGGTGCTGGCGCGCGCCTGCGAGCAGTATCTGCCGAAATTATCGCCGCTGGCGCCCGCTGCCCTCGACGACACCATGTTACTGTCCTACGTGCTCGTCGCCGGGCGCAACCGGCATAATCTCGACGATCTGGCGCTCCACCATCTCGGTCACGAGACGGTCAAGTTTTCCGACGTCGCTGGCAGCGGCAAGAACCAGATTAGCTTCGCTGAGGTGGGCTTGGATGCCGCGCTCAACTATGCCGCCGAAGACGCTGATATCACGTTGCGCCTGCACCGGGCGTTGAAACCGCGGCTTGCCGTCGACCACCTGACTACGGTCTACGAGACCATCGAGCGGCCGCTGGTGCCGGTGATCGTCGCCATGGAGCGCGCCGGCATCAAGGTCGACGCCAAGGCGCTCACCGCGCTGTCGAAGGATTTCGGCAAGCGCGCGGTGAAGCTGGAAGAAGCGGCGTACAAGCTAGCCGGCGAAGAGTTCAACATCGGATCGCCCAAGCAACTCGGTGAAATTCTGTTTGATAAGCTTGGTATCGAGGGCGGCAAGAAGGGCAAGACCGGCGCCTATTCGACTAGCGCCGACATCCTCGAAGACCTCGCCGCGCAGGGCTACGAGCTGCCCCGTACTGTGCTCGACTGGCGCCAGCTAGCAAAACTCAAATCCACCTACACCGATGCGCTGGTAATCGAAATTAACCGAGAGACGGGCAGGATCCACACGTCTTATGGTATGGCTATAGCCTCGACCGGCCGCCTGTCTTCGAACGAACCCAACCTGCAGAATATTCCGGTGCGCACCGAAGAGGGCCGCAAGATCCGCGCCGCCTTCGTTGCCGAGGCTGGCCACAAGCTAGTGTCGCTCGACTATTCGCAGATCGAGCTACGTGTGCTCGCCCACGTTGCTGGAATCAGCGCGCTGATCGAGGCCTTCGAGGTCGGCCAGGACATCCATGCGCTAACCGCTAGCCAGGTGTTCGACGTGCCCTTGGATGAGCTTGGTCCCGACCTGCGCCGCCGCGCCAAGGCGATCAATTTTGGCATCATCTACGGTATTTCCGCTTTTGGCCTGGCGCGCAATCTGGGCATCGCGCGCGGTGACGCCCAGGCCTATATCGACGCCTATTTCGAGCGCTATCCCGGTATTCGCGACTATATGAATGAGACCATCGCGTTCGCCGCCGAGACTGGCTACGTGGAGACTCTGTTCGGCCGGCGCATCTATTTAAGCGGCATCTGCGACAAGAACCAGGCGGTGCGCGGCGCTGCCGAGCGCCAGGCGATCAACGCGCCGATTCAGGGCGCGGCGGCCGACATCATTAAACGCGCCATGGTGCGTATGCCGCCGGCGCTAACCCGCAAAAAGCTCGCTGCGCAGATGCTGCTACAAGTGCGTGACGAGCTGTTGTTCGAAGTGCCCGATGCCGAGGTCGACGCCACCATCGCGGTAGCGCGCAAGGTGATGGAGGGCGCCGCCGCTCCGGCCGTCAGCCTCGCTGTGCCTCTGGTCGCCGACGCTGGCGTTGGCGATAATTGGGACAAGGCGCATTAGGGGAAACAAGACTTAAGCAAACGTAGGCGCCTCAACTTTGTCGCACAGACTTGAATCTCGCGATTCAAGTGGTGTTTCATTACTCCATTGATGCCAATTATCACGTTGATGGCGGGCAATTAATTCTAAACATGGCCCGCAATTACAATTCTCTATGACATCATATACTTCGTCGAGTTTGTCGCGAACGAACGTTTGATCTTTGCCGTTTCGTTCAAGATCAAAAGCAATTCAGACTTTTGCGTAATCGACTGGGTGCGTGTCCTGACTAACGACTTTCTCGTTGATTACAAGTTGAGCCTCAAGTTTGGCTTCTTCCCATCATGACGGTCGAAGCAACGTAGAAAACGGTTTTAAGATATCGCTTTCGTCGCCGCCTTCTTTCTTTATTTGTTTTTCGGTAAAGCGAAACGCTGTTAGTGCGCCACAGAGCTCCTGAAACTCTTCAGGAAAATCTTTAGGAAGAATCACTGCCGCGTGTCGCCAATCACAGTCAGCGAAGATGCATCCTGAACGCTGGCAACGAGCCGCGCTATCGGTTTTAAATTGTCTGGACTAATTTTTTAACCCAGCTAACAAAAACAAACTAATGGTTTGCGAATTTAAAAACCCGTCCGCAGCAAGATTTGTTTGGACCAATCTCATCCCCACTTCGCTTGAATAAATCTCCAATTACCAGGGCTATTCAGGTATTATCGCATTCAAATTGTTCCATCGGCTCGGCGTACAAACAATATTTAGGCTATGCTTATTGCCACAAAGGCAAGTAAGCTCGACAATGTGGAAAAGTATTTAGTCCAGTACCGAAAACCATCTGCTTTTGCAGGTAGCGAATTTAGTTGATCGTTACCGGTTTGGGGTGAGGCGTTGCCAATGAGTGATTCTAGCATATCTGACACCGGTGACGGTCCGCGGACCTCGACGGTCGTAAAATGGTTTAATCCGATAAAAGGGTACGGGTTCGTTCAACCGGACGATGGTAGCGGAGATGCTTTTGTGCACGTCTCCGTACTAGAAGCCGCCGGCCACCGTGACCTGCCGGATGGCGCTGTCGTCGAATGCGAAATTAGCCAGGGCGAAAAAGGGCCAACCGTAATCACGATCTTCAGTGTTTTAGCGCCCGAAGGTGGGGACGACGCGGTTGCCGGCGCCGAGCCCGAGGGACCGTTAATCGAGGGCATGGTAAAATTTTTCGACGCCAACAAAGGCTACGGCTTTATCGTTCCCGACGACGGGGGGCCGGACATTTTCATTTCCGGGCGCGTTGTTGCGAGCAGTGGTTTGCGTATGTTGGAACCCGAGTCGCGCGTACGGGTCGGTACGCAGCAGGGTGACAAAGGCCCGCTTGCCGTTACGGTTGAACTTATTTAACCGTCGTTGGAAGCTCTCTAAGCGAAACTTATTTGCGGCCCCCGCCGCGCCGCGCGGCCGCGCCTACCAGCTTGCGTTGGCGGGCAGCCAATCGGCAAGCAGTGCGTTGAAGCGTTCCGGTGCTTCCCAATAAGGCGAGTGGCCGGTATCGCTAAAATCGACGACCGTGGCCGATGGCACGTAAGCGGCAACCTCGTGCGCCATCGACGGCGGAAAAAACAAATCGTGTTCGCCAACCACGAAGACGGTCGGCACCTCATATCCGTCGAAACTATCCGGCGACAGCGTGACCGTAGGGTCGGAAAAACGGGTCCGCCAAGCCGGATCGAAGTTAGTATTGAAAGCGGATAGCTGTTCGTACAGCGCAAAGAGTTCCGGTTCGCGCATACGGTAGCCCGGTGCGAAAGCCCTGTCGGGGAGCTCGATGGTATTCGCCGTCTCGTAGTTGCGCAGGCGGGCGCGCAGGTCGGGGGTGGTGATCCCGCCCATCGTCGAAGACAGCATTAAGCCTGCCACCCGTTTAGGTTGGGCCAGGGCGAACCGCAGGCCGAAGATACCGCTCATGGACTGGCAGACGATGGCGGCGCGTTCGATGCCGCTAGCATCGAGGACTGCGCCGATGTCGTCGACCATGTGGCCGATCTGAAAAGCCTCGGGCTCGCAACGCGAACGGCCGAAAGCGCGCTGGTCGATGACAACGACACGATAGTCCGGGGTAAAATATGTGACCTGTCGCCACCAATTGGCTGCGTTGCCGGCGCGGCCGTGCAAGAGTATTAGCGCCGGTCCGTCGCCCAGCACCTTGTACCAGATTTCTGCGCCGGGCCTGTCGAGGGTCGGCATCTCGGTCAGGCTTCGCTGCGCGCTGTGCGAGCCAACTTCACCAGCTCCGCTCTCGCTTCGTCGGGATTGCTGACCGCGCTGTTAAAATCCAGGCGGGCGTTGGCGTCGTTGCGGCCCAGATCGATCCCCTCTGGGTCGATGCCGGTTAGGCGCCAATCCATCCCCGGCCGCCCGACCAGATTGTGGGCGTACAGGTTTACGGATTCAGCATGATCGGCGTTCATATGTTCGATAATCTCGGCCTCGGCGGTGGCTAAGTCGCTCATCGCGGCGGTGTCGAACATGACATCGGCATGCTCGAGAGTATGGACATTACCGAAGCCGCCGACGAAGTGGACACTGTCGACGCTCACGCGATAGAGGTGGAAGTCGGTGAATTGGGTGAAGGATCGGGTCGACGCGTGGCGCGCCAGAAAACGGTTTTTCAGTAACGGGTCGTCGCAGGGCTTGGCGCGGCCGATCACCGATACCCGCCCCTCGGCGATAGCCTCGCGGGTAGACTTTGCAAACAGCAGGGACACGCGGTCATCGGCGGCAATGTTGCGGCTGTGGCGGGCCAGGTCAGAAAGTAGCAGCAACGGTGCAGCATCATGGCCGCATGCGGTCAAGGACAGGCTGGCATAGGGCCCGCCAGCAGTTTCGGCGTCCAGGGTCGCCAACGTCGCCATCCGGCCGGTGCGCATTAGCCGGCGGGCGACGCGCTCCGGCTCTTTGTCTCGATCATCAATAGTCATAGCGGCGCACACTAACGGTATTGTGCGCTGATTTCACGGTCTCATATAGAGCCGACTAATTGCCGCTTTTTGCCGATGCCGCGTGCGATCCGTGCTTGCCGCCGCTGGCCCGTGCGTCAGCTGGACCGTGCGATCCGGCGTCCTCTATGACCGCCTCGATCTCGATCCGGCCGGCGCGCTCGAAAATCAAGGTTAGGGGGACGGTGGTGCCCTTGGCCAGGCGATTATGCAGACCGATGAGCATGATATGCCGCCCACCCGGCGCGAGCACCACATGGCCGTTCGCCGGCACGTCGATGCCGTCTTCGACGGGGCGCATTTTCATCACGTTGCCATCGCGAATCATGGCATGCAGTGAGGCAATGTTGGCCATCTCGGTTTTGACACCGGTCAAACGATCCGGCTGGTCGCTCGTGTTTTCGATCCTTAAAAACACGCCGCCGGCTTTTTGCGATGGTGCCGTGGCTCGCGACCATGGCTGCACGACGGTTAGCGGATCCTGCTTGTGCTCTGGGGCCTGCGCCAGGACTGTCCCATTGGCGGCGATGGCAAAAATCGCTATGAGAACAAGGATACTGATAATAGGCATCGATGCCTCCTGTTACTTAACCGCGCATCTGCTGGCGTATGAGTTTCGCCATTTCTTCCGGTGACGTGCCATAGCGAAATAGCAAAGCCACCTTTCCTTCGGGATCGAGCAGATACACGAACGAGGTATGATCCATCAAATAAAAGGTGTAATTTGGATCTTCGACCCGGCGGTGGAATATATGGTAGGCGTCGCCTATCTGTTTAATCTGTTCGGGTGTACCGGTTAGCCCAATCAGCCGCTCGTGGAACAGGGGAACGTATTCCGCCAGAACGGCCGGCGTATCGCGCTCGGGGTCGATGGAGATCATTAGCGGTGTGACTGCCACCGAATCGTCACCTAGTTCGTCGAGCGCCAGGGCGATATCGCCCAGCTCGGTCGGGCAGACGTCGGGGCAAAACGTGTAGCCGAAGAAAATTAGCGCGAAATTACCGAGATAATCACGTTCAGTGACCTGACGTCCGGTATGGTCGGTGAG
>PVBE011414739.1_pt1 | contig 13409 bp, 11 predicted proteins | sample 1631181 | NCBI WGS metagenome assembly PVBE01 (sample SAMN08397723, study PRJNA350692) | Marine metagenome, whole genome shotgun sequencing project. | isolation source: water | place: Pacific Ocean | collected 2012-04 | reverse complement strand
GCAGCTCTCCGACGAGATCCTGACCGGCGGTGCCGAGTCGGTGTTGACGGAGATGAGCAACGAGGAGTTGATCTCGATGGTGGCGCTCGACATGCGGAGCGCGATAGAGGCGTAGCAGTGTGACGGCATGAGCTACTACGACTACGGATGGCGACCCTATGTGACGGTGGCGATGCGTCGCCGGCGCGCCGCACAGGCGATCGCGAAGATGGAGAGGTCGGGGCGTGTGATCAGTCCGGTCACAATCGAGGGACGCCAGATCGCAAGGACGTTCTGGGGAGAGTCGTGGTGCAGGAACCTGGAAGCATATAGCGACTACGCGAATCGCCTGCCTCGCGGTCGCACCTATGCGCGCAACGGCTCGGTCATCGATCTGCAGATCGAACGCGGGCGGGTCCGAGCGGTCGTCAGCGGCTCGAGCCTGTACGATGTCGAGAGTGAGATCAGGCCACTGGCGCGCAAGAGATGGGGTGCGATCAAGTCACGGTGTGCCGGCAAGATCGACTCGATGGTCGAGCTGCTTCAGGGATCGATCTCGCGCGGTGTGATGGAGGTCGTGACCCGCAAGGGCGAAGGACTCTTTCCTGCGCCTAGGGACATCTCCCTGCGCTGCTCGTGCCCGGACTGGGCGACCATGTGCAAGCACGTGGCGGCGGTGCTCTACGGCGTCGGTGCGCGCCTCGATCATGAGCCGGAGATGCTGTTCACGCTGCGGGGCGTCGATCCCGCCGAGCTGATCGCTGCCGCAGTCACTGATGGTCCGACGACGAGGAAGAGCGGCCGCCGACGCCTCTTGAAGACAGATGACATGTCAACCGTCTTCGGCATCGATCTGGACACGGGGGCTGCTTCGGCTGGCGACACAGTCCCTCGGCGCCCGCGACGACGCAAGAAGCCAGCCACCAAGAAGGCCACCAAGACCCGAGCGGCTGGCGCGCGCGCCAAGCCGGTATCTCCCACCAGGGTGGCAAGGAAGAGCGCATCCGCTAGATCGACGGGCAAGAAGAAGTCCCCGTCGAAGAGAACAAAGGCCTCCGCCAAGGCGCAGGCCAAGATATCCAGGACGGGCAAGGTCAGCGAGAGGATGAAGGCGGTCCGGAAGGCTGACGGATGATGCCCCATGCGCTCCTCTGACTCGACATGAGCTGGCAGATTCTGTTTGACATCCTCGCGCTGCTCGGCGCCGCGCTCCTGCTGGGAACGATCGCTGAGCGGCTTCGGCAGAGCGCCATCCTGGGGTATCTCCTCGCCGGAACCCTGGTCGGCCCAAACGGGCTCGCGCTCGTGAGTCAGGCAGACGAGGTGCGCGACATCGCCGACCTGGGCGTTGCGCTGTTGCTGTTCACCATCGGGCTCGAGTTCTCATTCCGCCGCTTGAGACGCCTCGGTCGCGTGGCGCTCATCGGTGGATCCTTGCAGGTCGTCACGACGTTGCTGATAGCGGCGGCCGTGTCCGCCGGTCTCGGCCTGAAGCCTCGGGCGGCCTTCGCCGTAGGAGCCATGGCCGCACTGTCGAGCACGGCGTGCGTCTTTCGTCTGCTCACCGATCGCGCCGAGGTGGACAACACCTACGGCCGGAACGCCGTCGGCATCCTTCTCCTGCAGGACCTCGCCGTGATCCCGCTGATGTTGATGGTCGTCCTGCTCACCGGGGCCAGTACACCGCACCAGGCTTTGGTCATCCTCGGTCGAACCGTCTTGCTCGCGGGCCTTCTGGTCCTCGTATTCCTCGTCCTGTTCAACATCGTCGTGCCACGGCTCTTGAACACGACGGGCTGGGCAAGGAACCGGGAGTTGCCGATCCTGTTGGCCGTCGTCGCCGCCCTTGGATCCACCTACGCGGCGCACGCCGCATCACTCTCCCCGGCCATGGGCGCGTTTGTGGCGGGCGTCCTCCTCGGAGGCTCACCGTTCGCGACTCAAGTTCGAGCCGACGTCGCCACACTTCGTACGCTCCTGGTAACCCTGTTCTTCACGTCCCTCGGCATGCTTGGCGAACCGACGTGGGTGGTCGATCACATGGGTCTCGTTGCCGGCACGGTGCTGCTCGTCACGGTGGGAAAGACGCTCATCACGTGGCCGATCCTCCGAATGCTCGGGTTCACGCACGGGGTCGCGGTGGCGACGGGGCTGTGCATCGCACAGATCGGCGAATTCTCGTTCGTGCTGGCCGAGATCGCCCGTGACCCACCCCCCGTGATCACAGCCGACCTCTTCAACCTACTCGTTTCAACAACCATCGCGACGATCTTCGTCACGCCGTTTCTCATAGCAGCGGCTCCGAACATCGCCACCTGGATCGAGTCTACCCTCCGTCGATACCCACCGGCGGACGGGCCGGTGGCTGCCAACGCCACAGACGGTCCCGATACGACACGAGACACCCTCATCATCGGTTTCGGACCCGCTGGGCAGACGATCGCGCAGGCCCTGCTCAGCCAGCACCGCGATCGGATCACCGTGATCGAGCTGAGTCCGAGAATGGCGGCCATCGCCCGGAGACTCGGCCTCGCGGTGCAGGTCGGTGATGCAGTCCATCCGGACGTGCTCGAGCACGCGGGTGTATCGCGCGCACGAGTGATCACCATCACGGTGCCGGACCCGATTACCTCCCGGACCATCGTTCGCCTCTGTCGCCACCTCGCCCCTCGAGCCGTCATCATTGCCCGCTCCCGCTACCACATTCATCGGTGGGAGCTCGAGGGTGCCGGAGCCACGGAGGTGGTCGACGAGGAGGAGCGCGTGGGCCTCAGAATCGCCGCCATCGCTCGGCGACGCCTGGCGCCCAGGCCCGACAACGGCATTGTCAAGTTGACGACCGGCTGACAGCAGTAGGGTGATGACAGTCCGTCGAGGACGCGGGACGCGAGGACGCTTGATGTTACCGATTGACTTTTCGGCTCGAGTCGGAAATACTTTGCGTTGTAAAGTTATGGAGCTCGACGACGCGCTGCGCCAGATCTCCGACATCCGCCAGCAGATGGCGCGAAGCGAGGTGTTTCGCGGCTATCGGTCGGTAACCGTCGGTTTCTCCGGCGTTCTGGCGCTCCTGGCGGCGGCGTTCCAGCCACAGTGGGTGGCGTCGCCCGAAAGCGAACTGGGTCACTATCTCGGCCTGTGGCTCGGCGTCGCCGCGATCAGCTTCATCGTGGCCGGGGCCGAGATGGCCTGGAGGGCCCGAAACGCCGGCCCGGGATTGGCCCGCGACCGGACGCTGCTGGCGGTCGAGCAGTTCCTGCCCTCCCTGATCGTGGGAGCGCTCCTCACGCTGTCCATCTATCGCGGCGCGCCGCAGGTCGCCTGGATGCTGCCTGGGTTGTGGTCGCTGGTCTACGGTCTCGGCGTGTTCGCCTCGTACCGGTTGCTGCCGGCGCAGGTGTTCTGGATCGGGTCGTATTACGTGCTGTGTGGCTGTGGCTGTCTCTTGTGGGGCCAGGGCGACAACGCGTTCTCACCCTGGCAGATGGGCATCAGCTTCGGCGGCGGCCAGGTGCTGGGCGCGGCGATTCTGTACTGGACGCTGGAGCGAACCGATGTCTCGTCGAGCCACGACTGACAAGGCACAGCGCGCGAAGACGGGCGCTGGCACGGGGCGGTTCTCGTACGAGGGCCTCGACCGTGTCATGCACGAGAAGGCGCGACTGGGCATTCTGGCCTCGCTGGCGGCCAATCCCAATGGGTTGCTCTTCAACGACCTGAAGCAGCTGTGCGCGCTGACCGACGGCAACCTGAGCCGGCACCTGACCGTCCTCCACGAGTCGGGTCTGCTCGAGATCTGGAAGGGCGCCGTGGGGCCGCGACCGCAAACGATGTGTCGGCTGACCGCCAACGGCCGGCAGCGGTTCGCCGAATACATCAGTGTGCTGGAACAGGTCGTCGCCGATGCGCAGCGCGAAGCACAGCCGGACACCAGACCGCATCTGTCGAAACGGTGGTCACCGGCATGACGCCGGCCCTTTTTTTTGCGTCTTAACTTTATATGGCAAAGTCTTCAGTCTGAGGGCGGTGACGCGATCATGAGAGTCATTCGAGCCGAGGAGATGGGAATGTGCTTCGGCGTCAAGGACGCGTTGCACGCCGCCCGGTCGGTTCCTGACCCCACGGAGGTCACGATTCACGGCGAGCTGGTTCACAACACGAGCGTCATCACCCAGCTGCGCGAGGCCGGGTTTCAGCAATCACCCGAGGACCATCGCCGTGCTACCGCTCGGACACCGCTGGTCCTGATCACCGCGCACGGCGTGAGCAACGCGGAGCGGCGTCGACTGACCGCGGCGCACACCGGCCTCATCGACACGACCTGTCCGTTGGTCAGCCGGGTGCACGACGCCGCGCTCGCGCTTCAGGCCGAGGGCCGGCACCTCCTGCTGATCGGCACGCCCGGACATGTCGAAGTGCGAGGGATCGTCGGCGATCTCGACCACTGCGACATCGTCGCAGATGCGAGCGAGGTCAGGGGCTACGGGCATCGGCGGCTGGGGATCGTGTGCCAGACCACGATGCCGCCGGAGGTCATCGCTGACGTCTGCGCCCGCATCCGTCGTCACAATCCGCGGGCCGACATCCGGGTGATCGATACGGTCTGCCAGCCCACCAGGCTCCGGCAACGCGCGCTGCTCGAGCTCGTGCGTCGCGTGCACGCCGTCGTCGTCGTCGGCGGCCGCCGCTCCAACAACACCCGTCGGCTCCTTCAGCTCTGTCACGACCAACGGATGCCGGCCCTGCAGGTGGAGAGCGCTGATGAACTGGACCCCGAGTGGTTCGGGGACGCTCGCACCGTCGGCCTGACCGCGGGCACATCGACACTCGACGAGACGATCGACGAGGTGCAGCGCGCCCTCGAACAGATCGAATCGGGTCGACCGAACGGAGCGCGCCTGTGAGCGGTGCTCACGTAGGTCGGCATGCACCTGTCGGGGCGGGGCGGTGTTCGCCGCTCTGCATGAATGATGCAACGGGTCGTTTCGGCCGCCTCCTTCAGTTCTCGCCAGCCGCGATCCTCATGCTGGCCACACCGCTGCTGGCCGCCTGTACGCTCGTAGGCACCATGATCGTACACGGCGACGACCCCTCGGCGCTGCACTCGGAGATCGACGAGCCCCCAGCAACCGAGCACGCCGACGCCGTCGAGCGGGCTCGCCCGTTCGTGCGCGCCTTCGTTGTCGAGGAGAACCTCCCCGGCCTGTCGCTCGCCGTGGGCATGGCCGGAGAGGTCGTCTGGGCCGAGGGCTTCGGCTGGGCCGATATCGAAGAACGGCGACCCGTGACGCCGCGGACTCGCCTCCGCATCGGCGGTGTCGCCAAGCCGATGACCGCCGCCGCCGTCGGCCTGCTGCTGGAACGCGGCGAGCTCGACATCGACCTGCCGGCGCGTCACTACGTGCCGAGCTTTCCCGAGAAGCCGTGGTCGTTCACCACCCGCCAGCTGATGGGACACATCGCCGGCATCCGCCACTACCGCGACGACGAGGAGATGCTCTACCGCCGCGCGTCCTGCACCAGCCCGCTCGACGCGCTGGTGATCTACGCCGACGATCCGTTGCTATTCGAGCCGGCGACCGCCTGGGAGTATTCGAGCTATGGCTGGACGCTGGTGGGGGCAGTTGTCGAAGCCGCTGCCGGCGAGCCATTCCTCCACTTCATGCAGCGCGAGGTGTTCGACCCGGTAGGAATGGGCAATACGGTGCTCGATGACCTCCACGAGCCCGTCGCCACGGTGGGTCTGCTCGATTCGATCGAGGCTCGCTTGTTGCGCCGCGTCGGTGAGCCCCCCGTCTTCGACTTCGAGCCCAAGGCCCACTGGGACCCTGCCCGCCCCGGAGCCGAGACCACGAGCTTCTACTGGCCCTTCGCGGCCCGCGATCCGACCTACGGCATCGAGGACGCCAACAACCCCGACAACACCTGCCTTCAGGGGGCCGCCGCGCTCCTGTCGACGCCCTCGGATGTCGTGAGGTTCGGTGCCGCCATGCTCGACGGACGCCTAATACGGGCCGGGACGCTCGACATGCTGCGCACGCCGCTCGAGCTCGATTCAGGCGAATCAACGGGGCACGGCCTCGGTTGGTACGTGCAGCAGATTCCGATCGGGCCAACCGCGGAACCGACGACGGTCTTCGGTCACGACGGGTTGTCGGCAGGCGGCTCGACGTCGTTCGTGACAGTTCCCGAGCACGACGTCGTGATCGCGGTGACGGCCAACGTGTCCTACGCCGGGAACCTATCGTCGCTGTCAGCTCGACTCGCCGATCTGTTCGTCGCCCCGCCGCGTCTCGATCTGGAGGGACGCTGAATCGCCGCGTAGCCAGAGACGCCTCGAGGATCGAGCGGCTGCAGCAGCCGCGGCACTGTCAAGTTACCGAGAGAACGCGTTTCTCTCCCGCGGCGCTGAGCGCGGGCGCTCCGTCAGCAGGCGCACGGCACCTTAGCAGCCCGTGGTGAAAGTCCTGCGTGGCACCAAGATCGGCGCGGCGCGTGGCTGGCAAGGCGCGACGAGTGAGAATACCGGGAGTATTCGACCGAGGAGCAACGCTGTCAGCCGCGATGCGGCGCCGATCGACTGCAGGAGGACTTTCACCACGGGCTGTTAGCCCAGATGCCCAAGGAGCGCGTCGGGAACGAACGCACCGTTCGACACCAACGTCTCGTCGTCAACGATCACGGTGCAATCGAGGCAACACAAACCGAGATGGACCGAGGTCTCGTTCTTGCCCCGAAACATCACGTCGTCGTTGCTTCCAATCTCCACCTGCACGTTCCCATAGAAGGCTTCGGCGTCAGCACCGCCACCACCGGCGGCAGGAAACTGTGCCGTCTCAGCAGTCCACTGGGCGTGCCGATCGGCCCCGCAGGCAATGTGTCCGGCCAGAAAGGCGTTGGGATCCCGGGCTGCTTCCAGGAACATCCGTATTAGTGTTGCATCAGTGCCGCCCTCGAAGCGCACCGCCCGACCCTCACGGAAGGTGATTGTGACCGGGCGATCGACATGGCGGCCAAAATGAAAAATTAGATCTCCGCTGTCGAGAACCAGACGGCCCTCCATCGACCCTTCGATGGGCGCGATCTGAAACATTCCGGCGCCCCAAAAATCCAAGTGACCGGGATCGTCGGCGACCCCGTACGAAGCGACTCCTGGACGGCCAGAGACATCCATGGACAGATCGGTCCCTGCTTTGGAGAGGATTCGCACGGCTCGACCCTGATCGAAGATCGAAGCGCCACGCTTCGTGCGCTCAATGAGTTCGGGGTCGGCGACCCGGCGCTCCAGAATGTGAGGCGGCACCACCACCATCAACGCTCGCTTGCCGTCCTCGAGCGCCTCTCGCATCGCCTCGCTGTAGTGAAGTGCCTGAGAGGTCGAGTAGACGATGATGTCCGACGATCGAAACACTCCTCGCAGCATCTTCTCCGACCAGGGCTTCCGACTGGGAATCACGACCTGGAGCGCGTCCGCACCGAGCCTCATTGCCGCCCCCATGCAGGCCGCGGCGTAGTGGGGGTCGAAAGCAGAATTCGTGACCGCGACCAGCGTTTCGGCTTGGGACAGTCGACAGTGTCTGAGCTGGTGCTCGAAGATCGGGATGAGCTCCACTAGAGCCATGGCGCTAGTGCGATTTACGGCGTAGGGCATCTAGGTGTCTCTGCCAAACACGTTGTTCATCCAAAGCACTCTGACAAGAATGATGTTGCAGTATAGCCGTTCCGATCAAAGGAGGTCCCGGCTCTCCTTCCCCGACGATGGACAGGCCCGTGCTGTCGAGCAACCTCTATTCCGATGTTGTGTTCCTGAGACTGACGACCCTGCCCGACATGAGCGAGGCCATTCTGCAGCGCGTGCGGCGCTTGTGGCCTTCGGCGAGTCCGCACGGCTTCCTGAGTCACCCGGCGCCGGTGGAAGACCCACTCGCCTTCACCGACAATGGGAAGCCCCGAGCTGTCGAGGACGAGTATGGATGCCTGTGCCGGTGGCATGCCGTCGAAGACGGCGCTTCAGATGCTCCCTACTGCCCCGGCCGGTATTCCCGCTCGACGTGCTGATCGACATCCTCGCGATAGAACCAGACATCCCGCAGCTCACCACTGGCGAACAGCTCCGCCTGGTCGTTGAAGTGCGGCGAGTCGGGGTCACTGCTCTGTCCCCCGGCCGTGATCGCCTTGGCCGTCATCCGGTCGCCGAACTCGACGGCCGCGACGAAGCTGTTGCCGCCGGTTCCGTACCAGCGATTGGTGCCTGGATACTGCCGGCTGCCGTACGAGGCGAGGGCCCCCCAGCGTCCCGATCCCATGGCTACCGGGATGCTCGGCTGAGAGTCGTCGAACTGCTGTACGATGTCCGACGAGATCCGCTGGAAGCGATTGATCTCGCCCCATGGCGTCTGCCAGCTCCCGAACTCCTCTACCAGCGTGGTCGAGGCGGCCGCGAGCGCCTCGAGCCGTTGTCCCGATAGCTCCTCGCTCGCCATGTAGTCGTAGATGTTGCCGGATCCAGACAACTGGTCGAACTCGGCGCGAGCGCGCGTCATCAGCTCGCTGCCCCAGTACGTCGCTACGGCCATCGGCACGGAATCCACGCTCGTGCGCAGGTCCCACCCACGGAGCGCCTCGATCTGATCTGCCAGCTCACCCTGCAATCCGTCATCCGCGGCGAGTTCGTCGTAGGCAGAGATGAGCGCTGGAATCAGTGCCTCGAACCCCGACATGTACGAGTCGAAACCGGCCTCGATCAAGCTGTCGAGCGTGAAATCGGTCGTGCCGCTGAGCAGCTGTATGGCATGGATCCCGCGAAAGTTCTCAGAGTTGTTCGACATATAGATCGGGTAGTCCTCACGCTTCGGGCTATAGGGACCTGCGGCCGAGAACGGCCAGTTGTTCGTGTTCTGGATCCAGCCGTTCGGCGGGTTTAGCAGCGTGATCGCCTCGGCGACCGGATGCAGCCCCTGCCACTCGGTCGCTGGGTCGGAGCCGTCGACCGGTCGAGTGAAGTCGAATCGCGTGTCACGCCTCGGGAGGAAGTTACCGTGATAGTACCCGATGTTGCCATCGGCGTCGGCGTACACCGTATTGTTCGACGAGTTGGTCAGCAACTCCATCGACTCACGGAACTGGTCGTGCGTCGTGGCCTTAGTGCGCCCGTACGACTGCATGAGCGCCTTCACCGGCTCCTGCATCAGACTGACGGCGACCCACTTGCCGTCCTCCTCCCGAATGATTGGACCGTGATGGCTGTGGTACACCGTGAACTCCCGCTCGGCCATCCCGGTCTCGGTCTTGTACGGAATCGTCAACGCGGTGGCCCGTAGCGCTCGCTCCTTGTCCCCGAACGTGTAGTACAAGCCGTCGTCCTTCTCGACGATCGTCTCGAGGTACTCGTCGATGACGTCCGCGCGGCTCGACGTGTGCATCCAGCCCGCGCGCTCGTTGAACCCCTGATAGATGAAGAATTGACCCCACGTCACCGCTCCGTACGCGTTCAGTCCTTCCTCGCTGACCATGTGGAGCTCCGCACGGAAGTAGTGCGACGTGTGGGGATTGATGTACAGCAGCGCATTGCCCGAGGCTGTGTTTGCTGGCGCCACAGCCAAGCCGTTCGATCCGGTCGGCTCTCGGTCCAGCTCGTCCGGCACCTCGGCCATGCTCGGTTCCGGACTGTTCCCGTAGAAGGCCTCGAGATTTCGGAGGTTCACGCGCTCGATGTCCCCCCCGATACTACCCTCGCTGAACGTGAGCGCCATCCAGGGTTCGAAGTGCGAGATCACTCTCGGCTCGACGTCCGGATGTGTATACAGGTAGTAGTTCAGGCCGTCAGCGTATGCTGCCATCAGCGACCTGAGCCAGTCCGGCGCGCTGCCGTACTGCTGCTTCATGTCCTCCTGATCGATGAACAGCTTCATGCGAAGGTCTCTGTAGATCTCCGTCTCTCCCTCCGCCTCTGCGAGACGCCCCATCCCGTTGAGGTAGTTCAGCTCGATGCGTTTGAAGTCATCCTCGGCCTGCGCGTAGAGCGTCCCGAAGACCACGTCGGCATCGGTCTGGCCATAGATGTGCGGAATGCCCCACGTGTCCCGAATGATCGTGACGCGCTGGGCTCGCTCCTCCCAGCGTGCAACGTCGGCTGGGTTCGCGGCGGATTCTTGAACCGTGACCGACTCTTGAGGCGTGCACGCGGCGGCCACGACGGTCAGCGCAAGAAGAAGTCTCTTCATCATGGATGTGATACTCGCTCTGTTTACAAGGGTTTACCTCGGCGCGAAGTCTGAATATACACGTTGTCTCGGCGATGCGTCCAGGCCGTCGTGTCCCACAACTGCGCCGACCTCGTCGGGCGGAGCGTCCTCCGATAGACTTCAGCCGTCGGTCAACGAGAGGAGGTTCAGCCGCTGCTTGCCGTCTGCTGGTGCGAGCCGCCAGGATGCAACCTTCCGGCAGCGCCCATCGTCTCACGATCGTGATGATCCCACGACGCCCGACGGTGCTCGTCCTCCTGTCCTCCACCATCCTCAGCCTAGCGGTCAGCGCACCGGGCGCGGCGCAGACGTCGCCCGAGGATCCGCTGCTCACATACAGCATCACGGGCTCGGCCCGGATGGACCCGGCGAACCGTAACCCGTTCTTCCTGCTGGGGCACGTGGAGGTGCAGCGCGTGCTGCTGGACCTGGCGCCCGCCCCCCCTGCCGTCCGTGGAAGTTGGGGCGGCGCTGGCGGAGAGCGAGGTCACGGTTGCAGACCTGGAGGCATCGGGGGTCCTCCGGCGCGAAGGCGACCGGCTGGCGTTGGACTTCACTCTGCTGACCACCGCCGACCTCGACCTCGTGAACGCCGTGTCGCGGCGGGAGGCGCAATCGCTGGCCGACGCGTTCCTGGCGAAGCGGGAGAACCTCGAGACGCTACTGGCTGCGTACGACGTGCCCAGCGTGGATCGTGGGGTCGTGGCCTACATTCTGCTCGGGTGCTTCGCCCTCGACTGGGACGGGCTCGACCTCACCGCGGCGTACGGCTATCGGGCGACGGCACGGGCGTTCCCGGCGGGAGACTACCTCCTGTCGGCCCGGCAGACCGGCGGGCTCTCGCTGCAGCGCCTGTACTGGGGAAGTCACAATCGCCGTGGTGATGGCTACGTGCTGACCTCGTTTGGCGATCACTTCTCCTTGCCGCGCAAGGCATTTCCGACGTGCTGGGGCGGCTGGCCAGCGCGCTGCGGTCCGCCGATCCGCCCGAAGGGCTCGACCAAGAAACTGCTCGCGCACGAAGTGCTGGGCTTCGGCGTGCTGTCGAGCACAAGATAAATGCTGTCGCCGGTCGGCACCGGTCGAAGACGGCGCTTGAGATGCTGACTGCGCCGGGAGAACGTCGTATGATCGGACCCCGATTGACGCGGCCATGTGGTGATGCGAAATTACAATATGTTCCTGACCGGCTCGCCGTCACGACGACCGGCCTGTTGCGGTCCGACTTCACATCCTTCGAATAGATCGTTCGCATACCCGAGGCCCGCATGCTGAGAGTCACGCCCTTCCATTCGCGAACCAGCGCTCTTTGCCAGGCCCACAATTGGCGCCGCTGGGCGGGATACGTGGCCGCCGGCTCGTACGAGTTGACACACGACCGAGAATACTACGCTATCCGCAGCGCTGCGGCACTGATCGACGTCTCACCGCTCTTTAAGTACATGATTCAGGGCCCCGATGCCGTGCGATTCCTCGATCGCATAGTAACCAGGGACGTATCACGCTGCGCTGCGAACCAAGTGCTCTACACCCCTTGGTGCAACGAGTCGGGCAAGGTCGTAGACGATGGTACGTTGGCACGCCTTGGTGAAGAAAGGTTTCGACTCACCGCGGCCGAGCCGAATCTTCGATGGCTGCACGACAACGCCGTGGGGTACGACGTCACCATCGATGACATCTCCGATTCCATCGCCGCTCTGGCCCTCCAAGGACCCACCTCGCGCGAAATTCTCAAGTGTGTGGCCGATGCCGACCTGGACGCCCTGGCTTTCTTTCGCAGCACCTCGGCCGACGTCCGAGGAATCCCGGTCACCATATCGCGCACCGGATATACGGGCGATCTGGGGTACGAGATCTGGGTGGGTGCCGAGAACGCCGAGCCTTTGTGGGACGCGGTGATCGACGCAGGAACGTCGTACGGAATTACCCCCGCTGGCATGCTGGCGTTGGATATTGCCAGAATAGAGGCCGGCCTCATTCTGATCGGCGTGGACTACGTCCCGGCGCATCGAGCACTCATCGAGTCCCGCAAGTCGTCACCGCTCGAGTTGGGGCTCGGGTGGACGGTGAAGCTGGACAAAGGAGGCTTCGTCGGCTCGGGTGCCTTACTAAAGGAAAGGGAGAACGGACCGACCTGGGAGATGCGGGGTCTTGAGGTGGACTGGATCGCCTTGGAGAAGACCTACGCCGAGGCAGGTCTCCCGCCACAGTTGCCCACGGTCGCATGGCGCACCAGCGTGCCGGTGTACGACGGGGCCCGGCAGATCGGATACGCCACCAGCGGATGCTGGTCGCCCATCCTCAAGAAGTACATCGCCCTGGCCCATCTCCAATCCACGCATTCGAGTCCGGGGACCGCCTTGGAGATGGAGATCACGGTCGAGCACCACCGCAAGCGGGCCGGGGCCACAGTTGCGAAAACGCCCTTCTTCAATCCGGACCGAAAGAGGGCATGACGTGACCACGACGAATCGTTACGACGTCATCGTCGTTGGCGCCGGCCACAACGGGCTCGTCAACGCGGCGTATCTTGCCCGCGCCGGCAGGCGGGTGCTGGTACTGGAGAAGCGCCACCTGGTTGGTGGCGCGGCGGTCACCGAAGAGATCTTTCCGGGCTTCAAGTACTCGGTATTTTCGTATGTCGTGAGTTTGCTCCGACCAGAGATCATTCGTGAGTTGGATCTCCCGCGACACGGCCTCGAGATCCTCCCGCTGGAGAGCACCGTGACGCCGCTCCCCAACGGCGACTATCTCGCGCGCTGGGCAGATCACGATCAAACCCGCCGAGAGCTATACCGCCACTCGCCAAAGGACGCCGAGGCGTACGACGATTACGGCAAGCTGATGTACCACCTGGCGTTTGCGGTCAAGCCGATCGTGGGAATGGTTCCACCCGATCCTACGTCCTTGAGCTTCAAGGATCTCAAGAGCCTCCTCAAGCTGAGCAGGCATTTCCGCAGCCTTGGCCACGAACAGTTCCACGCGCTCTTCAAGTTGATGACGATGAGTTCGGCGGATTACTTGGACGAGTGGTTCGAGACCGAAGCGCTGAAGGCAACGATATCGGCCAGTGGAATCATCGGCACGTTCCTCGGGCCACGGTCTCCTGGCACTGCCTATGTGCTGCTGCACCACTACATGGGAGAGATCGACGGCACGTTTCGATCGTGGGGGTTCGCCAAGGGT
>PVBE012080590.1_pt1 | contig 13413 bp, 10 predicted proteins | sample 1631181 | NCBI WGS metagenome assembly PVBE01 (sample SAMN08397723, study PRJNA350692) | Marine metagenome, whole genome shotgun sequencing project. | isolation source: water | place: Pacific Ocean | collected 2012-04 | reverse complement strand
TGTACTGGGCCGCATTCACATTGACACATCGCGGCCGGTAGCTGAAATTAGTCTCTGCCCTTTACCTGGAAACGCTGCCGACGGTCAATATGGCTGTCGGCAGAAAAAACACTCGTGCCTTGTATTCCGGTGACCACAATGAAGCATCTTCTGATTCTTACGACTTTTTTTCTACCACCTTCGATCTTCTCCGCCCAACCAGCATCGGCAGGTGCCGCAGAAGGCAAAGTTCTCTTTGAGGATAACTTTCAGGGCCATCTGGCCGACCGTTGGGATTGGATTCGCGAGCATGCCGACCACTGGTGCGTTCGCGATGGCGCGCTTGAAATTCGTGTGGTGCCCGGCCGCGCCGACACCGTCAAAAACGCACTCGTCCGACCTGCACCTCCACGCAGTAAGACTCCCTATGCAATCGACCTAACGGTCACCAACCTGTCGCCACCAACAGAACAATGGGAACAGGCAGGCATCACGTGGTACCAGAATGGCAAACCGGTTTTCAAGCTGGTCAAGGAACTCGTCGACGGAAAGGTGATGATCATACCGGGACGAAAACCAATCGATAGCAAAACGGTCCAGTTGCGACTCGTCCTCACAGCCGATTCCTACACCGCAATGTTCCGCGAAGAGGGGAGGGGGGAGTTTCAAGTCGCAGCGACCGGAAAACTGCCGCCGAGTGAGCGAGAACAGGTGAGCATCCAGTGCTACAACGGACCGCCCGATGCGGAACATTGGATTCGGTTTGACCATTTCCGGATCGCCAAGCTTGCAGATGCGGCCGATCCGCCGGAAACAACGGAGTAAGAACGGCTCGAAACAGACTCTCCTTGGTGTCGAGAGAAAATGCGCCAACCGCGAGCAGCGTTTTGTTTTTTGCTCGCGCTATTGCATCCCCGCAGCATCGACCATGCCACCTCCAAGCTCTGTGGCAATTTCCACCAACGTTTCCCAGAGGTAGAGAGCGTAGCTCGGATCGAACCAGATGCGGTAGCCCCGGTTTCCGAGAATCTGTTGCGGCAGAACTCCGCAGCTTACACCTGCAATGCGGGTGTAGACGAACCGTTGATCGGGCGACTTGGCAAATTCATAGCCGCAGGTCTGCAGGAGCATCTCGGTCGCACGCGGGCCGACAAGCAACAGCCCTGCATCCTCGCGAGCGACAGGGGCCACATGGAGTGCATCGCCCGGCATCCTCTCGCGAAGTGCAGCGAGGGACTCATCGAGCGAACCGGCCTCGATCAAAAATTCATCCGCGCCAAGCCGAACGATCAATCCTCCCGCTTCGAGCGGCGCACTTGCATACACTTCTTCCGGAACTTTGAGCCATTGCTCGGCAAGCCAACCCGCAGCGCCGGTGCCCTTCACGCCCAGTTTTGGCAGCAGACTCACATCGCAAATTCCAACCGCGCCGAGCCGCGCAGCGGACAGATCGGCGGCGGGTAGCGGCTCGCTGTTTAGCCGGTCGTGAAGCGGACTTTGGCGGATTGTCTCGGGCATTTTATGGCTCTCTTAATCGGCGACCTTCTGACGGCTGTTTTCCGGATCGTAAAACGGCATCGGCACCACCGTCGCGACGAGCAGTTTGCCGCCCGCTACGCGAATGGTAACCTCCCTACCGGGGCTCGCCATCTCAGGCGTTACAAAGGCCATGGCAATCGGCTGCCCAAGAGTCGTGCGGTGGGCAACGCTCGTAATCCGACCGGCAATCTCGCCATCCTCGATAATCAAATGACACTCTTCCGGCAGGGGTACTTTCGAGGACTGCGGCAGCGCCAAACCGACCAACTGCCGCGCCAGGGGACGGGCAGCAAGAATCTGCAGACTCCGCGAACCGATAAAAAACGGCTTTTTCGCTTTGATCGCCCAACCCAAATCGGCCTCGTAAGGATGGGTCAGGGCATCGGTATCCTGTCCCACAATGAGATGTCCCTTTTCGAGACGCAGGAGCCGCTGGGCCTCGACGCCAAACGGTCGGATCTCCAACTCCCTGCCCGCCTCCAGGAGTTTTTGCCAGACGTGCGTGGCCGTTCCGGCCGGTATATGAATCTCGTACCCCAACTCACCTACAAAGCCGATACGCATCAGCAAGGCCTCGGCACCCGCCACATGCCCCTGACGGACGGCCAGGTAGGGAAACGCGTCGTCGTCCAGCGCAAAGTCACTCAGCGAGCGGAGTACCTCGCGAGCCTTCGGGCCGGCCAGATTGATCGCCGCTAAGTGGCCCGTCTCGTTGACGAGCGTCACGTCCATCTCGAAAAGGAGTGCCCAACGCTGCAGATCTCGATAAAATCCCGCTGCGCCACTGCTCGTGGCGGTTACGTAAAAGTGATGCTCACTCAATCGGGCGACCACACCATCCTCGATAATGATGCCCTGTTCGTCGCAGCCGAGTGCATAACGCAGGCGGCCTACACGCTGTTCGGAAAATGTACCGGTATAGATCTGCTCAAGGAAACGGGCCGCATCGGGTCCGCAAAAGTGCAGCTTGCCGAGCGTGCTAAGATCGATCACACCGACACCACTGCGGACATTTTCCGCCTCGGAGAGGATGCAATCAGCCCGCGAGGAGTCGTCGATCTTATAATACTCCGGACGCAGCCAACTGCCTGCGTGGATCATGTTCGCAGACAACGCCAAATGCTGCGCGTGTAGCGGCGTGTGGCGCATGGGGTGGAAGCGGCGACCGGACAGTTTGGCCATCGACACCGGCTGGTGGAAGGGACGGGAAACGGTCGATCCGGTCTCGTTGATCGTCGCACCATTGAGCCGGGCGAGAATTCGAATCGCGTTAAAATTCGAAAGCTTGCCCTGCGTCGGACCCATTCCGACGGTCGTGAATCGTTTGATCAATTCAATATTGTCAAAACCTTCCTGATGGGCATTTTTGAAATCGGCCAGATGCAGGTCCTCATCCAAATCGACAAAATTTTTCTTGCCCGGGTGCGGCATGATCGGATAGGGATGGCTCGGAGGCGGTCCGGTATGCACGGGCCGCTCGGGAATGTCGCCCTCGAAGCGGCCGCAGGCAGCAGCTGCCGCCAGCCCCGCTCGCCGGCCATCCTCCATTTGCGATTCGAGATCAAAAACCCCCGCCGCACGACCGGCAACAAACACCCGATCCGATTCGGATTCGGGGATCAACTGCTCGACCCGCTCGTCGTACTCAAAGCGGAGGCCCGCCTGATAGGCGATTCCCGAGGCCGGAGTCCAACCGACGCTCATCACAATCCCATCGCAAGAGAGTTTGACCCGGCCGATGCTCTCGGGAGCACCCTGCTCATTTAAGGGACAGAGAATCGCACCGGCCACCGATGTTTTGTCCCGGCTGGCGACCGCCTCGTAAACAGCATGGTGCTTGAAAATTTCAATTCCTGCGGCGGCTACCGACTCCGCCAGGTCGCTCATCTCTCCGTTGGCTCGAAGATCCACCACCGCCACAACGTGCACTCCTGCCTGCAACAGGTCGAGCGCCACACCATACCCTTCGCGATTGCCCGTAAGGACCACCGCCCGCTCAAACGGCCGCACCCGGTAGAGGTAGATAAGTCGCCGGGCAGCGGAGCTGAGCATAACACCCGGAAGATCGTTGTTTCCAAAGACGGCAGGCTGCTCGAAGCAGCCAGTGGCGACCAACGTGCACATTGCGCGGAGTTTGGTGAGTCGCTCGGCGTCAACGAGCGCCAGCCAGTGGTCGGCATACCACCCGGCGACCTGCGTGCCGCAGCGGATGGTAAGATTCTCCAGCGCATCGGCACGACTGAGCAAATCTTTCAACTGCCCTCTGGCCGCTTCATCGCGGGCGTGCTGCCAGAGCAAACTGCCACCTAGATGGGGATGCTCCTCTACCAGGAGCACTTTTAGCCCCTGCTCGGCAGCGGCGATCGCCCCGGCCAGTCCTGCCGGACCGCCGCCAACGACGACAAAATCACAAAAGGCATAATCCTTCGCCGACGGTGGCAAGTGGCCCTTCGGGTTCACACGGCCGAGCCCCGCGATTTTTCGAATCCGGTTTTCATACAAGGGAAATAATCGTCGCGGCGTATGGAACGCTTTGTAATAAAAACCGACCGGCATGAAGCGTCCGAAGTGATCGGTAATCCTGAGCCAATCCCGCTCCAGACTACCGGCCGTGTTGACCGCCCGCACATCGAGGTTCGGCTCAATAGGCAACAGATCGCCCCGGAGATTTGTCCGCTGAGCATCTTCCACCATCGAGCTGATATCGTGCCCGGCAAGGCTGTAAATTCCGCGCGGTCGGTGGTATTTGAAACTCCGGCCCAGAAGCCGCACTCCATTGGCCCAGAGCGCGCTTGAGAGCACATCGCCTGCAAAACCTTCGTGCGTTTTTCCTTCGAAACGAAAGCGGACCGACTGCGAGCGGTCGATCCATTCTCCATCACGTTCTGGCAGGCGGTTAGGCATCGCTCTCCCGTCCACCATAGAGGTATGTGCGGATAAATTCATCGCTCTGACAATCGCGCTCGGCAATGAACCAGGTGCCGCTCGCCGTGTGATACCACCACTCGCGCTGGATGCCCGGTTCGCCGCTGCGGTTAAATACGTAGTCTGCCCACTCCGCATCGCTCACTTGAGAACCTACAGGCATTTCGCGAACCTGACCGCCAAAATGGAACTCCTGCAGTGGCCGCGGGCCATTGATCGGACAGTGGATGATCTTCATCGGTCTTTAATGCCCTACCGAGGCAGCTCCTTTTTCACCGACCAGTTGCCAACGACTGAAGCGCGAAAGGTTGAAAGGTTCGATCAGTTCATGATCTTTATCCTCGGCCAACGTGGCGGCCATCGTTTTGGCGCTGATCGGGGTCGCTTTGAATCCCCAGGTACCCCAACCTGCGTCGATGTAAAAACCATCGATTGGAGTCGTGCCCATGATGGGTGAGAAATCGGGGGTCATGTCGCAGAGCCCCGCCCACTGACGCATGATCTTGATATCGCCCAGCATCGGGAAGAGATCGACAAGGTGACTGCTAACGCCCTCGGTGAAATCCAACGTGGACCGCATCGAAATCAGCTCGTACGGATCGAGAGAGGCACCGGCTACCAGTTCGCCACGGGCCGACTGACTCACATAGAGATGCAAACTGGCCGACACGACGATTTTGTCCAGCCACGGTTTGAGCGGTTCGCTCACCACCGCCTGCAGCGGATGGACTGTGAGCGGCGTACGCAGCCCCACCATGGGAGTGATCGCAGTCGTCCAGCCGGCAACCGCCGAGAGGACTTTGCCGGTTTTGATAAAACCTTTGTCGGTATGGACTCCGATGACGGCATGATCGCGAATTTCGATGTCGGTCACTTCTGTCTGCTGGTGGATTTCCACGCCAGCGCGGTCGGCACCCCGGGCATATCCCCAGGCCACTGCATCATGCCGGGCAACCGCGCCGGGGGGATGATAGAGGGCACCATGGATCGGCGAGAGATGACCGCCACATTGCAAATCAATCTCCGGAACCAAACGCTTGACCTCTGAAGGACCGATCACCTCACTATCGATGCCGAGATGCTTGTTCACCTCGGCACGCCACCGCTGGGTCCGCAGAGATGCGGGCGAATGGGCCAGGGTAAAATGCCCGCGCTCGCTGTAGAACAAATTGAGATCGAATTCGCGCGAGAGATCTTGAAACAACTCGATACTGGCCTGATAAAACCGGGCACCTTCGTTGGTGAGATAATTGGAGCGGACAATGGCCGTATTGCGACCGGTTCCCCCACCGCCGATATATCCCTTTTCGATGACGGCAACGTTCGTAATACCGTAGTCCCGGGCCAGATAGTAGGCGGCCCCCAGACCATGCCCGCCCCCGCCGATGATGACGACATCGTATTCATCTTTCAGTTGCGCTGGCGCATGGAACATCCGCGGTTCCGGGTGTTCCTTATTAAAGCCAAATTTGAGCAATCGGTGGGGCATGGGGCCGGTAAAACCGGAAAATGAAAAATCTCGAGAAGAGTCGTGGGGCTAACCGAGGGTAACGTATTGTTTAGAAAAATGTCAGGTACTGATCGATTTCCCAAGGGGTAACCTGTCCTGCGTAGGTCCCGTATTCGCGGGTTTTCAAATCGATAAACTCATCGGCGATCACCCCCAAAGCACCACACACGACTTCGTCATCGCGGAGCTCGTCGATCGCCTCCGAGAGCGACTGGGGCAAAATTTTAGTTCCCTCTGCGGCAATTTCTGCCAGCGTTCGTGCGTACATATTGCCCAGGTTGGGCTCGCCCGGTTCTCGCTTGTTGGCAATGCCATCCATGCCAGCGGCGACGTACGCCGCCAGGGCAAGATAGGGATTGCAGCCTGCCGAAACCGTACGATCTTCAAAGTGGCCCGGCCCTGCCGTGCGGATCATCTGCGTACGATTGTTGTCGCCATAGCTGATGAAGGCAGGTGTCCAGGTATAACCGCTGCGACTCGATTGAAGTCCCGCACCCAGTTTGAGCCGCTTGTAGCAATTGACGGTTGGGCTCGTTACCGCACAGAGTGCGCGGGCGTGATACAAAACACCGCCGATAAAATGATAGGCCAACTCCGAACAGCCCAAGCCCCGTTTGTCGGATAAATCTTCAAACACGCCTTCACCCGTCTCTCCATCTGCCAGATGAAAATGGACATGCAGACCACTGCCGGTCTGATCCGCAAACGGTTTGGCCATATGCGTGGCAATCGCGCCATATTTTTTAGCAATCTGGGACGTTGCCATTTTGAAAAACGTAATCCGGTCCGCGGTCGTGAGGGCATCCTGATAGTCGAAATTTATTTCATACTGGCCGTTGGCATCTTCGTGATCGGTCTGATAGACGCCCCAGCCAAGACCGTTCAACGAACGGGTCAACTCCTGGAGATAATCCATCGCCGGTGCCATCGAGCGATAGTCGTAACACGGTTTGATCAGGGTGTCGGCTAAATCGGGATTCCAGGGCTGGATGCTGCCGTCCGCATCGCGGGCCACTAGAAAATGTTCCGGCTCCATACCGACGTTAAAGAGATAACCTTGCTCGCGAACCTGGCCCAACACCCGCTTCAGGTTGGTCCGCGGACAGAATGGATACGAATCTCCGTCCACAAAGAGGTCGGCGGCAAAACGGGCCGTATTGGGCATCCAGGGCAACGGTGTGTAACTCTCCAGATCGATCCGCGCAAGCATGTCGTGCGAATGGGGACCCTGCCCGACACCCCAGACAGCGCCTCCGGCAAAACCGGCCCCGTCGTCGATCATGTCATCAAAACTGTCGACGGGGACCATTTTTACCTTGGCCGTTCCGTGGATATCTACAAATTGGGCGAGAATAAACTCAATGCCATCTTTTGCCATCTGCTTGCGAATCTGTTCGCGCTCAGCCATCAATTCAATCCCTGCAAAAAATTTGGTTTGTTTAAATGAATCCAACGCCTCTAGGTCTGAAAAACTCTATCGATCCGACTCGCGTGGCAAGCCCCATCATTGTCCCTTTTGCCCCGGAATCCAATCGGTGCCGGCGAGTGGGACCCGCGCCATCGCGGCCGCTTCGACACTCAGGGCGACCAAATCCTCCGGTTCCAGGTTGTGGACGTGACTTTTGCCACAGGCCCGGGCAATCGTCTGTGCTTCAAGTGTCATCACCTTCAAATAATTGGCCAGTCGACGACCGCCAACCTGGGGATCGAGACGCTTTATCCGTTCCGGATCCTGGGTCGTGATCCCTGCCGGATCGGTCCCCTCATGCCAATCGTCGTACGCACCGGCAGTCGTACCCAACTTGTTGTATTCTGACTCCCAGTGCGGGTCGTTGTCGCCGATGGCCACCAGTGCGGCGGTTCCGATCGAGACCGCATCGGCGCCGAGTGCGAGCGCTTTGGCGACATCCGCCCCGTTGCGGATACCTCCGGAGAGGACGAGTTGGACCTTGTGGTGCATGTCCAACTCCTGCAGCGCCTCAACGGCAGGCCGAATGCAGGCAATGGTCGGTTGGCCAACGTGTTCGATAAAAACCTCCTGCGTTGCCGCCGTCGCACCCTCCATCCCGTCGAGGACCACAACGTCGGCGCCCGCCTTAACCGCCAGAGCGGTATCGTAGTAGGGTCGCGCACCTCCCACCTTGATGTAAATCGGTTTTTCCCAATCGGTGATTTCCCGCAATTCGAGAATTTTGATCGCCAGATCATCCGGCCCGGTCCAGTCTGGATGGCGGCAGGCAGATCGCTGGTCAATACCTGCTGGCAGCGTTCGCATCTCTGCCACTCGCTCGGTGATTTTTTGGCCCAGGAGCATGCCGCCACCGCCCGGCTTGGCGCCCTGCCCGACCACAATTTCGATTGCGTCTGCTTTGCGCAGATCATCCGGGTTCATCCCGTAACGAGAAGGCAGATACTGATACACCAGCAACTTCGAGTGTCCTCGCTCTTCGGGTGTCATGCCACCATCCCCGGTGGTGGTCGATGTGCCGGCCAAGGTCGCCCCCCGACCAAGCGACTCTTTGGCCGCTCCGCTGAGCGAACCGAAACTCATGCCCGCGATCGTAATCGGTATCTTCAACTCCAGTGGCTTGCTGGCAAAACGATCACCCAGCACGACACCGGTAGCACACTTTTCCCGATACCCCTCCAACGGATATCGGGACATGGAAGCTCCCAGAAAGAGGAGCTCATCAAAGCTGGGAACTTTTCGCTTGGTGCCACCACCACGGATGTCGTAAATCCCGGTTTCCGCCGCGCGGCGGATCTCCGAAAGCGTGTAGTCGTCAAACCGCGCAGACTTGCGCGGTGTGGTGGGTGGATTGGTATACGTCACAGTTGTTCTAACGGTCCTGCAGATGATAGTCTGTTAATATGCGTCGAACCGATCGACGTCAAAATGATACAGTTCTCGTGCCGAACCATAGCGGGTAAAGTCGCTCGCTTTCATATCAGAGATGCCAGCCCGAGTTAACAGGCTTTCAAGCAATTCGATATGTTCTTTGCGCATCTCTTTTTTGATACAGTCGGCTCCGAGACTCTTGACTTGACCGAGCACAAACACTCGCGCCTCGTAAATGGAGTCGCCCAGCGAATCTCCCGCATCACCGAGTACGACTAGATTTCCGGCCTGCGCCAAAAAAGCAGACATGTGACCGACATTGCCCCGCACAAGGATGTCGATCCCCTTCATCGATATTCCACAGCGGGAGGAGGCATTGCCGTTGATGACCAGCAAACCGCCCCTGCCGGTCGCACCGGCATACTGACTGGCATTGCCCGAAACAGAGATCGTGCCCGACATCATATTCTCACCGAGTCCGGGACCTGCCGAGCCCTCGATGCGAATCGTACCGGACTGGTTCATGCCACCGCAGTAATAACCGACATTTCCTCGAACGGTGATTTCCAGCGGCGCATCAACACCGACCGCTACGGCATGGCTTCCCCGGGGATTCAATATTTCCCACTGTTGCTCCGCTGCCCCGCCTTCTCGAACAATGGCCGCCTGCCTGTGAAGTTCGGCATTCAATTCACGCAGTGGACACGCAGCAAGGTCAAACGTAGCCATCCTTCAATGCTCCCAGAAATAGACAATCGCCGGCTCCGGCTCCCAAACGGTCGCCTGCTTAATATTGGGCAGGGCGACAAGGGCACGGTATTCCGAACCAAAGGCTACATAATCGTCTGTTTCCGCAAGTACCGCAGGCTTACAGGCAATCGGATCACGCAATACGCCAAAACCATTGCGCGTACTGACTACAAATGTGTAAAATCCATCCAAATCTTCCAAGGCACTCTCTAAAGCGTCGCCCAGCGAGACTCCACAGTCGATGCGTGAGGAAAGATAGGCTGCGGCAACCTCGGTATCGTTCTCTGTCTCAAAGTGAATTCCTGCCCGCCGCAACTGACGACGAAGATTATTGTGGTTGGAAAGCGATCCGTTATGCACCAAACATTGATCGGGCCCGGTGGAAAAGGGATGGGCGCCGAGTGTCGTTACCGCCGATTCGGTCGCCATCCGCGTATGCCCGATTCCATGACTGCCCGACATCTGGTTAAGACCAAAACGATGCACTACCTCGGCAGGAGGGCCAACCTCTTTGTAGATTTCGACCGCTTCGCCCGAACTCATAATCCGCAAAGTAGAAAACTGTTCTTGGATCGCCTGTTTCACAAATTGGACATCGCTACTTTCAACGGAAAGAACGGCATGGGTATCGTTGATGTCAATCTGAAACTCTTTGCCTAGCTGAGAGCCTAATTGATTAGAAAGAGCGGAAAAATCATCGGCTGGATTTGCGGACTGCACCGTAACCTTGCTTTTTCCGGAATCTGATTCGCCGTAGATCGCAATGCCCGCGCTATCCGGGCCCCGGTCGCTCATAGTGATGAGCATTTCAGATAAGCGCGCACCGAGCTCGGGACGCAGCGATGGATTTTTCAAAAATAGACCGACGATGCCACACACGTTGCGCGCTCCAGTCCCGCAAAAAAATCGACTATGAACTGCCGTTCGGAAGGAGCAAATTATAAATGGGCGATTATGGGTAGGACAATAGGCCGGAGGCATCTACTGTGGGGCGGGAAAGGGCCAGTGTGGCTTCTCTGACGCGATTGGCGCAAAAAAACGGCACCCGCTATTCTACCCCGCGGGTGCCATTTACGTATTTGTTCGTTGGTGATTTTCGCGAGGAACTATTCGTCCAGGATGCCTTCCTCTGCTCTTCGAACCCCCTGGGCCGCAGCCTCATTGGCTAGAGGAAATTCCGGTCCCGGGGCAAAGTATTGCACATCGTCATCTAAATAGTACGGGCTCGGTAGCGTCTGACCACCAACATTCACCTGACAACCTGTGCTGAATGACAGCGCGGCGAGTATGCCGACACAGGCAATCTGCTTGAAGAGCGATAGAGAATGTTTGCACTCGCTCATCGATTTCTTCTCCTCAGCTAAAACTTCAATCGCTCGGTGACTGTGGCATCCTCTCGGCACAAAGCAATCCTCATAATCGTTACCAACGTTATCGTCCGGATGGTCTGACAACTTTGATAGATTTCGGAAAAGTCTTCTTGAACTGCCCATTTTGATGCTGGCAGGTTGAGAGCAAATATCATTTTGCCGTGTACCGGATGACTGCAAGTCCAATAATTACATGGGGAAACGACTTTTTGTCCCATCTCGACTCGGGGAAGGGGTAAGATTAGAGATCGAGTGACGTTCTCGGTGAACCGGTCCTGAATGGGGCGATTCGCCAAGGAACTTACACAATGGAGCAGAAGAGCCATGCCCTTTCATATAGATTGCACTGCTAGTGCTGGCAAAAAGCCTCCAGCGGACCTGTGGCGATGGCTGCAGACCGGGCTTCTGTTTTTGCTCGCCCTCCATGGGCTCCAAGAAACATTCGCACAACAATCTCGCGACCGCTCGATAATCAAGCAGGGTTATTTTAGCACCTTTCGTTTTCTTCATAGCGGGCAATACGAAGATGCGCGGAAAGGATTCGAACAAGCAACTCGTCGCGGGATCAAGGCTGGTGCTGTGCGCTTTATCGACTCTATCTGTTACTACACCATGGAGGGAGAGGTGGCGTATCGTCAAGGACGATTGGCAGAGGCTCTCGGTTACTTCCGCTCTGCCCTACAGCTTTACAACCAACATTCCGGCTGGATGCTGCATGTGAAGTTTCCTTCCAATATTGCAGAAAAACAAGCGAACCGTCGACTGCCTGCCTGGGCACATACGAAGCGGCAAATTCGTCTAGGAAGTTTTCCTGAGAGATTCAATTTTTTGCGCAGCGGAGGCGGGCTTGTTCCAGGACAGGTTGGTGGGGGTGGTCAACTTCAACCCCTGCATGTCGACGAGTTGGTCCGTTGTATAGCACTTGCAATCCGTCGCTATGCTGAATTACTCGGACCACTCGCCAAACAAGATCCACTAGCACAACAAGTGCTCGAAAATCTCACTCAGCGACAGGGTCCTCCCAACCACTGGTCGGAAATTTGGCTTGATCTACCACTTGGCGTGGCCTACGCCGCTGTTGGAAAAAATGAAATGGCAGTGGGGACCCTCAAGCGGAGTCTGCTGGCAGATGGCACCACCGATCATCCCCTAACGGGACTGGCAATGCTGACACTCGGTCGCATCTCCCTGGAAAATGGCAACTACGACGAAGCGACCAAGTGGTTTCAAGAAGCGGCACTCTCGGCGTTTTATTACGATCGTGCCGAGGTCATTGAGGAGGCTTTCCAACTGCTCTTTTTGGCGCAAAGTTCCAGCGGTCGTGGTGGCATACCACCCACACTCTCTGCCGCCACAGCCTGGGCTAAACAGAAAAAGTATGAGGAAATGTACGCATCGCTGCTGGCAAAAACTGCTGAAGCCTATGCCGTTGGCGGTAATCTAAAACTGGCGTCCTCAACGCTCTCGCTAGTACGCCGGGCAATCGGTCGAAGTGACATGGCAAAGGCGCGAATCGGGGCAGAGATCAACTATGTAGGGAGCGTCATTGCCTACATGCAGGGCGATGTGAAAGACGGTTACCAATCACTGCAAGCAGCGATCGAGTTTGAACGCAAAGGCTCCGTGCGACTGTTCCATATCAAGCTGGTAGATTCTGAATACGTTCGTGGTGCAATTCGTGATCGGGGGGCCATGAAGCTCTATGAGCAGGTACTCGATGATCCCGTAGCCATCGTATGGAGACAGCAGCCCTTGGAGGCACTCAGCCAACTCCTCGTGCCTCAGCCCCTCGCATTAAACCATTGGTTCTACGCGGCTCTCAAAAGGGAAAAACCTCTGGTGGCACTAAACATCGTTGACCGTATGCAGCGGACCCGTTTTTACAGCCAACTGCCACTGGGGGGCCGCTTGCTCAACCTCTGCTGGATCATGCAGGGGCCCTTGTCCACGTTGTCTCAGGAGGCCCAACTGCAGCGGCGCGAGTTTACTGCACAGTTTCCAACCTTTGAAAAGCTCGTTCAGCAAGCGGACAATATACGAGAGAAGCTAAAGGACAATCCACTGCTATCGGAAGATCCCGATTTGGCAAAAACCCAAAAATCGTTGCTAACGAGGCTCGCTAAGAATAGCAAATTGCAAAATGATGAACTTCTGAAAATGGCTGTGCGGCGCGAGCCTGTTGCTATGATTTTTCCGCCACTCCGCGATGTTGAAAAAATGCAGCAAAACCTGGGCGCGGGTGAAGCTGTCTTGGTATTTCATACAACCAAGAAGGCGCACCACGTGTTTCTGCTCACACAAGAGCGGCACCGGCATTGGAAGATTGTCAGTCCTAATAATGTTTTAGAACACCTTAAAACCCTCTACCGTTTGATGGGACACCACGATAGCAATCGTGCTCTGGATCTGGACCATTTTGCCGACAAAAGCTGGCAAGAGGCGTCAAAACAACTGGCTCAGGAGATCACATCGGGAGCCAAAGTCGACCTCGGACGGGACAT
>PVBE010394992.1_pt1 | contig 13414 bp, 8 predicted proteins | sample 1631181 | NCBI WGS metagenome assembly PVBE01 (sample SAMN08397723, study PRJNA350692) | Marine metagenome, whole genome shotgun sequencing project. | isolation source: water | place: Pacific Ocean | collected 2012-04 | reverse complement strand
CGCTGATGAATCATATGATGGGTCTCCCTTATTAGATTCGGTACAATGGTTTATGAATTGGGGGTTGGTAACAATGGCAGAACAGCTTATAGAACAGATGGAAGATTCTCCAATAGTGGGATGTACCAATCCAGGGGCGATAAATTATAACCCATATGCTACTCAAGATGATGGATCTTGCGAATTTATCAGTAATTGGTTTTTAGGTGAAATCCCCCCAAAAACATTAACATACATGTTTACGGAAGGAGGTGAATTATATGATTCTAGAGATGATAGTGATTATCAAGGGTGGTATCATATCCATGGTGTGAGTAGTCTACCAGATGGAGTAATTGCAGGGACGATAATGGCTGGTGCAAAATATTGGCAAAATGAAGAAGATAGAAAATCAGGCCAACCCCATAATTTTATATTACTACCATACGATGTAGACATGATGCTTTATTATAAAAATTTAGATGGTGCACTTTATGAATATAACCTTAGAGCAATACCATGGAATTCAGTACTCAAGCAAAGAAGGGGACAACATAATTCACTGGAAACCCAAAATCTTCAAAACATCGAAACAAGGGGAATTCCGGAAAAGCCTTACAGAATAACTCACACCGAACACTTAGGGGGCGTTAGATCAGAATTAATGATTATAGATAATATAACTACAGCATTTGATGTAAAGAAAATGATGAAAGACGTCGATTACGAATTTTCAGAATTAGTGCCTGACCCGAATCTTAGTCCTGGAATTTTTGGAACTAAACCAGAACTAATAGCAGATCTAAATGTTATGACTTTAACAAAACCCGATGACGGTAATTCAGTAGAAATGGAAGATAGAGGTTTAAAACTCGGGGGTGGGGCAGAACAAGCTCCGGATAATATGGGGAGCGCAGGATAATGGCTATTACACCTAAAATAATCGCATCTAATAACACTAGAAAAATTTTAATGGGTCAGGATTTAATTATATCAATGGATGTTAATCATAAATCACAAACTGTACCGGTTGGCAAGAAACATCAGCTAAACTACATATGGTCAAGGGATGGTGTGCCTTTTGGTCATCATGAGGGCGATTTACCATACCACGGTAAACAAAGGACAAGAAGCTATTATGATAGACCGGTAATGAGATTTCACGGTATGAGATTAGAGGATGCTGGGATCTATGAATGCACAGTATCAAATCATTTTGGAGAAGTATCTTCCACAGCTATTGTTGTTGAAGTGTTTGATGTTGGGGAATCTAGTATGTTAGCTAAAAATTTGGTTGTGAATGGAGACATGCGACAAGGGAATACTGGATGGACATTAGTTGATGGATCCATGGAAGCAGATATTCCTTATTTTTGGGATCCTAAAAAAGGCGCAGGACGGTGTTCTATAAAGAGCTTACGCCCAAGAGCCCATGCTGTAGCTGATGAAAAAGTTCTAAGGCCACCAAAAGATGGTGATAGATTACTAGGATATTTTGTTGATAGGGGTGAAAAACATGTTAGGGTAACCCAAGATATAGATCTAACCCCTATAGCAGATATTATAGATAGAAAGGTAGAAGGGATAACTGCTGTAGATATAAAAATGGGAGCGTGGTTAATAACTTCCGGATTCCAATGTAGAGCAGGTGCAGAGATTAGAAAAATTAATGAAGAAACTCAGAGCCCAAACTGGCACAGAGCACAATTCAGTTATTGGGACAACTCCTTCCAAGACCAATCCCAATTTCATCATTATCATCAAAAGGTGAACATGTTTAGATATTTAAGATTTTATTTTAAACAAGATGAATGTAATCTCATCTATATATTTAGAGACTCAAATGATGATATACTCAAAACAGTGACTCTAGAAAGTATACCAACATCATATCAGTACACATTTGCTCCCTTTAGGCAACGAACACAAGAAGTTCCAGAGGGAACTAGGAAACTTGAAATAGCAATAGAATGGAGAAGAGATGGATCTCGTGGATTTGATCACGGGGCAAGTAGTTGGCACCAACGATTTCAAGCTGTCAAATTATTAAAGGCCGGAATATACGGAATTCAAGCTAGAATATATGTTAATGAACGTAGGATAAATGATTTAGATGATGCAGAGTGGGGAATGCAAAAGCTTAAAGATCTGAATCCTTCTTTTTACAGTATACTTTATAAGGCTGGAAATAATGCAACTACTAAAAATGCTAAATTAAAGATTTGGGAAACAGCTAAAGCAATAGCTGCAGCTAGCTATCCCGGAGATGTAACAGCACAAGATAGGAAGATTCTACAAATTTGCGGCGGAACCAAAAATTATATAGACCCGTGGCCTTATTTACAATGGAATAATGGGAAAGTCGAAACGAAAAATTTATGGAAATGTTTTGATGATAAGGGCAGTACAGTACGTGAAACTTATAAACACAACCCAACTGAAGTAGATGGACCAAAAGATTTTCATAAATATGTTCATGTCAAAGACGCACTGTGGGGATATGTAAATCTTAGGCACATGAACATCATGTGGTTGTTAGATTATCATATGAAAAAATTTGAAAGAGCTTCTCGAGTAAAAATAAAATTTTACTTTGACTATCCTGATACTAGTAAAGATGTGTTAACTATAGATGATATATTAAAATTTAGACGTAAATTTAAAGCTGATAATATCAACGGCGTAGCAACACCATCTATACAACAGACTATGAGAGTCACTGATATAGATAAAATCATTGAAATGAAACATTCTAATACAGACGATTTTGATCCAAAGCTTGGTACAGCTGGCGGAAGAGCTGAAAAAGAAAGATGGGGCCTTATAGAAAAAAGCCCGATATGGTTTGATGAAAGTGAAAATAATGTATTATATAATTGGATATGGAAATGGGGTAAAGAGCAGTATGGCGTAATCCATGCCAATGCAGCCCAACCGGGCGGTGATCCTAATATTGAAAAGTTTTTAGGATATCCACACACAACTTCTGAACTTAAAAAATGCTATCAACAATTAATAGATATATTAGAAGAAAGAATGATGGAAAATTCAACGTGGACAGGCCATACACCTAAATATGAATTGTGGTACGGGGGAAACAAAAAAGTAATAGAGATATTAAGAATCGATGATATCATGGAGAAACTTCGAACCTATTATGAAATTCCTGTAGATGTATGGGAAGTAGAAGTAGAAGGCATTCGAACAATTGTAAAGGAAAGACTATTGCAGCACATTATTAAAGTGATGATTCAACACTGGGCAACACATACTAAAGATGAAGTAAGGTGGAGAAAAAGATTTAGAAATGTTTGGCAGAATCATGGCTTGTCATTTCAATATGCATCTGATAATGTATACAAGGAAGAATAATTAAATAGATGGCAAAAATTCAAACATATACCGGATCAGGATCTAAAAGATTTTGGTCAACATTTGGCGGACAGTCGGATATTGTTATTATGCATATTTATGATAATAACGGAAACCGTATTTCTTCTATAAATATACCACGTGAAGATTGGTTTATAAAAAGTACCGGTAAACAAGGAAGACCTACTGGAGGAACCGCAACAGGAATTCATATAGAAAAGATATTAAAAGAAAACGGTTTTGCAAATGGTGACTACAGAATAGATATCAACTTTGTTAGGCCCCTATTAATAGATGTTCCAATACACCAAATATCTACAGATAGAACAGAGATATCATTAGATGAGAAATCAATTCAAGATCTTGATCAAGGTGAAACATTTAATACTTTAGCAAACAATCCACGGTTTATGCACATTAATAAAGAATCCGTTCGTTATAATATACCATTAATGGTTAACGTAAACGGTGATAAATTTATTAATGTTATTAATCTACTATCACATGATATACAAGGTAAACAACACCTTCTTTATTTAAAATTATTGGAGGCGCTACCATTAAACCACGCACGTTTAAATCTATCAATATTAATGGCCGATATTGCATCATATTATATTACTGTTGCAACACCGCCCCCACAAGAACCTTATAGATTAGTAAATCCTAATTTTGATTTAACATATGATCATGTAACTCATAAAAGTACTGGGTGGAAAACATGGAATGATGTATTAGGGAGCAGTAGTGGAGAAACTTCTCAAAAACTTATTTCTGATATTATCAGTGGTAGTCATGGTGAAGGAGTATCATTAAATATTGATTATAATGAATTTGAAAATTTTATGCACTTTAGCTCAGCTGAAGAAAGACTGAGAAACTTTCATTATAAAATGACATTAATGGAGACATATAGAAATGATAATGCTACTTTAAATGCATTGTCCACAACAGGCGGTATACCATCCGTTAATATTATATCTAATAATAAAAAGATAGATGGTGTATTAAATAGTTTTGACGAATATGAAAAATTCTTATATTATAGTTCAGGATCATATTATACAGGATCAGATGGGGGTAAATTGCATCCAAGAACTTGGCCAAAATATAGTAACACAAAACCATATTCAAATATGTCTTCATCTACATTAGATGTAAAAAAATGGTATGGGGCTACATCAAACAAAGAAAGATTTTTTGGTGGTCAATTATATTCAGCATCCCTATATGATAGAGATAATGATAATTTATTAGTTAAAGCATTACCCCAATTTATATTAGAAGATTATGAAAATAATCAAGCGATAACATATGTTCATATGCTGGGTCAACATTATGATATATTATTTAATTACATTAAAAATATGACAACGCTACATTCAAGAGAGGAATCTCCTGATATGGGAGCCCCTAAGGAAATGTTATTTAATATTGCAAAGTCTCTTGGAATCAATTTATTTAATGGAAATAATAATGAAGATTTATGGTCATATGCGCTGGGTACTAAAATAGATGGAACAACAATACAAACTGGATTAGGATACACATCGGGGTCTTTACAATCATTTTCAGGTAAAGATAGAACAGATGAAATATGGAATAGATTAATAAATAATTTACCATTATTATTAAAATCAAAAGGTACAGAACGTAGTATTAGAGCATTAGTAAATAGTTATGGTATTCCATCATCTATATTACATATAACAGAATATGGGGGACCAGAACCTGAGGGGGAAAATTCTCAATTAGCTATAAATAGAGCAGCAAACGCATTACAATTTTCGGGTGAAGATAAAGTTTTACATGATTGGAATAAGGTAGATATGAATCATAAAAGGCTGATTGATTTTTTCCCATGTACAATAGAAATGAGGATAAAAACTACTACAAAACGAAATCAAGTTTTGTGGGGAAGTGAAACAAGTAGAAGAGGATTGGTATTAGAACATAGCGCATCAGCACCAACATCAACCCTTGGTCGATTAAAATACTGGATGTCTGGTAGTCATGCTCATCATGGATATGGGGGTATTATATCATGTTCAACTGACTGGACAACTATGTATGATGGTGATTGGTGGAACATTATGCTTAGGAGAACAGAGCCAACTGGATCAAATACCATTGCTGATCAAAAGCTGCAACCGACCCAATTTGATATATTTGCTAAAAAATCAGGAGAGCATTCTCACGGAAGAATAACACACGCAGTATCAGGTAGTACAAGAATTGTATCTGGATCTGTGGGTAAAAATGGGTGGATACAAGCCAATAACAACCAGATGGCAATTGGAGCAAGACCAGACGGATGGGGTCACGTGAATTACCCAGGCACACCAGCAGACATAGTTACAAACTGGCCCGCAGATTATGGATTTATTGGATCGATGCAAGAGTATAGAATTTGGATGAATAGACTTAATGAATCAGCATTTGACCAACATGTCCAAAACCCATTAGCTATAGTAGGAAATAACTACTCATCATCTTATTATGATCTGATAACACGTTTCCAGATGGGAACCGATTTAAAAACATACGATCATGCTATCCATACGATGATAACCAGTAGCCACCCACAAGCTCCAAAAGTAATGGATTGGAATAGAAATATAGGGGGCCCTACTTATGGATATGCATCAGGAAGTGGATTTAGTACTTACGGAAATGATTATGAAGATATAGAAGAAACTTATTATATCAATATGCCCAGTACAATAGGATCTAGGGGGACAAGTAATAAAATTAGAGTTGAATCTAATGATATATTACTAACGAAGAAAAATAAAAATAAACGCCTCTCGCATAAGGTAAGAAAAGAACAGGCTGCATTTGATACTTCACCACTAGACACAAATAAATTGGGTATATATCTTTCACCTATTCATGATATTAATATAGATATAGCTAATAATATTGGCCAAACAAGATTAGACGATTTTGTGGGAGACCCTAGAGATCAGTATAAAGAAAAATATACACAATTAAATGACATACGAAAAGAATATTTTAAAAAATATGAAGGCGCACTTGGGCTTTGGGATTTTATAAGACAGATCGAACAGTTTGATGGATCATTATTTAAAATAATAAATAAATTTGTTCCTAGAAAGGCGAACGAAGTTGTGGGCTTATTATTCGAACCATCAATTCTAGAAAGACCCAAAACAAAACATAGACCTGTATTATTTGAAGAAGATATATTTCCACAATCAACACGCATTAATCCTGATGCATGGGGAGCGCCTGCAGGAACTATTTTTAATACCGGATCATTTAACACTGGAGTTACAGCTGAATATCTTGTATATGAAGGGACGCTATCTGGATCACGACAGTGGGAAGAATCTCCTTATAGATTTACAGTAATGACATCTTCCCTGGAAACAAATTTTATAACCGGCTCTGCAGGTGCACCATATGAATTAGCCAGAGTGGGGAAACTATTTAAACATACACTACATGGATATAATATGTATGATAAAGGATCTAGATATCATCAAACTCAATTAATAATGCATCAAGGTAAGGACGGATATACTCAGGGCTCGATGTCATTTCAACCGACACCGATCACTACTAGAGAAGTACAACAACCTTGTATAACAGGATCACGACAGTCTGAAATATATCAAAAAGATGATTATTTCTATAGCTCATCTTTTAGCGCATCAATGCACACAGTATATTTACAAATGAATAATCCATGGAGCGGTCCATGGACTGAGTTAAGAAGAATGGCATATTCAAGTTCATTTACATCTGCAGATTATCACGATGATGATGATGGATTATTTAAATTAGCTTTTGAAGGAACCCAATTAATAGGACCCGATTTTAATAAAGATGCCCCAGGAACACCAGACGGTGGGCCAGTTGTATCAGTATTTGAAACAAATCCAAATCAATTATTTGCGGCACCAGATAGAACAGCTCAATTTGGTTCAATCATGCTATCAGGGGATAGTCCTAATCTAGGTGCATCTAAAAATGTTGCAGGTGAAAGAACTCCTGGATATATAACACCCGGACCACAAGGACAGCAAAATGGATATTGGCTAAATACAGGATATGAAATGAGATGGATTACTGTCGGGCCAAAAGGAAGCGTTTGGAGAGGTGGAGGAAATAAAAACAAAGGGGGAGCAGGTCGAGCCCCAGATAGAAGGAACTAATATATAACTATATAAAAAAGTCATCTTTTTTATGTAAACATATATTTATATGTAGAACAATAACAATAGAGGAAAAATTATGGGATACTTAGACAACAGTTCAATAACAGTTGATGCAATTTTAACTAAAAAGGGCAGAGAGCTACTTGCAAGAGGTGATGGTAGTTTTAATATAACAAGATGGGCATTAGCCGACGATGAAATAGATTATGGCTTATGGAATGCAGCGCATGAACTAGGCAGTAATTATTACGGCGTAGTAATTGAAAATATGCCTGTAGTAGAGGCTTCGCCTAACCAACAGCATGTAATGAAACATAAATTGGTATCATTGGATCAGTCTGTAACTAAACTTCCTATTATTAGTATGGGTGTACCAAGTGTAGGCCCACTTAATGTAGGTCAAACAACAACAGTAATACCAACAACTCCAAATCTACCAAACTTTAACGCAGCAGCAGGATATACAGCAATAATTTCAGACTCTGATGTTTGTGATGTAGATGCATTAGAAGATGTTGCAGTTGGAGGTAAAGATAGCGCTAATGTATCTTTCCGTACGGATGTGATACAAGGGCAAGTTGTAAATAATACAGTAACAGTAGTTGGAAAATCTTTCAGACTAACAGCAAAATCTTTAGAAACTGCAGGATCAACAACATTAACAATTATAGGAAATCAATCCGGAGGATCGAAAACTATAACCGTATCTGTTAATGCAGATCCAAACGCATAAGGAGATTGATAAATGAGTAAAGTATATGAAATATTCACATCAGATGACGTTATATCAGGTCAACAAGAAACTATAACAGCAACTGCATGGTCAGACAATAGTACAGCATTAACAACATTTTTTACATCATCTGCACAAAGTGGTTCATCTGGAGACTATTATTTAGATATATATGATAAAGATCCCAATACAGATAGTACAGCCGTAACTCAATTTTCAGTAGCATATGGACATATTGAGGGTAGTGGATCAAAAAAGACAACTGGTGGAAGAGATGGTGATTCACCATCAAATGCTATATTTTCTCAATATGCACAATTATTATTAGAGAATGGAACCCCTACATGGAAAACATTTGATGGGTCTAATACAGAAAGAACAGTAGACCAAATATATGTTATCAATTTCAATAGAGCAAGGGCAAAAGAAGCACTAGATCCAGGAAACTGGCAACTTACATTATCTGGATCACAAGACGCTATAAAGGGCCCTATTACTCTTATAGATGATAGTGGGGATAATGCAGGAACAACAGGAATAGCGGGTAAGAGTTATAATGTCATTAGTGGGTCACTAGGATCAACAGGAAATTATAATACTATTTTAAAATTTGGAAAATTCTATCCAGAACAAGGAATGATGGTATTAGATGCGGGCCTTATAGCTTCACACTCAATATCAACTAGAGCAACTGTTGGAAATCAAACAGGTTCGAACTTCATGGACTTTCCAAATGAAAATGCAAAGTTCTATAATCACATAAAGGGTGGTGCAAGCTTTAAAGCAAGAAACGCTCAGACAATAACAAGTACTTATTACTTCTGTAGAATTAAAAATAAAGATTTTAATTTTAGTAATAACCCAACATTCGTAACAGGATCAGATGGTTCACTAAAACATTCAGGAATGAAAAAGAATCCACAAGTATACATAACAACAATCGGGATGTATAATAATTCAAATGAATTACTTGCAGTTGCAAAATTAAGTAAACCGTTATTAAAGAATTTTTCAAGAGAAGCTCTTGTCAAAGTTAAACTAGAATATTAACAACAATGCCAGGGCACAGTCGCCCATCAAACTAGGAGGCTGGTCCGATTAGCTATTAGCTAATAAATTAAAAACAAGGAGAAATAAAATGGCGTACTCACAAAAAACTGTCGCTCAAGCTAAATTATCAGTAACTAAAAAAGCTGATCGACTAAACTCAATTTACACAGATGGTAAAATAGATGCACCATCAGGAGGAGAAGTAGGAGCAGCTGGTGGAACATTATTCGTTAGAGGTCAAGGAACAACAGCACCAGGATTGATGATAAACAGACCTGCACACTCATCTATTGGGGCAACAAGTAACCAAACATTAACTGTAGCACAATTATTAACAGGTGTAGTTGAGGAAGATCCAGAAGGAGCAGCTAACTGGACATTACCAACAGCAGCTTTATTAGTTGCAGGTATCACTGATTGTAAAGTTGGTGACTGTATCGATTTCGCATTAATAAATGCAGCGACAACAGGAGCAGATGAGATAGTTACTGTAGTAGTAGGAACAGGTGGAACAGCAGTAGGAAATTTATTAATTGCTGCACCAAACGTTACTGAAGACCAGGAAAATTCAGGTAGTGGATTATTCAGAATTAGAATCACAGGTATAGGTGGTGCAAATACAGCATCTTACCATGTATATAGAATGGCATAAACATATAGCTAAACTAAATACTTAAAAATTAAGCTTCTTTATATTTATTATAGAGAAGCTTTTTTTATAGGAGAAATTAATGTCAGCAGGAATATTCAAAGAATTTAGACCAGAAGATGTTGATATATCACCATTTGTCGCACACAAAAGATGGACTGTGTCTAACGAAGAGGGAATATCATCGGCCGCGGATATATCTATATCGGGTAGTTATTATACTGGATCAAGTGTATACTTAGGAACATTTTCAACAGCATCAAAAGGCTTAAATGGATTTGTATCTGAATCCAGTACTGAGCCTGCTTATAATGGGAAATATGAATTTATAGTACATTCTAATATCGATAAAATGTTTTACCGATACGCACAAAACGGTATACAAAATGAGCAACAAGCTATTGCCTTTCAATCCCACTATCCAGACATAGAACATCGAGATCTCCATAGAAGAGTTGCTGTTGTGTCAATTCCTCAACAAATATGGGGAGAAGGTATTAAACGTGGTTCTATAATGATAAAAGATAGAAGTGGCGCAACTGACATAAATATAAAAGACGACAGTTATACTAATCTATATGATGAATCTATAGATACAACGAACATGATAGACGATAGTAAATTATTATTACACGTTCCATTCAGTGAAGGGTTTAGATATACAAAATTTAATAGTAATAGCATAGGCCATTACCAAAAAGAAAAACCAGGCTTACATTATAATAGTGCATATCCTCACAGGGTTGTAGTTAGAAATGGTAAATTTGAAAAGGGAATGCATGGGTATGGTATGACCTTAGATGGTACAAGCGGAAGCTATGTAATCACAAAAAGATTGGGTGATATAGATCCATCAACAGATTTCGGTAGAGCACAAGAATTTGCAATGTCGATGTGGCTAAAAATACCAACAAGCCAGTCTGTATTTTCAAGCATGTGGGGAAATTATGAAAATGTCCCTACCTTCCAAACTGGATATCGAGTTGCACATAGAAAACCAAAAGCACATAATCAGAATACCATTGTGTCCAATAGAAAAAGCCCATGGAATACAGCACCATTCCCTTTCCATATCGAAGTTGGGAATAGTAAAGGAAGCGATAAAGGAAAGGTAATATTAAAAAGAGGAAATGGCGTAACTGTTAAAACATTAAAAACACCATCAGCATATAATGATAATACATGGAGGCATTGGGTATTCCAAAAAACAGGATCTAATTTAGAAATTTATGTAGATGGTCAAAGAGTAGCTACCACAACAGATTTCCCAAAAGGCCAAGGAAAAAAACTTAAAGGAACTACTGTCTCACAAAACCCATTAACATTTGGAGGTATAAGATATAACAATTGGAAATATGGTGTGGACGCAACCATAGCACAGCCCTTTTTGGGAGCATTTGCGTTGCCAGGCCAACAAGTAGGATCATCACCAGGATCACAACCAACCCAACCAATAACACCGGCATGGAAATGGTCTTATTATCAACCAACAGCTATTAATACTAATACAGATCGTTATAAATTTAACACGGGTATAGAACCAATGTTATTTCCATTCACGGGATCTATTGATGAATTCAGATTATACTACCAAGCCATACCATCTGCATCTATAATAGCATTATCTGAAAGCGTAAATAATACAAATATTATAGGAAATATATTCTACGATTATGGATTATTAACAGTTACAGACCCTAGACCAAAATATAGTAATGTATTCCAAGGAACTGGGGCCAATAATTGGTATGTATCTTTTCAAAATAACTGGACTATATATGAGCAAGAATATATCTGTCACATAAAATCACATGATTTTGATGTATCAATGAACCCGACATTAAGGGAAGATAATATAATATCTGATGATAGATTGAAAGGTATCACAACACACTCTGCATTTTCTCCATATATAACGACAGTTGGTTTATATGATGATAATTATGATTTACTAGCAACAGCTAAATTAGGTCAACCTTTGAAAAAACCTAAAAACATGGATACCACTATTGTAGTAAGATTTGATAAGTAAAAATTTGGTTTTTACAAAAAAAATTCTTATATTATGATAACTAACAATAGTAAGGAGTTATGAATGAAGACATCATCAGCAAAAGCTAAAGGAAGAAGACTACAACAAGAAGTTCGTGCATTACTAGTGGAAGCGTTTCACCAATTATTGCCCGATGATATTAGATCAACGGGAATGGGACAATCTGGCGAAGATATTCAATTAAGCCCGCTTGCCCGACAACATATACCATTTTCCTTTGAGTGTAAAAATCAAGAAAAACTAAATATATGGCAAGCGATTAGTCAAGCAGAAGATAATGCTGGAGGATATGATCCAGCAGTAGTGTTTAAAAGAAATAGAACTAAAACGTATGTCGCAATACCACTTGACACATTCGTAGATTTAATAAAAAAGGTTAATGGGTAGTTTATCACTGTTAAACATAATTGAAAAGGTTATAGGAAAGGCAAAGCAATTAAGGAACAACGAAGCCTCATTCTATTGCCCATCTTGTAGACACCATAAAAGAAAATTACAAGTCAACTTAGCCACACAGCTGTGGCAATGTTGGGTATGTGGTGCTAAGGGTAGAAAGATATATTCTTTATTGAAAAAATCGGGGGCATCTAAAAATCAGATTAAAGAATTAAACGAATGTTTGGGGGATTATATCCCAACAAATACTGAAAAAAAATATGATACTCTATCATTACCTGAAGAATTCATTCCATTATATGATGCATCGAAAAAAAATCCCGAAGTTAGAAACGCTTTGTTTTATTTAAATAAAAGAAAGATAACAGCTATTGATATTATAAAATATAATATAGGATTTTGCAGTAAAGGTCAATATAAAGGGAAAATAATAATACCAAGCTATGATGAAGATGGAACATTAAATTTCTTTACAGGCAGGGCATATTATGAAACAGAATTTAAACACAAAAATCCACAGGTATCCAAAGATATTATAGGATTTGATTTACTAATTAACTGGAATGAACCTATCACAATTGTAGAAGGAGCATTTGATGCAATTGCTGTAAAAAGAAATGCAATTCCATTATTTGGTAAAATAGTATTAGATAAGTTGCGTAAAAAAATTATTGAAAAACGTGTTAAAGAATTATATATAGCATTAGATAAAGACGCATTAATTAAAGCGTTAGATATTTGTGATTATTTTTTAAATCACGGAATTAAAGTTCATTTAGTTGAAATGCAGGAAAAAGATCCGAGCGATTTAGGATTTTCCGTATTTAATAAAATGTTACATGAAACAAGACCATTAACAGGTAGTACTTTAATGGAAAAAAGAATTATGGGGAAATTGTTTTGAAAATTGATATTGGGTTTGAAAGCATAAAACATATAGCACACATTGCAGATGTTCACATTAGAAACTTAAAAAGACACGGTGAATATCGAAATGT
>PVBE010650344.1_pt1 | contig 13416 bp, 16 predicted proteins | sample 1631181 | NCBI WGS metagenome assembly PVBE01 (sample SAMN08397723, study PRJNA350692) | Marine metagenome, whole genome shotgun sequencing project. | isolation source: water | place: Pacific Ocean | collected 2012-04 | reverse complement strand
CCCTGAACCAGGATCTGGGATAGTGGCAGAATTTATAACAACAGGGAATGAGATTGTCTTAGCGACTCCTCCAGCAGCATATTTTAATGGCGAAAGCACGCCTCTGGCAGAGATCTATGGACGCATTACTAATTTAGTAACTGAGGGGACTAGAACCATCACCATTTCTATCTCCAGGACGGAACCCTAGGCCGTTTAAAGGGTTGGAATCGTGCCAGTTACCAGAATCGTCATTGATACGACGGGGAAAACCACCATGGGTACGGGACTCGATGATAGTAGCGGGGTTTGGGGTGATTATGATGAAGGGATTAAAATTTGGCTGGGTGATATTTGTAACCCCACCCTTGGCGTAATAAATGGGGGCAGTGGATATGCTAACAACACTTATACTAATGTTTCATTAGTTAGGGATGTAGATAATGATGTTTATGGAGGCCGCGATATGTTGGCAACTGTTGAGATCATTAATGGGGCTGTAGATAGCGTTACGATTACACAAAAAGGGAATGGTTTTGCTACTGGTGATGTGTTGATATTTGAGGACATTGCTCAGGTTGGGGGACAGGGGGTAGATTTTTCAATACCTGTTACATCCGCTGATGCATCTATTGGTTTAATTTATGATCCAGATCAAAGAGATGAAACTGATGCGGAGCAGGGATGGATGTTTGGGGTTGAAAGACCATTAGGCGAAGATGGTTCATACACATATGGGGTCTTTTACTATAAACTAAACACGGAGCACCCTAATTTCTATGGAGTAAATTTCTATAATTGGACACCTAGCAGTAGTCAGAATGGCTATGGAACTTATACATCAGATGCATCTTACGGCCAGTCCTGGGATGAAACTGATGGAGACGGCTATAAATGTAGCTTGACATGGTGCTCTGATCCTGATGAACGAATGCTAGTCTTTAGTGATAACAAATCGACATCTGAATCTTATATGCTATTTCAGACAGTCAGGGGAACGGGTAATTATCCAGACACAAGTTTAGTTAGTACATGGGCAATAGGTTATGCAGACATATCGAATCTATACCTCAGAGCTGTTTGCAGCGTTGCAACTGATACCCCATATGTGGGGAATTATAGTTATTTTCATTCGCGAACTAAAGAGCCAATGGATGACCTCGCGGTTATCACTGGCCATCCTGTTGAAACAAGATCATTAATAGTTGGAGCAGTGCCAAACAGGATTGGGACGACAAAAAATGCTGGTAGGATTTGGGGAGCAACTCTAGGGGTTGGAGATGATGAGTGGAGGTATGTTAGTACGTGTTGTGTCATTAGAGAGTCGGATAATCCATAATCACAATGGCTTATTATTTCCACAATATGTTAGCCACTGAAAATGTATCCCCAGCACTGGATGCATCAACTGAAGTAGCTACGTTCATATCTACCTATGTAAAGGATTGGGCCACCAAGTGTGGCAGTGATTATGTCGTTTACCACTGTGGCCATGACGATTGGGTTACAAATACTAGCGGAACTACAACAGCGCTTAGGACTTATTTCTCACTAGTAGGCCCACCAGAAAGGGCCGGGACAGATCCAAACGGTGAGAATATGGGGTTTTATTTTAGATTTGATAATTATATTTATTACTATACCTTCAGAGGATGGACAGCAAATGTTAATAGTAACAATGGCACAGGCGATGCAAGAGATTATGATCAGTTTTTTCTGTCGTACAGTGATGTTTTATCTTACTCAAGTACCTATGCTGCTGGCGCGAATGACTGCCTTGTCTGGTATAGCGATACACCAGGCAACCGTTATTTTGCTTGGAATTTATTATGGAATGACAATAATTCTGGCATCATTGCTGAAATGAATGATGTTTCACATGTGCCTCTAGAGGAGAACTATGGGTGGGCGCATTATGGCCCCACTAACTGGGCGAGTCACCCTATAGTTAGGTCGGAGGAAAGCACAAGTAGTTCAAATATCAATCCATGGGTAAGCTCTGGCGACTTGGCGCCAGGCATGCCAACACCATCAACAACTACTAGTCATTGGTTTCATCGTAATTTAGCAACTCGCAGCACTGCAGGGGCGTATATGGGCCACGCTGGTGACACGATTTTGGCAAGTGGCTTCGAGGGGCAACCTCTATCAGCAATTAATTTTGATGGCTCTCAGTATGTTTGCATAGGCAACAATTACTGGGTCAAGACTTCGTGAAATTAAATGTCTGATTTTACCCTTGAACATGTAAGCAGTTATGAACCTGTAGTTGCTGGTACAACTGCTTTCCCTCATCTGATTAGCCCAGTTGTTTGGGTTAATGAGTTCGAGCTTGAGATTATATCTGCTATTGATATTGGATACGGTGAGTTTCTTGATGACGGGATGGTTACTGGCCAGTATGAATCGAATGAACTATGGGTAAGCTCATTAAAATATCCAGTAATTGGCCCTGAAGGTGCTATACATGATACCAATATTCAGCCAGTTGCAGAAATAATAATGCAACCTTATATTGTCGACCTTTATTATAACCCGCCTGATGTTATTTTCGCAGGGTATATAAAGGGATTTTCTGGGAGGTCAACTAATGTGCAGCAAATATCATACATGCGGATGCTCCCAGAAGAACCTTTAAACAACCAAGGTTTTTTTGGGAAAGACGAATACACCTATGTAGGGATGTTTGGTAACAATCAAATGATAACTCAGACAGTCTCCGGCTCCATAAGACCTGGCTCCGGCTTTGTTTATCCTCGAAAAATTTAGGTCGGAAACCTTTTTGCGCAATTAATCGGCGGGCGTGATGCCCGTCCGCGCAAATGTCTGAAGACACAAATGCCACACCACCCGTGACGGGCGGAGAAGTGGAAGCCCCAGAAGCTGAGGCTATAAATGCAGAGACCCCTGAGGGTCAGAATTCCTTTTCGAAAGATCAGGTAGACGATCTTCTTAATGCCCTGCGTTCAGAACGCACAGCGCGTCGTAGTAACGAGAAGCAGCTCAAGGAACTGGGGGCTCAACTCGACCAGCTCAAGGGAATTGATCCCGAGCAATACGCCAAGCTTCAGGCCGAAGCTGCCAAGCGTGCTGAACTCGAATCAGCTCTAAAAGACCAGATCGGTTCTATCGAAAAGAACTACGCCGAGCAACTTCATGCAGCCGAGGAGGCTAAGAAGGAGGCTAATACACAGGTTCTTGACCTGCAGAAGCGCTACGCCTTTGAGCAAGCGCTGGCCGCAGCTGGAGGTCGTGGAGGGAAATGGACGGCGACTGTCTATGCAGAAGTTCAAGACAGCATTCGCCTTGAGGATGACGGCACTATCACAGTTGTCGACAAGTCTGGTGCCTATATCCTCGAAGACGGCAAACGGGTGGAGCCTTCTGATTGGCTAAAACAATTTAAGGCTGACGAGTTCCTCGGCTATGCATTCAAGCCAGAGCGCGGAGCCGGTAGTGGCCTGATGGAAATGCCCGGCACTCGCATCGGCAACAGTGGAGACATTCACAACATGACAAAGGAGGAATTATTTGCTCACGCATTCAAGGTTAAAAAATAGCTATCCATAAAACATTCACTTCAAATGCCCTGCTACGGCAGGGTCTTTTTTATGCAATTAGGAACAATCAGATATAGAAGCCACCATGAAGGAGTGATTCCAGAGGGGTGCGCGGAGGTTTGCGGGCAGCGAGAGGCTGTTAGGCAGCCAAATCGAACCCTTTCTTTTCACATTTTCTAGGTAAATCTAATGGCACTCACGCTACTGGAGGCCTCTAAGTCTGCACCAAATGCAGAGACCTTGGCCGTCATCAAGGAGCTCACAGAAGGCGATCTGCTTTCTGCTCTTCCGTTTAAAAATATTTCCGGCTCTGGCATACACTTCCGTCGCGAAGAGTCGCTGGGAGGAGTAGGTTTCCGCCACTTGAATGCTGGCCTAACAGAAGAGTACGGCCAGACCAGTCAACAGTCTGAAGCCCTCAAATACTGGGGCGGTGACGTCAGCGTTGACCGTGCAATTATAGAAACACAAGGTCCTGAGGCTCGTTCGTTCCAGGTTCAATCAAAGATCCGCGCAATGCGTATGGCCTTTGAGCGTGTATTCATTAAAGGTTCTGAAGCCACTTCTAATGGCCTTGAATTCGACGGCCTAGAGAAGCGCTGCGGCACGGCTGGCTCTACTAGCCAGGCTCTCGACAACGGTGGCGACGGCCTGTCGCTTGGCGCTCTAGATGAGTTGATTGACGAAGTTGATGCTCAAGGTGCAACTCCGTTGCTTCTCATGTCGAAGCAGATGCGTCGTCGTTTGACGCAAGCCAGCAGAGACGGCGGCATCAACGGAGGCATTCACATCTCTACTGACGAGTGGGGCCGTCAACGCATTGGTTACAACGATACTCGCATCATGATCCTCGATCGCGATGAGACGAATACTGAAATCCTTGGCGCTAACGAGCCTGGATCTACAAGTTCTATCTACTGCGTTGCCTTCGGCGATCTATTGACTTGCGGCATTCAAAACGGTGGAATCTCGGTACGTGACTTAGGTGAGAGCCATACACTACCATCATATCTCACTAGGATTGAATGGTACTGTGGCCTCACCGTTATGAACGGCCGCTCTGTTGCACGTCTGCACAATATCGACCCTGCGAAAGCTGCAGTTCTCTGATTACTGCTAACGCCTGGGGTGAGCGCATCACCCCAAACACACACTCTTATTTTTGGTAAAAACAAATGGGCGCACGTTCTACGGGCTTCTTTCCTGTTAAGGCCGGCTGGATTGACACACTTACAATTCTGCCTTCTGATGGAAGCGATCTGACCGTTCCTGATTTAGCTCACTCCGGCGAAGTGACCTATGTCGCATATTTCAACGCAGCCGCCACCGGCTCCGTTGCCGTCAAGGATGGATCCGACAACGTCCTCGCAACTTTGACCGCTCCTGCAGGCGGCGGCAAAGTGTTCGCCGTTCGTTCCGGCTTTGAAACCGGGTCAATCACAACCGTCAAACTTGACTCAGCAAACCTCTCAGCAGGTACTGCTCAGGTCTCTATATTCTGATCTCAGAATCAAGAATCAAGCCTCCCTGTCCGGGGGGCTTTTTTTCATGGAAGAACTGGGTCATGCGAAAAGCAGTTCAACTTTCCCCACGCATTCGCTATCTCCCGCTTGAAGATGAAGAGGGCGATATCGGTGTCATGTTCCTGATGCCCGATGGAGAAGGTGACGATAAAGCCAGGGTAGTCTCAATCGTAGATAGAGAAGACTTCAAGTTTTTCTTTAACGAGTTTCGTGTCAAGGAAGACCGGTAGTACCTGTGGGGACTTTTCAATGAGGAAAAGATCAGTTCTAGCGAAGGCAATGGTTGCTAGGAAACCTAGAGCCGAATTCGCAATTGATCTGTGGCCTCCTCAATGATTACTGTCTATGAAAAACTGACAGGCAAGTCCATCGCCACTTACCCCTGCTCTGTGCAGGAATTTTTAAATACAGGGAAGTACACCCTCGAGCGTCCTAGTGACGCTAAGCCTCCAGAAAATCTGGTCCAATCAAAGCTACCTAAAGCTGGTCGCGAAGCTGATCGCCTGGCTCAGCTTGAGAAACTGAAGATTGACAACGCGACACCACCAGCACCGGTAACGACCGAGGAGTTGGGCGTCGAAGTCAAGGAACCAGTGGTGGAAGAAGCAAAAGAAGCTCTAAAACCTACTCGCAAGGCTCCACGTCGTCGTTCATTAGAAGACTGATCAACTGACGCCGTATTTTTTACCGCTCTCGATGTTGATTATACAGGGCACTTCAGTTTGTCCTGCATCTGTTGCGATCTCACAAAAAGAGGCCTGGAAATTTTCTGGTGTGTATTGCGTATCCTGATCTAAGGCGCCAATGGGCAGGGCAATGCCAGCTGCGACAGCGACAGAAACGAGGATGTTAGAGGACACGGAGGCAAGTCTTAAACTCTGTAGATAGTGTTTCCGTGTGATGTTTCCCAGGGAACTATCAGAAAACTAAGTCCCCGATCCTGCGAGCCAACAGCTTTGTTGCAGCAGTTTTGGTGTCGCAAGGTGGGACGTCCCAGGACAAGAGGACGAAACCCTGGACACCATGTGGACCAACTACGGGGCACGTAATCCAAGAAGGATCTTCTTCAGTTTCATCGTATTTGAGTTGACCTGTCCAACATTCTCCATAGATCATTTCAGACACGGCTGGCTTCATATTTAGTCCGAGGATGCCAGAGACTGGAGTAGGGAAAGTAGCTCCAGGGGAATTAGACCAAACCAGATTCACGCCATGTCCATTTGACCAATCAACCAGGGCTAGCTGACGAGGTTTATAAAAACTATAGAAATCTCCCATCAACTCGAAGATTTTATCGGTAAGTTCACTGTTGCTTTCAATTGAATCTATTAACGATTCACTGTGTCGAATGATAATTCCGTCGAGTGTTGGATTTTTCCAAATCAGGAGCCCAAAGACGAGAATTGATGTAACCGAGGTGATTGAGAAGATACGCCATAAAAAATCAAGTGGACCTTCGGGATCATCGAGGATCATTCCCGTAATCGATCTGACCACATGGGCTGGCCACCATCCACCGATATTCCATATCCATTTATTACGAGGACGGCTAACGACAGCAGGGCTTGAGGGAGTTTTTTCCCCGCTCTTTTCTTGGGGCATGGTGTCTCCCTTTAGTTATGTTTTTCCATCTGGGAATGCTTAGGCGATCTTTATAAACGGCCCGGCAGATGACTACCTGGCAATCGATCTATGCTGACGCCAAAACAGCCGGCGCAAAATTCCCTGAAGTCGTTGCAGCGCAATGGGCCTTGGAGTCTGGCTATGGTCAGCACTTGAGTGGCAAAAACAATTTTTTTGGGATCAAGGGCTCGCCTGGGACGAAATGCCAAACGAAGGAATGGTCTGATGGTCAATTCATTACGATCGATGCTGAGTTCAAGGACTTCGCAACGCCTCTCGCATGCATCGAATATCTAGTCAGGCTCTGGTATAAGGACTATAAAAATTACGAGGGAGTCAACAGGGGCAATAGTCCTCGCGAGTGTGCCGCGTTGTTGGTCGCTGGAGGTTACGCCACTGATCCGAACTACGTTGCGAAAATCATGAGGGTCATAGAGGATAACCCTATGCTCCAGGAGGCCCCAGAAGGCCCTCTTAAGGTTGCTGAGGTGTCAACGGACACCACGACCACTCCAGAGGGCTCTGAGCCCCTTGTCGGCAGCACTGTGGACTTACGCAGCTTCTTTGCTCATTACTCAGAGCGCCCGTGGCAGAAGCGTGGAGTTGAATTATTAGTTGAAGAACTTAAGCAGAATCTCCCAGAAGTTTTGGGCGATAGGCATTCATGGATAAGGACATTTAGAAAACTTCCACTTGTTAATAGCCCTGCAATTATGACTGATCGCCTTTGCCTAGATGTCCCTTATCTCTATCAGCTTGACTCAGAACTCGGCCAGGGTTCCCGTATGTGTTGGTCATCAACAAATGCGATGCTTGTCGAATATCTCGAGCCTGGTTCGCTAACTGGTGCGCAGGCTGATGATATCTATTTAGATAAGGTTCTCGAATACGGCGACACAACCTCATCACATGCTCAAGTCTCTACATTGAAAGAGTACGGACTTGACGCAAGCTTCCGGGTCGATGGAACAGCAGCAACGCTGAAAGCAAGTCTGAGGAGAAACGTTCCGATACCGATTGGTGTTCTTCATTACGGCCCAGCTAACGAATGCTATGGCGGTGGCCATTGGCTCTTGATTGTAGGTTTCGACGACGCTAAAGGTGTTTGGATCTGCCACGATCCATTCGGGGCACTGGATTGCGATGGACAAGGGGGCTATCTCTCAAACGCAGCAACTGCAGGGCAATTTGTCGAATATTCTTATCAACATCTAAACCAGCGTTGGATGGTCGAAGGATCAGGAACTGGTTGGTATATCTCGGTTTCTGCTTAGGAATGCTTTTGGGACGCATGTCCTAAAAATGGCCGAACAATGGAGTACTCACCCTGGCATACCAGGATATGAAGTCTCATCGAAAGGCAGCATTCGACGCTGCAAATTGGGGAAGAAGGAAAACGTACCCGAACCAGTCTTAGCAAAAAATTCGAATGGTGAACCTGCTTACTGGATCAAGCCAATAGGAGTCGCTTTCAGCGTTATGCTTAAGGCTGAAGGAATACCTAAATTTTTCAATGCCCGATAGGAATCCGTTTACTGGGCGGAGACTCATTAAAGTGCGTGGCTGGTTCACTCAACGTGGATCAAGTCCAAACGTTCCGTATTTTGAACGGAAGAGAATGGATGAGAGATACGTGGCGTTGCCAGAAGAAGCCTTCGTAGACGACACCACGCCTGCATGGAGCATAGCATCTGGAACGGGTGAGACGGAAGATCCGTTTCCTGATCGTTCGGGCTTCGAAGTCTGATAGGGTAAGCTGTAAGGAGTCTAACAGGTTGTTGCAATGATGTGGTTTAAGGGGAAAGAGGTGGCCTTAGATCAGCTAATAAAAATCAGAGCATCGGCCAATAAAAAAGCCCCCTATATGGGGGCTGTGTTCCGGTAAGAACGAAATTTAAGAATCCAATCCCACAGAGCCCGCTGCTTGCGGGCCTGCCATTTAAGTCTCATCTAAGGACCTCCCCGGTCGTCGACTTGCCTGCATTCAGGTTGGCAACCTTCTCTTCAGAGATTGAACTCATCGGTGTTAAGAACTTGGCTGCAGCCCCAGGAGTCAGACCACCCATCTGCAGGCCAAGAGTTGCCCAGCCTTTGACGGTCAATCCTTTAATGCGAGCTACCTCATACAGCTTGCTGATTGCGCCCGTGAGATCAGCACGGACAGGCAGTCCTTCTTCAACAGGCTTCTCCATTACTGCAACTGCTCGAGCAGGTATTTTCTTCTGTACTTCAGTCACGCCGCCATGGTGGAGGTCATCAGTTGGGCGGTCGATAACTTCATGAATAGGTTCGGCAGGCGCCATCTTCTTGCGGGGTTTTTCTGCCGGAGGAGCAGGTGCAGGAGCTTCTGCTACAGGCTCGGGACGAGAGAAGCCGGCTTGATCCATTTCTTCTGAGGCGTACAGCCCTGCCAGAAGGTCGGAGAACGAGAGCCTCAGGGCGGAAGCTAGCGCAACCTTCTTGATCATCGTGCTCGGCATCTTCTGCCAGAGGTTCCCGCCCTTGTAGTCGTCGAAACGGACGGTCGCAGTGAAGCCACGGGAGCAGCCCTTGCGGTAGACGGTCACGCCGCAAGCAGCGGGGGGAGCGCTCGGCAGCCAGACATCGAACATGTTCGCGTTCTCGTCGTAAAAGACAGTGTCGACGCCGTCAAGCTGAGTAGCAGCGACCTTTAGCATCCCATTGATCGAAGTAATGAAGGTGCAGCGTCCGCCCTTCGGGATCGCGTACAGCTCGTTATTCAACGGGTCCAGGCCGCGACTGATCGAGATGTGCTCGAGCTGTGCAAGCGCGGCGGCGTCGAGGCCCTTGCCGACGGTGGCGGAGACCAGCTTCTTCGTGTGGCTGTCCCAGCTCTGAAAGGGTTGTTCTGTCATGGTTAATTCGTCATCGTCCTTATCCTAGCGTAGTTCTGTCAACCGTGATCACTTCTTGCATGACCAAGGGTCGTTCTGTTAAGAAGATTAGGCATTAAAAAACCCCTTCGAGGGGGCTTTAAAAAATGTCAAGCGGTAAGGAGGTAAGGAGGTAAGGATCTAGCCCGCAGTTTCCTGGAGGATGGAATCTGGAGTTCGCTCGCGGTTGTCGAGCCGGTTGAGCAGTTTACAGATATCTGGGAGCATCTCGGGCAGATCTGCTGCGTCGAGAGTTCCTAGCCCGACAACGGCCTGCATGATCGTGGTCATTGTCTCTTGATCTGCGATCAGCTTCCGTGCAATTGGGGCAACTTCATGTACAGGTTGGCCACTCTTCTGTATTTCACGTGACATGTAAGCCCGAACGGATTCTGCAAGTTTTTTGGTGATCTTGGTTGTGGCTGCGCTGGGGAGTTCTAGAACCTGTGGGATTTTGAGATAACCCAGATAGAGGTTCATCCAGCCGCCTGCATCGAGAGGGACGCCGGTCTCCGGGTCGCAAATGGCAGTTTTGCCCTTGATTAGAAGTTCGACCTTTTCGGTCACTGTCTGACAGCCCATCCTCCTGAAGCTGGGCTTGTCGTTGTTGTAGGCCCAGACCGCCAGGTTGATAGTGCCGAATGCGTCGATGGACTTGACACCGAGCATGCGCATCCGGCCTCGACGAATATGAGAGGCCTGCGAGGAATGAAGAGCGCCCTTCTCGTTGAGTGCGAATTCAGCTAAAAATTCGAAGTTAGGATGGCTCCACTCATTGACGTTCAGCATGTAGATCATCACGGAGGACATGTGCTGGCGGCCTAGTTCTCTGCGAAGGGCGTTGTCGGCTATGAGGTTCTTGTCGAGGAGTTGCTTGATGGTCATGCTGTTCGAGTCCGAATGGTAGTGGTTGGCCTGGTGGAGTTGATATCCGTATCGCTTGTTATGTTTCTAATGCCTGAACCGTGTGGCTGTCAACGTTACTATAAAGGGCAATAACGATTCGAATCATGAGAAGCGTTTTCAATTGCCACCCCGATGCTGTCGAGTACATAGCTCAAACCGCAGGTTGTTCAGGCTCACAAGCGCTGCGCTGCGCTCAGCTCTATGGATTTCTAGAGCACATGGGTGAGATGGGAAGAGCGAGCACCTTCAATCAATCGGTCTACGCGAAGAAAATGCACATAACTCGAGAAACCATTCAACGAGACCTGATGCTTTTGACGTCCCACAATTGGATCAATGTTCAGACAGATACCTCTGGAACGGACATCGATCTTGTCGGACTACCATTCAAAATTGATGGATGGGCAAGCAACCCCGTTGCTACCCCCTTGACTGCTGAGCAGTCAACCCCTTGCTTGCTCAGCAGTCAACCCCTTGCTTGCTCATCAAGCAACCCCTTGCTTGCTCAGCAGTCAACAAGTAAAAACTCTTCTAAAAAGTCTTATAAAAAAACTACTAATAACAAAACTCTCTCTAATCCTCCTATTCAGTCGGATCAGAGAGAGCAGATCATGCAGCTGTGGAATGAGAACAAACATTCGAAATGGAAAAGTCTGTATGTTCTAGGTCTGAGAGATATAACCGTTGAGCACATCTCCTCAAGAATTGGAGGCATTGACAAATTTATTGAGTACTTGCCCTTAGTCCTCCAGGCTGCTGCAAAGGACAAATATTGGGGCAAGCCCGGTATCGGGTGGAACCAATTCATGGGTACTGGCAAGACCGGCAAGGCCAACTTCGAAAGTTTTATCGATGTGGCACTAGCCAATCAGGATACGAAGCAGAACAGCGCTAAGTTTGAAAAGGAATGGCGTGTTCGTCGAGACATCGTCAATGGCGAGATCAGATGCATCAAGCCCAACATGACTAAACAAGAGATCGCCGAGGCCACTCAGAACCTCGACCGCCAAAACGAAAATCCAATCGAGCCAAAATCAAAACCATGATAAAAATCGATCCCGAACACGTGGAACAAGGCTTCAAACTGATCGATGCTGCCGTTGCTGCTGGTGATCTGGTCTTCAACGATGATGGTCACCTTCAGCCAGCTGATGCTGAGGCATCAATGGCAAGACTGGATGGTATCCGCGATAACCACAAGCTCAGTGAAGCCAGTGATTCTGATGACGCAACCCAGCAGGAACGGATCATCCTCGGACAGATCCTGCAGGGCACGAAGGACAACTCAACCCGCTGGGCGAAGTTCCGCCAGACGCTTGGCTTGACGCCTGACCAGCTCATTCCCAACAGTCTCTGGAGTGATGTCTCAAATGGACGCATCGCAGAGGAGATTGATGCGGCATTTACTGGTCAGAGAGACATTAAGCAGATCAATGGAACGGCTCTGATTCAGGCCTACTCGCTGCGTGTTGAACGTGGCCAGGGTGGTTCTCTCCAGGCTTTCTCGATGGCTGTTCAGTCATTGGTTACAGAAGCCGAGTCCTTCGTCGAGAATGATTTTCTGATCGCGATCGAGCTCCTGCAATCTAAAAGCGCTCGCAAAATCCTTTCGACTGCTTCACGTCAACTTGAATTTCGACTCAAGGCCGATCGGCCCGTTGAAGACGTGGTGAGTGAACTGCTCAAATCGGCTCAAGAAGCCAAAAAGTTGGTTTCCGGTCGCTTAGGCGATGACCTCGAGTTTGACGATTTCGAAAGCCTGCGCGACGTGCTACTCGATGGCATGGAGGCAGAAAAGGCCGAGCCCATTTCTACCGGGATTTGTGCGTTGGACATTGACCTCCAAGGGGGCGTTAACGTTCGGAATACAGGCAAGTTGAACGTCATCGGCGCACGCACCGGCGTGGGCAAGACGACCGTCGGAATTGCGGCTGCAATGGGGTTGACGCTGAATGGTGCTCACACCCTCTTCATGTCGTGCGAATTGGATGGCAAAGAAATCGGCGCACGTGCAATGGCCTACTTCGCGCAGCGCAACAAATTGAATTCCTGCAAAAGTTGGATCCTTGAAGGCCACGGCAAAACTCGCAAGGCCCCGGTGGAATATGAAAAACTTTGCGATCTTTGGGTGCAGCAACGTCAGAGCGGATCAATTGGAGACTTCAAGTTGAAGGCGTTGTTTCATGCAAGCGCTGAGGATTTTATTGAGTACATGTACTCAGCGAAGGCCAAGGACCCTCAGCTGAGTGCTGTGTTCCTTGATCATTTCCATGCCCTCAAGCCATCGACGGGATACAACAACCGCAGCCAAGAAATGGAAGCCCGGATCCTCTACCTGCATCAAGCAGCCAAGGCGTGCAAGGTTGATTTGTTCTTGATGGCTCAGTTGAACAGAGACGCCTGCTTGGCTCAGCGTCCAAGCCTCGAGCACATCAATGGCACTGATGCAATCGCTCAGCTAGCTACCGCTGTTTGGTTGCTGGAGTTCCCAAAACGCGAAGAGGGAGTTCAATTTGATCCAAGTTCTTTGATCTGTCATCACGCCAAATTCCGTAACGGCCAGAGGGATCACAACGGTGCGGCAATCAATGTGGAAGAAACTGAGCTAACGGTTTCTAGAGAATATTGCTATGTGACCGGTGGGGATAACTGATTAATGAGGCTTAGCAATATCTCAATCGAGGCCGTTCGCGAACGCGCTTCCATCGTTGATCAGTTCAATCAAGCCAAGCTCAAAAGAGCTGGCCGTGAGTTCGTCACACAATGCCCATGGCATGACGACAAACGCCCATCACTGACCGTCAGTCCAGCCACCAATAGGGCCTACTGCTTCGTCTGTGCTCGAGGCGTTGATTCGATCGGATGGATCCAGGATCAAGAAGGGATGAGCTTCTCTGATTCGGTCATTCGTTTAGCTGAGCGCTACGGCAT
>PVBE012174963.1_pt1 | contig 13417 bp, 9 predicted proteins | sample 1631181 | NCBI WGS metagenome assembly PVBE01 (sample SAMN08397723, study PRJNA350692) | Marine metagenome, whole genome shotgun sequencing project. | isolation source: water | place: Pacific Ocean | collected 2012-04 | reverse complement strand
CCTGTCGGGTGAGCGGCTGCGGCGGGAGCGATTGCTTTGGGTGCTGACTGGTACAAGTTTCGCGGATTCGACCGCGACCAGGTGCAAGTCGCACGTGCGGCGTATCTCGACCACTTTCCCAAAGGCGGCCGGATACTGGACGTGGGAGCCGGGCGTGGAGAGTTTCTTTCGGCCGCATCGGAGGCAGGCTTTCAGGCTGAGGGAGTGGACTCGGATCGCAAGGCGGTTGCGGCGGCGAGCGAATCCGGCCTGCGGGTGGTCCAAGCCGACGCGCACGATTTTCTACTGACGCATCCGGGCGAATTTGACGGCATTTTCTGCTCCCACCTGATCGAGCATTTTTTGCCGGATGATGCGGCACGGTTGATCTCCGCCGCTGCCGGTTCGCTCAACGCGAGTGGCGTGCTCTGCGTCGTAACCCCCAATCCGGGAAGTCTGCCAACCGTCACCCACGAGTTCTGGCGGGATCCGTCGCACGTGCGGCCGTACGACCTCGAAGCGCTCCAATTTCTGTGTCGAAGCGCGAGGCTTGAGGTTGTCGAGTCGGGCCAGAATCCCGATTCCGAACTCGGCCTGCCAATCGATCCCGACGATCTCCCGCTGGATAATATCGCGTCAGAACCCGAGCAGCCCGCCGCGGAACAATCCCGCATCGCGGGGGCCATCGCGAAGCAATTCCAAAAGTCTCGAATGGCCCGCGAACTCAACGCCGTAATCCACCACCAGAGAATGCAGATCGAACGTCTCGGACAGCATGTGGGGCTGCTGTCCGATTCGATTCGCCGGCTTCTCGAAGTGCTCTACGAACCGTCCGAGATCTATGTGGTGGCACGGAAGCCTTGATGGCTGGCTGCTCGAACCCCTTCCAGAAGTCGGTATGAAACGGGCGGGACAACGAGCGCGTCGAGTATCCTTCACCTCCGGAATTCGCAGGGTGTCGAACCCCGAGGCAACAAGCCAGTAATTAGGTAGTCAAATGCCGCAGGAAGCCCGCATCACCATCGAGGCCAGCCGTCCAATCGCCCGCGTTCAGCCCGCTCTTTACTCCCAATTTATCGAGCCGCTGGGCAAATGCGTATACGAAGGAATATGGGTTGCCGACCGACCCGAAATTCCACAAGAAAACGGGATGCGGACGTTCGCGCTCGACGCCCTGCGACGCATCGGACCTGCCGCTGTGCGCTGGCCGGGCGGCTGCTTTGCGGATCAGCATCATTGGCGTGATGGCATCGGCGACCCCGGGGAGCGACCGGTGCGACTGAATCTATGGTGGGGCGGGACCGAACCCCACGCATTTGGCACCCACGAGTATTTCGAATTCTGCGAACGAATCGGAGCTTTTCCGTACGTCTGCGGAAACGTGGGTTCCGGATCCGTCGCCGAGATGCGGGACTGGCTGGAATACTGCAACGTGGAAGGTCCGACGACGCTCACGGATGAGCGGCGGGAAAATGGTCATCCCGGCCCCCTCGGCGCTCGATTTTGGGGCGTCGGTAACGAGAACTACGGATGCGGCGGCCACATGAGTCCTTCCGACTATGCGGCAGAGTACCGCAAGTTTGCCACCCAGCTCCGCCGGGTCGATCCCGACGTGAAGCTGGTGGCGGCCGGCTACACGCCCGAATACAACCTGAAGCTACTCGAATCCCTGATCACCGAACGCGAACAAAGCCGTGACCTCATAGACCACGTTGCTATTCACAGGTTCTTCCGTACCGGCGGGCACGATGTCGAGTTTTCCGAAGAGGACTATTACTCGTGCGTTGCCGAATCGCTGCTGCTGGACGATGACATAGCGAAGGCCGACGGCCTTTTCAAGAACTATGACGGCTCCGGCGATCGAATAGGTCTCGTGATCGATGAGTGGGCCACGTGGCACTCAAATGCGATTAGAGACGCGGGGCTGTTTCAGCGCAACACCATGCGCGACGCGGTGATTGCCGCCGGCTGCCTGAACACCTTCACCAACTGGTCGGATCGCGTGGTATTGACGAGTACGGCCCAGGCCATCAACGTCCTCCTTCATGTGATAGCCGTCGATGGTCGCTTTGCCTGGCTGACTCCGAACTTCTATGTGTTTGAAATGATCCGCAATCATGTTGGCAACGACGCCCTTCCGGCCGATGTCGAATGTCCCGACCTCGCAGGCGGCGACGGTTCGTCAGGAGGGCTTCCACAGCTCAGCGTATCCGCCTCGGCCGACCCAGAAAGAAGGTCGGGCGTGGTCTGCGTGGCGAATAGCCACATCTCGGAACCAATTGATTGCCGCGTCACGTTCGCCGGTCTCCCCGCCCGTTCGGCAGCCGCGAGTTTGCTGTCGACGAGCGCTCCGAACGCGTTCAACGAGGCTTCGGGTCCGGACCGCGTGACACCCGCGTCAACGAGTGTCGATGTCGATGACGGCGAACTTCGCGCCGAGTTGCCTCCGCATTCCGTTGCGCTCTTTGATGTCGAACTTAACTAGACTGAAGTATCCGCTGGATCTCCCGACCTATTTGGAGACTACCGGATGGTTCCCGCGACGCGCCCATCGAGGATGTTTGCCAGCTGAGCGACCCGAAGCCGGACCTGATCGCTGCTCGCCGAAGGGCGGCGTTCTGGGCCAAGCCAACGACAAAGCTGCCTGAGCCCGGACAGGACAACTGAGCGGCGCACCGTGTCTTTGTCGACTTCGAATCCAGACTCGGCAACGTAGCCGTGCAAGAAGTCATCGAACAGCGGCTGTGCGAGCGTCTCGCAGTCATGCAGCAGGAAGTGCCCCAGGTCGAACTCGGGCTCGGCCCCCCGAAGCTCGCTGAAATCGATGAGCCCCGTGTAGTGGCTCTCAGCACAGAAGATTTGCGTCACGTCAAGATCGCCGTGGGCAAGGGCACCGATCGGCACGTCGCGCCCGGACTCCACGTCGATAATCTCCTCGATTCGATCGAGTTTATCCGGTGCAAACAGCGATCCAAGGAGGGCGAACCGCTTAGTGGGAGTTGTGGGCATGTAGGAAACTGTGAACGAAGCGTAGTCTTTTAACTCCGCCCGTAGCGTTTCAGGCGGATCATTCCGTCGGACCCATCCGAATCCTTTGACTGCGATCTTGCGGAACCGGGAGGCGTCGGCGCCCGCTTCCTCAGCCACGTGGCGGGCGACCTCGAAGTCACCCACCTGAGTGAGCGGCGTTCCGGGAATCTCGGTCATGATCAACACCGATCGCTCGAGTGCCTCGTCGGACGCTTCCACGTGCACGACTTCCGGCACCCGCGTGCCCAGGGCCCGCAGCCGCCGATGGATCTCCGCATCGATCCGCAGGTCATCGTCCGCGTTCTCCGCCACACGTAAGAAGAACGTCGTCCCGCGTCGGGTGAGCCGGTATGTCTGAGAGGAGACTCCATCAGGGGTCCGCTGGAACCGTACTCGGGGGGAGTCCCCGAATACCTTGTCCAGCAGTCGGGTCAGAGCCTGCCGATCTACGTCCGGTTTGCGTTTCACATTTACAGCGCCACGCTCAGTCGTGGTTCACCGGCTCAGCGCACCGTGAAATCGTGTCTCGCTGTCTGTGCAATCCGTATTTCAGTCACGTCTCACTTGCCGCGCTTCGCCGGGAAAGAAAAGTCGTCGCACTCGGATTTACGAGGCGCCGTTGCCCGCGATGCGGAAAACCGGCCCCCGGTCCTCGTCAACGTGGCTCAGATCGACGTTCGCGCCGATTTTCGCCTGCTCGCTTGCGGCGAGGCGGCCCATCAATCTCGCTCCCTCTTCCAGATCGACCATGACCACCGTATATGGGACCTCGTGCTCGTAGCGGGTCGGTCCCACATGGATCGTCGTCCAGGTACGGATGGTTCCACGACCGGAAAGCGAGACGTTTCGATGGTCGTCGCTCCCGCACTCGGGACAATACAGCCGGGGCGGCATGAACACCTGGTCGCATGCCACGCATCGATTGCCGGTTAGGGCCATCGTCGGGCTACGGCCGTCCGAGGATGTGAACGGTGGCCACTGCGCCGGATCCTCCGAGGTTGTGAGCCAAAGCCACTTCCGGGTTCGCGATCTGATTGACGGCTGCTTCCCTGATCTGAGCGACCAGCTCGTAGACCTGAGCCACACCGGTTGCGCCGACCGGGTGTCCCTTCGCGATGAGTCCTCCGCTCGGATTGACTGGGTAGCGACCGTCAAGCTCGGTCTCGCCGGAATCCACGGCGGGCCCACCCTCGCCCTTGGGGAAAAACCCAAGGTCTTCCGTGGCGATTATCTCGGCCACCGTGAAGCAATCATGCACTTCCGCCACGTCGACATCCGCGGGGCCGACACCCGCCATTTCATAAGCGTTTTGCACGGCCCGGACCGACGCGGAAAAGGTTGTCAGGTCGCCCATGTCCGTCAAGGCGCTCGGACCGGTGGCGTGTCCTGAGCCCAGGATACGCACCGGTTTGCCCGCAAAATCGCCGGCGATTTCCGCCGGGCAGAGGACGGCCGCGGCCGCCCCATCACTTACCGGCGGGCAGTCGAACAGGCGGATCGGTTCGGCTACGAAGCGGGAGTTGACGACCTCCTCGAGATCGGTCGCACGGCGGAACTGAGCTTTGGGATTGTTAAGACCGTTCTGATGGTTCTTGATCGACACCTGCGCGATTTGTTCGCGTGTGGTGCCGTACCTATTCATGTGCTCTTCCATGATCATGGCGAACGCACCTGGAAACGTGAGCCCGGTGCGCATCTCAGATTCCTCATCGCCGGCCGTGGAAAGCGCCGCCGTGATATCGCCAATCGGCATGCTCGACATTTTCTCAACGCCCGCTACGAGCACGAAGTCATAAAGGCCCAGCGCGACGGCTAGGAATCCTTCGCGAAGGGCAAGTCCGCCCGAGGCACAGGCCCCCTCCACCTTCGTCCCGGGGATGCCTTGAAGCCCCATACGCCCGGCGACCACCGGCGCGAGAGAGCCCTGAGCCGCGAGCCGCTCGCCAACGAAATTGCCGAGATAGATGGCCTGGATGCTGGATCGCGCAACGCCGCTGTCTTCGATAGCGGCGCGGCACGCGTCAACGGCCAGTTTGACGATGTCTTCGCCCTCAAGCCGCCCAAATGGAGTCGAGCCGACCCCGACGATGGATACCGGTCGCATTATCTTTCCTATCTAACTCAAGCGCCGCAAACCGACGGGCTTGACTCGTTACTGTCGATCATATGCGCGTTTCGCGGCCGGACCAGTAGGGTTCGCGCAGCTCCCGCTTCAACACTTTCCCGTAGGCGTTCTTGGGCAAAACGGGCAAGAACTCCACCGATGTCGGTTTCTTATAGTTGGCCAGATTCTTCCGGCAGAAATCTAGAATATCCTCTGCCGTCGCGGTGGCATCGTCGTTGAGCACGATCAGAGCTTTGACCGTCTCTCTCCACTTTTCGTGCGGCACCCCGATCACGGCCACGTCGGCGACCGCGGGATGCGTCGCGACGACTTCCTCAACTTCCCGAGGATAAACGTTCGCTCCACCACTAATTATCATGTCCTTTATCCGGTCGGTGATGTAAAGGTAGCCGTCTGAATCCAGGTTGCCGAGATCGCCCGTGTGCAGCCAGCCGTTTCGAAGTGTGTCCGCTGTGGCGGCGGCGTTATTCCAGTATCCCTTCATCACGAGATCCCCGCGCACGACAATTTCGCCCGTCTCTCCGGCCGGCAATTCGCGGTCCTGTTCGTCCACGACCGACACCCGAACTCCCGTGACCGCACGACCGGCTGATGCCAAGCGCTGTATGGCGACCTGATCGCCGTCGATTCGGTGCTCGGCGATCGGAAGCGTGGTGATCGCCATCGGGGCTTCGCCCTGCCCGAATATCTGAACAAAGATCGGGCCAAACGTGCGCACAGCCTCGACGAGATGCTCGGCATACATCGGCCCCCCGCCGTAAATCACAGTGTGAAGGCTCGACAAGTCAAAGTTTTGCCTTGCGTCACTTGCCACCAGCATGTTGATCATTGTGGGCGCGAGGAACAGCGTCGTGACCCGGTATTTCTGAATCGTCGCGAATATCTCGCGCGGTTCGAACCTTCGCGTATCGGGGAACGCGTTGGCGGCACCGTGAGCGAGATGATGAAACATACATAGCCCCGAGCCGTGCGTAACGGGAGCGGCATGAAGTATCACGTCATCCGGCGCGACTGGATTTACGTCCAACAGATAGCTCTGCGCCATCACCATCAAGTTGCGGTGGGTTAGCATGGCCCCCTTGGGCTGGCCCGTCGTTCCAGACGTGTAAAAAAGCCACGCCAGGTCATCGGGGCTTGGAATCGCGGCGGGGGGATCGTCTGAGGCTGAATCCAAAAGCCCATCGTAGGCCAGATCACCTGCCGGATCGGCGCCCACGCAGATAAAGTGCTTGACCGTATCCAGCGACCCACGAATCTCGGCCACGTGATCGCGAAACTCTTGAGCGTATACGAGGATAAAGGCGCCCGAATCGTTCAGCAGGTACTGGTGCTCCCGGGGTTGAAGCCGAACATTCATGGGGACGACGGCCATACCGGCCTTCATCGGCGCCAAAATGGTCTCCAGGCCCTGGTGGCAATTCGACAGGAGCATCCCGACCCGGTCACCGCTTCGTCCGCCGAGATCGACCAGCGCGTTGGCCAGACGGTTCACTCGATTTTCGGCCTCACGAAACGAAACCACCGCGTCGATGTTGAGCCACGCAGGCCGTTCCGGGTAGCGGCACGCGGCGCGCGTGAGCATATGACCTATGTCCAGCGCATTCTCCCTGTCATGACGACGGAGACGATTATCCCGCGGCGTTTTAGCTCGAACGTCCCGACAGTCTCGAAGCTCGGTCGATAACGAATCCCGCTAACACCCGCCATCCGATACATCAGCTTCCAGCCTGAACGTCTCTGAATCCGAAAGGCTACTGCCCGGTCAGTTCTGCGACCTTCTTTTTCAACGGTCGGTAAACGTGTTCGTTCATCACCGCTATAGCTCCTACGTCGGACTGATCTTGCACGATGGCGGCGTAGGCTTCCGTTGCCACACGAGAATGATCCAGCGCGGCACGCGCATGCCGCAGCGCATCGTCCCGCTTTCCAGCCGCGTCCGCGAGGGCGGCGTTACGCAGCGACTCAACGCAGTTCAGGTATTCGATCCCGAAATCGAGCCGTCCTATCCAGTAGTCGATATACCCTGCGCTACCGTCCCCGGACTTCAGCCTTGCTTTCCGCGCGGAGTCCAGAGCATTTCGATACGCGTCGCGAATCTCCACGAGCGCCTGCGGATAAGGTTCGGCTATCCAGCTTTTCATGATCATATTGGGGGCGGGAAAGGCCAGCGTGAATCGACCCTGCTCGAGCATCACCGTCGCTCGCTGCACTTCTCTATACATTGCGAACATGTCGTCAACGCAGGCCTCGTCGCAAGCCGCGCGAAGCACCTCGCGGCAAACGTCATCCGGCGAGGTCGTGGCATCCCATCCAGCCTTTGCAATGTATGAAACCGTGGGATCGTGGTCGCCGATCAGCCAGTATCTGGTGCTGAATCCGGCCGAACCCCGCGAACGAATCCGCGTCGTCATGTGGTGCAGGCTGCCCAGTGTGCTCTGGGGCAATATGCCCACGTTGTCGTCGTGGAGCGTCAAGATCACGGCTGCCGGCAGATCGAGATTCGGCGCGTTGCCCAGGGTGTCGCGGGCAACGCTGCTTGACGGGAAATAGTCCGCCGACACATGCGTTTGCCAGCCCGGTTTTGCGATGACATTCAGAATCGGAAACAGCTCTTCGGACACCGACTCCCAAATTACCTTGATATCCGGCTTTGCGGTGTCCGCGAGCACGTCGAGATCGTCGATGAGCCGATCGAGGAAATAAAGGCTGACGATGTCTCCCTTAACGTCCAGCACTGGCCGGGGTTCTCCCCCGGGGTAACTGCCGCCAGGCATATCTCTTTGGGCGGCCGTCGCCAGAACCGACTCGAGGTTGCTGACCTTTTCAATGTCGTATTTCTCGTCGAGCGCCTGCCAAGCCCTCTCGTATTCATCGATCCACTGGCGGTGTTCCTGCATCACAAAGGCGATGTAATCGGCTTCGGGATAGGTGTTGATCGTCGCTCGGATAACGGCGCTGCCCAGATCGGCCAGGGCATCATCATCTATCTCAACGCCCTCGCCGGGCACGACGGTGGCCTCGCCGAGTTGATGAGTCTCACGAGTATTCTTCAGCAACCCCTTGAATTCCGACGGAAACTCAGTGGTCGAGGTGTGTATCACGCACTCCATTCCGCGCGACCTTGCGTACCCGAACAGGGCGTGAATATGCCGTTGACCGGCGGCTGCGGTCTCCTCGTAGCTCGCGCCTAGCGGCAGGTCGGGATTCCAAAACTCCTCAACGTCTCCAAAAACCTCCCGACCGATTGTGTCTTCATCTACGGGATATCTGTCTCCGAACCAGAGCGTTCCCGAGTTGCGCTTGACGCCGCGTACCTCGTAATGGACAAACGGGTGATACGGCCAGATAAACGCGTAAATCCGGTTGATCTTGAGCTTGGCGAGTTGATCGATAACAGGCTTGTAGTGCTCGATGCCCCACGATTCCGGTCCGCAGGCAAAGTCGTTGACCACCCTCCATTGCCGGATCGTGAGGTTAGGCTGCATCACTGTGGTGAGGTGCGGCAATTCGAACGCCCGCCGCTCGGACAGAACGTCGCCGTGGAGCAGATAGCGCACGCCCCAGTCTTCGACGAGTTCGTAGACGGCCCACAAGGTCGCTTTCGGACTCCCACCGCCGAGCACCAGGGCGTCGCTGCCGCGAAACTTGCACCGTCGAATCACGATCCCTTGATCCGACACGTAGGAGAACGACTCTTCCCCGGTGGCCTCCGCAACCGCCGGATTGGTGCTGGGGCTGCCGATCAGGAACAGGCCATCGGAGAATCCTTCCGAATTGTCGGAGGGATTCGCTTCAACTCCGAACAGCTCGCGCAGGTACCGGCTTAGCTCGCTCGCGGCGAACAACTCAAGATCTGGCTGTCCCGCGGCCACGACCACGCCGACACTGGATGTGGTTCCACCGGTTCCCGCCATGTGTGCAGCCTTTCTAGGTCCGTTCGCTTCGCGACCGCTACGGAACGCCCGAAGTCAGTCGGTTAGAAACGGAGAGTATCACGGTAAACGGATGCAACGGGCGCTGCAATCCGGCTGGGACCGAAATAAGCGCCGAGAAGAAAACTGACGACGAAACCCGTTCGCGAAGACGCGCAGAATCCGGCTTGCCGGTGGTAGAGAACCGGACCCGGCACGGTACGTGAGTCTTCAGTGAAATTTCGTAGACTTTTCACAGCCCGGCCCGCAGCGGGGTTTTGCAGCTGAGGTCGCGGTATCCAAGCGGTATCCAATTAGTAAAAGCCACGAAGGGAATCCAAATGGGACTTTCGAGTGAATCGTTGGCGCGCTCCAGCGCCTTGCACCCCTGGCGTACCGTCTCGATCTGGGTCCTAATCGTGGTCGCGGCTCTTGCTATCACGTCCCAGCTATTCGAGAGCGCCATAACAACGGAGGACAGTTTCATAGGGGAGCCTGAGTCAGCGGTCGCGGAGCGCTTGATCGAGACGCGCTTACTGGGCTCGGAAAAGATCACTGAGTTCTTGATCGTGGCTTCGGAATCCCTGACCGTTGACGATCCGGCCTTCCGTGAGTTTGTGGGTTCGTTGACTGCCGACGTCTCGGAACTGGCTCCGGAATTCATCGAGGGCGTGTTTGATTACTACACCGTCGGCGACGAAAGCATGGTGTCAAACGACCGGCACACAACGACCGTCAACGTGGTCATGGCTGGGGACCTCAATGAGGCCAACGCGAACGTCGTACCGTTGCAGGAGATCTCGGAGGAAGCCAACTCAGCGCCCGGCTTCGAAACGTACCTTGTTGGTCAGTCCAGCGTTAACAGAGACTTTCAGGAGCTGGCGGAGAGCGACCTTCTCAAGGGAGAAGCCTTCGGCATAGGAATCGCCCTGATCATATTGATATTGGTGTTTCGGACGTTGGGCTCCGCACCGATACCGATTGTCCTGGCGGTCATTTCGATCATCGTTGCAGTCGCGCTGTCCACTCTCGTCGGCCAGGTTTACAGGGTGTCGTTTTTCATCGTCAATATGATCACCATGATCGGCCTCGCCGTCGGCATTGATTACTCGCTCTTCATTGTCGGGCGATTTCGCGAAGAACGCGCCGCCGGTTTGGAGAAAATCGACGCAATCACAAAAGCGGGATCGACGGCCTCGCGAGCCGTGTTTTTCTCGGGAATGATGGTTGTCCTGGCCCTGGTCGGTATGCTGATCGTTCCCGCGTCCGTGTTCTTCAGTCTCGGGCTCGGTGCGATCTTGGTGGCCGTCGTCGCCGTGCTCGCCGCACTCACCCTGCTACCGGCGATATTGAGTCTGATGGGCGACAGGGTTAACTCGTTGCCCCTGCCCGTTCTCGGACGAAACTCTCACGACAGCGGTCGATTTTGGACCTGGGTTACGCGGGTTGTGATGCAGCGACCGGTGCTCAGCCTCGTGCTCTCCGGTGGACTGCTGCTTGCGACGGCGAGCCCCGTCATAGATCTCAATCTGGGTTCATCAGGGATCATTACGTTTCCCGATTCCATGCGAAGCAAGCAGGGTTTCCTGATTCTGCAGAGGGAATTCACGGCCGGGATCGTCGCCCCTGCCGAGATAGTGATCGACGGTGACGTTCACTCCGAGGGCGTCCGGGACGGAATAGCTCGTCTTACGGCAAATCTCGGAAACGATCCGATCTACGGTGAGTCGCAAGTTCGGATCAATGACTCTGGCGATCTCGCGGTTGTTTTTGTTCCGATCAACGCCGACCAGTTCAACAATGCTGGTATCGAGGGGGCGCGGCGGCTCCGAGCCGAGTACGTTCCTGATGCTGGAATTCCCGCCGATGTCTACGTCGGCGGCGGAGCTGCCCAACAGATCGACTTCAGCGACCTGGCCACAAGCTGGACGCCGCGAGTATTCGTATTCGTCCTGAGTCTTAGTTTTGTTCTTCTGACGATCGCGTTCAGATCGCTCGTCGTACCGATCAAAGCGATCATCATGAATCTACTCTCGGTCGGTGCGGCATGCGGATTGCTGGTGCTCGTGTTTCAGCGGGGCGTGGGAGCTGGACTGCTCGGATTCCAGCGTGCGGATGGCATTGAAACCTGGATACCGCTGTTCTTGTTTACGGTGCTGTTTGGACTGTCGATGGACTACCACGTATTCCTATTGAGCCGGATCAGAGAGCGTTACGATCAAAATCAGGACAACCAGGAGTCTGTTGCGTTCGGCCTGCGAAGCACGGCCGGGGTGATCACCGGAGCGGCCCTCATCATGGTGGCCGTGTTCGGCGGATTCGCCGCAGGCCAGTTGGTCATGTTTCAACAGATCGGCTTCGGTCTTGGCGTGGCCGTCTTGCTCGACGCGACCATAGTCCGGTCGATACTGATCCCGGCAAGTATGCGGCTGTTGGGCGACCGAAACTGGTATTTCCCGAGATTTCTGGAATGGCTGCCTGACGTACGGGTGGAGGCTGGCGCGGAAGCTGAACTCGCTGCTGGGGCGGCTTCAGACGGCGGTAGCTCCTAGAGAGCCGGGCCGATTGGATTCTGCGCCACATGCGATATTGGGCTTCGTCGCCTTACGAAAGAATCGTATAGTTCATGGGCAATTCGCGGTTGACGGCGGTTGAAGGTTGATCGGCTGAATTGGCGACCAATTATGTGGCGCCGAATGGCGTGAAATAGGAGCGGGTGGAAAATGGGAAAGGTGCTGATGGTGGTAGGCGACGGTGCCGAAGTCTTCGACACTCTGTATCCGATATATCGAGTGCGGGAGGATGGATTCGAGTGCCACGTGGCCGGTCCCGAAAAGCAGACCTATCACATGGTTCTGCACGAACGGCCCGATGACTGGGACATAACCCAGGAGACCGCCGGATATCGCATCGAAGCCGATATCGCCTTCAGAGATATCGACCCTTCTGAGTACACGGGAATAGTTATCAGCGGTGGCCGGGCGCCCGAGTACATTCGGTACGACGAGGATCTACTCAACGTCGTCAGGTATTTCGCCGAGGCAGGCCTTCCCGTTGGATCTGTGTGCCACGGTATCGAGGTCCTCGCGACGGCGGGCGTTATCGACGGCAAGCGCGTTACGACAGTCGAAAAGTGCAAGTTCGATGCCGAGGTCTGCGGCGCTACATTTGTCAACGAGCCGGTCGTCATTTCCGGAAATATCGTTACCGCACGAACCTGGCACGACAACGCCGAATGGATGCGCGAGTTCATGCGGCAACTCAACGAGGCGGAATTAGGGCGGGAAAAGGTCTCATAGGGTTTTCGCGGCGAGCAAGTGCGCCCAAGGCGTCACGCCATGACGCCCGGGTCCGCTCGCGAGTCCTAGGGGATTCGCAACTCGACAAGTATTGGTAGATGGTCTGATGCGAGCGACTTCGGCGTGCTGGCTCGCTCGAGTTCCAGTCCTGGGGAAGCGAACGCGTAGTCGATTCGCGTGACCGGATCGTCCGAAGGTCTGGTAGGCGACGGATTACCCGACTCACTCAAAAGGTCTCGAAGGCCCGCGTCGATAAGTCGGCGATACTCCATCGAATCTGGCTCGGCGTTGAAATCTCCGAGGACCAACGTCTGCGGATCGCCGCCCCAAATGTCTAATAGAGTGTCGATCTGGTCCAATCTCGTTTGCGAACCGTCATCCTCGTGATCCAAATGTGTTACGAGCACGCGCAATCCTGATCCTCCAAACAGCGTAAGCGTGTCGAGCACGCCTCTAGGAACCCGGCCGGGATTCTCAAAATGATGTCCTTCGGACCTCGCGACGAAATTGGTCAGCACGGCGTTACCCCAAAGGTCGCCGATGTTGCTGCCAAATTGAGCACGCATACCGAGCCGTCGCGAAAGCCAGAACAATTGATCGGACATTCCCGAAATGATCCATCCCCGCCCCACCTCCTGCAGTGCGACTATGTCCGGATCGTAACGCTCGATCTCGGCGGCGACAGCCTCAAGATCCCAGCGATTGGATAGGCCGAAGCCCTGTCTGATGTTGTAACTGATGACTCGGATCGTATCTCTGCTCGAAGCTGCCGACGGTTGAACCTCCGGCTTATCCCAGATGGCCCTTGCGGCTCCCGGTAAGCCTGCGGCGAGAAGCAGAACGAGCACCACCGCCGCGGTCCCGCGGTCGGTAGCTGGACCCGCCGCCAGCCGGAACGCTCCGAATGCGCCCGCCAATCCCGTGACAAGCGCGGACGCAAAGAGTATCCATTCCGGGGAGTAGAAGGAATAGAAGGCGAACATCAGGACGAAAAAGACGACAAACCCGAACGTGATGGCTATCGCCGGGACTCGCGCCCCTATCCGCGTGTCGGGCGCGATCTTGGCATCGGG
>PVBE012261197.1_pt1 | contig 13418 bp, 10 predicted proteins | sample 1631181 | NCBI WGS metagenome assembly PVBE01 (sample SAMN08397723, study PRJNA350692) | Marine metagenome, whole genome shotgun sequencing project. | isolation source: water | place: Pacific Ocean | collected 2012-04 | reverse complement strand
GACCGACGAGGAGCGCGCCATCCAGGCACGATACGACCAGGTCAAGGGAAGCGCCGTCAACCCGGTGTTGCGTGAAGGCAACAGCGATCGCCGCGCGCCCAAGGCGGTCAAGCAGTACGCCCGAAACAACCCCCACCCGATGGGCACCTGGACCGGGGACTCGAAGTCCCACGTCTCCACGATGTCCGGCGGTGACTTCTGCCACAGCGAGCAGGCCGTGACCGTGGAGGCCGCCACCGATGCGCGCATCGAGTTTGTCGATGCGTCCGGTGCGGTGAGCGTCCTCAAGGAGCTGAGCTTCGAGGCGGCTGAACTCATCGACTCCTCGGTGATGAGCAAGCGTGCGCTCGTCGCCTTCCTGGAGGAAGAACTCCAGGATGCTCGGAACAGCGGCGTCCTCTTCTCGCTCCACATGAAGGCCACGATGATGAAGGTCAGCGACCCCATCATCTTCGGGCATGGCGTGCGCGCCTACTTCCAGGAGCTCTTCCATCGCCACGGCGAGCTCTTCCAGCGCGTCGGTGTGGACGTCAACAACGGCTTCGGAGACCTCCTGGCCCGCCTGCCGGACCTGCCGCCCGAGCAGCGGGCAGCCGTCGAAGCGGACATCCAGGCCTGCTACGCGCGCGGTCCGGATCTGGCGATGGTGAACTCGGACAAGGGCATCACCAATCTGCACGTGCCCAGCGACGTCATCATCGACGCCTCGATGCCGGCGATGATCCGCACATCGGGCCAGATGTGGAACGCGGCCGGAAAGACCCAGGACACCAAGTGCGTCATTCCGGACAGCAGCTACGCCGGGGTCTACCAGGCGGTCTTCGACGACTGCAAGGCCCACGGCGCCTACGACCCGACCACGATGGGCAGCGTGTCCAACGTGGGGCTGATGGCCCAGAAGGCCGAGGAGTACGGTTCCCACGACAAGACCTTCGAGCTTGCCGCTGCGGGCACGGTGCGTGTGGTCGACACTCGGGGGACAACCCTCATGACCCACCGGGTGGAGGCGGGGGACATCTTCCGGGCCTGTCAGGCGAAGGATGGGCCCATCCGCGACTGGGTCAAGCTGGCCGTCAGCCGGGCGCGGGCCACGGGTGTCCCGGCGATCTTCTGGTTGAACCCGGAGCGCGCCCACGACACGGAGCTGGTGAAGAAGGTCGAGCGCTACCTCGGGGACCACGACACCTCGGGTCTCGACATCCGGATTCTCGCTCCCGTGGAGGCCACCCGGGTCTCCTTGGAGCGAATCCGTGCCGGGCAGGACACCGTCTCGGTGACCGGGAACGTGCTCCGCGACTACCTGACCGATCTCTTCCCCATTCTCGAGGTGGGGACCAGCGCCAAGATGCTGTCCATCGTGCCGCTCATGAACGGGGGTGGGCTCTTCGAGACCGGTGCCGGAGGCTCGGCCCCCAAGCACATCCAGCAGTTCCTGGACGCCGGGCACCTGCGCTGGGATTCGCTGGGCGAGTTCCTGGCCCTCACCGTCTCGCTGGAACACCTCGCTGATCGCTACGACCACGAGCGTGCGCGGGTGCTCTCCGAGTCCCTCGATGCGGCCACGACGCAGTACCTGCTCAACAACCGCTCGCCGGGTCGCAAGGTTGGCCAGCTGGACAACCGGGGCAGCCACTTCTACCTGGCCCAGTACTGGGCCCGTGAGCTGGCCGTGCAGACCCGAGACGCGGATCTGGCGGCGCGCTTCCTGCCCGTTGCGGAGGCCCTGGAGGAGAACGAGCATCGCATCCTGTCCGAGCTGGAAGAGGCGGAGGGCACCCCTCAGCCCATCGGCGGCTACTACCTCTTCGATTCCGATCTGGCGTCTTCCGCCATGCGGCCCAGCCCGACCCTGAACGCCATCATCGCCGCGGTCTGACCCCGGAGTTCGACCGATCCATCCTTGGGCTGGCGAGGCCCGCTCCAAGGCGGCCATGATGGCTTCATGGTTCTTCTGCTCTCCCTGGTGCTCGCCGACGATCTGGAGACTGAAGGCCTCGATCTCCCGGCCGGCGGCGAGGACGGTCTTCCCATCATCAACGGTGAGCCGGGAGAGGATGACGTCTGGCCCAACACCGGCGGCATCGTCGTGGACCTCACGCTCTTTGGAGAGAGCACGCGGATCCTGATGTGCAGCAGCACGCTCATCGCGCCGGACGTGGTGTTGCTCGCAGCGCACTGCATCGACCCCGCCGTGCTCACCTTCGGGCAGGGGACGGTCGACGAGATCTACTGGGTGCCGAAGTCCGACCTGACCGCCTTCGACGGTTCCTCCATGCCCGAACTGCCGGCGGGCTCGAGGAGAGCCGCAGACCAGAGCATGCATCCGGACTGGGCCATCGAAGAGCTGGAGATAGGCCTCGCTCTAAACTTCGACATTGGCCTGCTCTTCCTGGAGGAAGCGGTGGATGTGCAGCCGGCGGTGCTGCCCACCCTCGCGGAGGCCCAACAGATCGAGATCGGTGCTCCGGTGGTGATCGTGGGATGGGGCATGCGCGATCAGGACGGACCCCTGGGCGTGAAGTACATGGGCACCTCGGTACTCTCGGAGCTCTCGGACTTCGAGATGCACGTGGGCGCCGACACCGAGGACGTGCGCAAGTGCCACGGTGACTCGGGCGGGCCGTCCTTCATGGAAGTGGAGTCCGACAGCACCGAGATCTGGCGTCTCATCGGCGTGACCTCGCACACCTACGACATGTCGGACTGCATGGTGACCGGGGGCGTGGACACGCGGGTGGACTACTACCTGGACTGGATCGATGAGGAGATGCGGACTCGTTGCGAGGACGATTCGCGTGCCTGGTGTGACGAGCTGGGCATCCTTCCTCCTCCACGGCCCATGACGGAGGAGGAGATCGACGAGGCCATCAAGGATCTGACCGAGGACATCGTCCTCATCGGGTGCGCCTCGGCCCCTGGCGGCAGCTGGCTGCTCGCCGGGCTCTTGCTTCTGTTGCGCCGCCGCTAGTTCTCCGAGGAGAGGGCCTCCACGAGGGGCTCGGGCTTGTCGGAGGTGGCCAGGGCCCCCGACCAGAGCGTGGGGGCGAGTCCCCACCACATGCCAGGGACGTGGACCCAGACAGGGTCGCTCTCCAGGGCCAGATCCTCTGGGCGAAGGGGAGGGGAGCGGAGCAGGTAGGGGCGACCCGCCGCCGCGACGGCCAGGGACCACCCGCCGCTGCCCCATGCGGCCACGGCACCGCTGGTGTCGACCGCCTGTTGCACCGCCCCAGCCACGCGCTCCTGCGAGCCCCAGGGCTGTTCCGGCAGCTCGAGGGCGCAGGCCTGGAAGCCTCCGTCGAGCAGCGCGCTGTGGTCTTCGGGGCTGGCCCCCAGGGTGAGCACCGTTGGGCCTTCGCCCTGGCAGGTGATCTCTCCGGTCAGGCCCGCTTCGGCACGGGGGAGCCAGGTCGAGGAGGGGGCCAGAGGCAGCTGCCAGAGCCTCTGGTGGACCCGCCCCTCGGCGTGGGGAGCGGTGCGGAGCGTGAGCGAGGGCAGCTCCTCCAGCCAGGGGCCGCTTCGCCGACCGAAGTGCTCATCGATCCACGCCACCGCCTGGCGCTGCATGTCCACCGTGTAGCTGTGGGGTCCAGGGGTGTGGAGCCACGTCGCGTTCTCGGGCAGCCCTTCCAGGGGTGGGACATCGCTCTCCTTCAACCACAGCGATGGCACGGGTAGAGCGCGCAGCACCGAGGGGTCGGGACCGGGAAAGTCGGGCAGCGTCTTGCAGTCACAGCCCCCGGCGGGCTCTCGGGGTACCGCGGGGGCGGAAGCCAGCACCACGCCGCTCACTCGCTCGTCCAGGAGCGCCAGCCAGAAGGAGAGCACCGCTCCACCGGATGCCCCGGTGGCGACGACCCTCTGGATGCCCTGCGCCTCCATCAACTCCAGCCCCGCCTGCAGAGCAGCCAGCTGAAGGGCCAGGGCGCTGCTGCCTCCGGACATGAGCCAGGCGCGGTTGTGAGCGCCGCGTTGGAAGTGGAGCGCTCGGTCGCGGGTACCCCACTCCTCGCTGCCGGGGTTGTCGACGATCAGCACGGCGATGCCGCGGGCAGCGAGGCGATGAGCGATCTCCTGCGCCTCGGGACCGGACTTGCCCTGGTCGAAGTGCCCACAGGCGACGATCACGCCGTCGCCGCCGAGCTCCTCGGGCTCAAACCAGGCCGCTCCGACCCTGAAGCCCCGGCGAGCATCCAGAGAGACCGGACGCACCGTGTAGCCAGCACCTTGCCAGGGATCGCCGAAGACAGTTTCCGGGTCTGTCAGCTCCCCCGGAAAGCGCAGAGCTTCCCGCAAGGCAGCCCGGTCGGCGACCGGGGGCAGCGGCTCGGACCTGCAACTCAGCAACAACCACCACACCCTTGCCATCGTAGGGGCCCCGGGCTTTCGACGTACTCTGTGCAGCGACGTGATCGGGTTGATGCTCATCGGGTGCACCACGGCTCTCACACTTGTGGGGGAGACCCAGACCCCTCTGGACAGCGAGGAGGTCGAGTTCGTTGGCGAGGCTCCCGGGGTGTCCTTCACGATCTCGCCGCCCGGGGGCACCTTCACCGACAGCATGGAGGTGAGCCTGGACTTCGAGGGCGCGGAACCCGACATCTACTACACCCTGGACGGGTCCAAGCCGGACGATCGAGACGAGCACTATGAGGGCCCCATCCTCCTGGACTCGAGCGCCCAGGTGCGTGCCATCGCCACCAACCGCCACGGCGACCCCATCGGTGGGGCACTGAGCCAGAGCTATGTCCGGCTGGACTCGGAGCTGGAGGACTTCAGCTCGAACCTGCCTCTGCTGGTGCTCAGCAGCGACGAGTCGGTGCCGGGCTCTCGCGCCGACCACACCCCCTTCGCCCTGCACGTGTTCGAGCCCGACGAGAGCGGTCGAGCCGGCCTGGTCGGGCGAGCGGATCTCGACCAGCGGCTGGGTCTGAAGGTCCGAGGCTCGAGCACGGCGAGTCTTCCCAAGCACTCCTTCGGGCTCGAGGCGTGGGACGCGGAGGAGGACTCGGACCACAGCGTCAGCCTCCTGGGTATGCCCGCGGAGAGCGACTGGGTGCTGCTCGCTCCTCTGGCGTTTGACCGTGCCTTCATGCGCAACGCGCTCATCTACCAGCTGTCCAACGACATCGGCCGCTATGCGCCGCGCTCGCGCTTCGTCGAGGTCTTCGCGGTGGGCAACGGGAGTGCCCTGGGTGAGGGCGACTACCTGGGCGTCTACGTCTTGTTGGAGCGCGTCAAGCGCGCGGATGAGCGGGTGGACCTGAAGACCCTCGATCCGGAGGACATCGACGAGCCGAAGGTCACGGGAGGCTACCTGTTCAAGGAGGACCGGTTGGCCGATGGGGAGAGCGGCTTCACGGCGGGCACGGCCGACGGCGCCTTCGACTTCGAACAGAACTTCGTGTGGGTGGATCCCAAGGAAGACGACATCGTCTGGCAGCAGGACCAGTACCTGCGCTTCTTTCTGGACGACTTCGCGGCTGCCCTGAGCGCCGACGACTTCACGCACCCCGAGGATGGAACGCACTACAGCGAGTACATCGATCGGGCGGCATGGATCGACCACCACATCCTGAACACCTTCGCAAAGAACCCGGATGCCTTCCGGCTCAGTGGCTACCTCCACAAGGACCGGGAGGGCCCCCTCGTCGCCGGGCCGCTCTGGGACTTCGATCGCACGATGGGGTGTGCGGAGGACTGGCGCCCCTACGACCCCACCTGGTGGGACCCGTCCAACCTGACCTCGGACACCACCTTCCTGTTCGACCATGGCTTCTGGCGAGGGCTCTTCCGCGATCCCGAGTTTCAACAGGCCTACTGGGCCCGCTGGAGCGAGCTCCTGGACGATGAACTGAGTCCGGAACGCGTGCGTGCCCGGGTCGAACTGATGGCCACCCAGCTGGAGGAGGCCGCGGAGCGGAACTTCGCTCGGTGGCCGGACTACCCACCCCGTGGGGGCAGCTACCGCGCCGAGGTGGACCTGCTGTTGGAGTGGCTCGAGATCCGGAACGCCTGGATCAGCGCGTGTGTCGCTACGGAGCAGCCCCTGGCCTGCACCGGGAACTGAGTCAGGCCGGGTCGACCCAGCCCAGCTCCTCCACCCAGTCGTCTTCGCCAGCGTCGATCCCGCCATGGCGGTAGCTCAGGTACAGCACCAGTCCGACCAGCACCAGCAGCGGCCTGACGAGAGACTCGAAGAGGCCGACGAGGAAGATCAGTGCGGGCTCCATCCACGGCGCCAGCCAGGCCAGGCCACCCATCACATCCTCTTCGACGGCGACGGTGAGGGCCCCGAAGGCGACCCCGGCCAGGATGAGTGGGACATAGACCAGCATGCCCATTCCGGTGAGCGCGCCGAAGGTCTTCCACCATCGTCCGTCGACCGACGCCCAGCTGGACTCGAGCACATTTCTGGCGCGACCTCGCAGTCCTGCGCAGGCCTCCACCAGGCCCAGGCGGATGGCCACGTAGATGCCGGGAATCACCAGCAGGCAGGTGGCGATCCCGCTGACGATCCCGGCGATCATGCCGGCCAGGAAGACGTGGCCGGAGGCTCGCAGGCCCCAGCCCAGTGCCGTGCGCAGCGCCGGCCGCCTGTTGGTCCGCGCTGACTCCGCTGCCAGGTACACGACCGAGGGGATGATGACCGCGTTGACGGCGGCATCCAGGAGGTCCAACAGCCGGAGGAACGACTCGTTCACGGTCTCGGGAATGACGGCGTACAGCCCCGCCTTGAGCAGGTAGACGGGTCCCCCGATGGCCAGCACCAGCTTCAGGATGGCGCCGAGGTGCTCGAAGAAGATCCGGAAGGCTCGCCCTATCGCCTCGACGACCGTGGGAGCGACCAGGACCGGAGAGGAGAATCTCCCGTCGGCCAGATCGGACTGCGGAGGGGCATAGAGGTTCTCGGACACTCCACTGTCTGTAGCATGCCAGTCGGCCAGCACCATCCCGGGTCTCCTCCGCCCGGTTAGACGAGCCTTCGCCCTCCGAGAACTCCCGAGGCCCACGCCGTGCTGTTCCTGCTGTCTGGAAGTCTCGCCGGGTGCGCAGGACCACCGGAGTCGCAGGTGCTCGCCGTGTTCGCCGCCTCCTCCCTCACCGAGGTCATCGGCGACCTGGAGGGTGGCTTCGAGGAGATGCACCCCGAGCTCGACATCCGAGGCAGCTTTGCGGGCAGCCAGGTCCTGCGACTGCAGATCGAGCAGGGGGCTCCAGCCGATGTCCTGGTCTCGGCGAACGAGGAGCACGTGCGGGCCCTGTTGGACTCCGGGCTGGTCTCCGAGAGTCGGGTCGTCGCCCACACGGAGCTCGTGCTCGTCGTGCCCTCGGACAACCCCGCGGGCATCCGCTCCTTCGAGGACCTTCCGCGGGCCCGGCGTGTGGTGATGGCCACCCGGGAGGTTCCGGCGGGTGCCTACGCCCACGAGCTGCTCGAACGCGCCGGTGAGCGCTATGGCCCGGAGTTCGTGTCCACCGTCCTCGCCCACCTCGTCTCCGAGGAGGCCAGCGTTCGCCTGGTGCGCGCGAAGGTCGAGCTTGGCGAGGCGGATGCGGCCTTCGTCTACCGCAGCGATGCGCTGGGATGCGAGGCGCTGGAGGTGATCGAAATCCCGGTGGGTCTGAGTCCCCGGGTTGACTACCACCTGGGCGTCGTCACGGGCTCGATGCAGGCCCCGGGTCTGGACGCCTGGCTGGACTACATGAGCTCAGCCGAGGGCAAGGATGTGTTCGCCCAACGCGGCTTCGGGACGCTGTGAGCCGTCTCGCGCCAGCCTCGGCGGCAGGTCTCGGTGGCCTTCTCCTGGTGCTGTTGGTGCTGCCCATGGTGGCGCTGCTGCTCTCTTCCTCGCCATCGGAGCTGGCGCTGAGCGTCGAGCACCGCCTCTTCTGGCCAGCGATCGCTCTGAGCGCTCGTACCACGGTCACCAGCCTGGGCATCGTCCTGCTCACCGGCACGCCGCTGGCCTGGTGGCTGGCCACCACCCGGTCTCGTGCGGCGGGGGTGGTGGAGACTCTGGTGGAGCTCCCCATCGTGGTGCCCCCGGCGGTGGTGGGTGTCGCCCTGCTTCAGGCCTTCGGACGCTCCGGGTTGTTCGGGCCGTCGCTGCAGGAGCTGGGCGTGCAGCTTCCCTTCAGCACCGCGGCCGTGGTCCTGGCCCAGGTCGTCGTCTCCGCACCCTTCTACGTCTCCGGGGCTTCGACGGCCTTTCGAAAGGTCGAACCCGACCTGCTGCTGGTCGCGCGAACCCTGGGGGCCTCCAGGGCGCGGGCCTTCTTTCGGGTCGCGGTACCGGTGGCGCTGCCAGGCCTGTTGGCCGGGGCGGCTCTGAGCTGGGCGCGGTCCCTGGGCGAGTTCGGCGCCACCCTGCTCTTCGCGGGAAACCTTCCGGGGCAGACCCAGACCATGCCCCTGGCCATCTACACGGCGCTGGAGTCGGACATTCGGGTCGCTCAGGCCCTCGCCCTGGTCCTGGCGGCCTGTGGGCTGGTGGCGCTCCTGGCGCTGCGTGGCATTCCGCGCTTGTGGGAGCGGCGATGAGCTGGTCCGTCTCCGTTCAGGCCCGTCTGGGCAGCTTCACCCTGGACGTCTCGCTGGATGGAGACCACAGGCCCGTGGCGCTCGTGGGCCCCAACGGGTCCGGGAAGAGCAGCCTGTTGCGCGTCATCGCCGGTGCCGTTCCGGCCAGCGCTGGTCGCATCGAGGTGGACGGGCGGGTCCTCTACGACGCCGAGCAGGAGATCGACCGGCCTCCGGAGGAGCGCAGTGTCGGCTACGTGCCCCAGGGCTTTGGGCTCTTTCCGCACCTCCGGGTGGTGGAGAACGTGGCCTTTGGACTGGGTGAGGGCGCCCGCGCCGATCGGCACCTCGAGGCGCTCCGCATGCTGGAGGAGCTGGGCTGTGCGGAGCTGGCTACCCGCATGCCGGGGAGGTTGTCCGGTGGCGAGCAGCAGAGGGTGGCGCTGGCGCGCGCCCTGGTCGTCGATCCGCGGCTCCTGCTGCTCGACGAGCCCCTCGCGGCGATGGACATCAGCGCCCGTCGCACCATGAGGAGCTTCCTGGCAGGGCACCTTCGTTCGGGCGAGCGCCCGGCCATCGTGGTCACCCACGATCCTCGCGACGTCCTTGCCCTGGAAGCCGAGGCGGTGGTCCTCGAGGGGGGGCGCGTCGTGCAGCGGGGCACCTCAGAAGCACTCAGCGCAGCGCCCGCGACAGCCTTCGTCCAGGAGTTCTTCAGCTGAACACAGGGTTTGGTGTGCTATTCGGGGGGAAGCGTCGGAGTCGTCCATGGCCACTTTCATCCGCCTCAGCAAGCTCACCGAGGAGGGAATCAAGAAGGTTCGGAAAGATCGGAACATTCTGCTCACCGGTATCCGCGCCTCCATTGAAAGCAACGGGGGCAAGCTGGTCGGAGCGTGGGCAACGCAGGGCCGGTACAACATCGTGTCCATCATCGAAGCGCCGGACGAGAAGGCGATGTCGAACATCGAGGCCGAGATCTCGGGTATGCGCATCTACACGACGCAGACCCTGCCGGGCATCCCCATCGAGACCTTTCTCCAGGCCTTCCAGGGGGACAGCCTCTTCGCGGCCTTCCTGGAGAACTGGTTGACGGCAGAGACGACGACGCAACGCCGCCGCAGGTGAGCGGAGGCGTTGCGCCGGAAGCGTGAGCACCGACCCTCGCGGGCCGGTGCTCTGGGGGATTTCGTTTAGGGAAGCGCGTTGATTGCGGCGACCAGGCCCTCCATGTCGGTGTCGACCAGCTCGGTGAGCTCGAAGGTCGCGAGGTGGTCCTCTTCGATGGTCTGGCCCTGGATGGCGTAGCTCCAGGAACCTTCGGACTCCGAGACCAGGATGACGTGTACTTCGAGTCCGATGGGGATGAGTCCGTAGTGCTCGGTGAAGAGCTCGGTGCCGGAATCGTAGGTGTCGAAGTTGGCCAGGGTGTTGGCCTCGCCGTCGTAGCTCAGGTAGACCGCGCAGTTGCTGTTGTCCCAGCCTTCGGGGACGTCCACGTGGATGGTGGTCTTGGGGCGGGGGTCCGAGTACCAGCGGTCGATGTTCGTCCAGCCGAACTCGCCGGAGAGAATCTGGTACTCCGAGCCGCCACCCTCGACGTCGGCGTCGCCCTTACGGTTGATGGCGAACTCCTCCTGGTTGGCCTCGACCTCTTCCCAGACCACGTCGCCCTCTTCGTCGTCGCCGCGGAACAGACCCATGTCCTCGTCCACGTCGCCGGTGTTCTCGGCGGGGGCCCGAAGCATGAACCAACCGTCCATCCTCAGGGGCTTACCCTCCTGCGTGGCGTTCACGAAGTGCTCGCCACCGGAGACCAGCTGCGCCATCTCACCACTCGGCAGGCGGCCAACGCTGGGAATGTCCGCGGCCAGCATGCTGCCCCGGTCGAAGATCTCGATCAGCTCGATTTCGACGTCTCCCTGGACAAGGTTGCCGTCGGCATCGCGCATCTGGTTGCCCCAGAACACCAGGGTGGTGCCCCGCTGGCCGACGATGGTGCCGCCAACCTCTGGATCCAAGGTGAAGGTCTGGGTCAACTCGGTGCGGGCGTCGTCGACGAGCCCCTGGAAGGCCTCCGCATCGGGCACTTGCTCTGTGCTGTCGGTGTCGATGACTTCACCGGTGTCGTCCTGGGACTCGCCCGTGTCGTCGGAGCCATTGTCCGTGTCAGGGTTTCCGTTGCAGGCAACGAGGGAGCTCAGGGCGAGGGAAAGAATGATTCGGGCGTTCATGACGTCTCCTGTTGGTGAAGGGCCGTTGTTGACTTCCTTCGCAATCCCATCAAGGGGAGCCCTGACCAGGAGTTTCAGGAGACCCCAAGAAAAGATCGAGAAACCCTGCTGTTCGGGGTCGGCAAAGCTCCCGGTCCTGCACGCAGGTGTCAGGAGAGGGCCTTGTTCGAGCGAGATTGCTGCAGAACTGCACAAAGCTGGGGCATTGTGCGGGATGATTTGTGCAGTTTCGCATTGCGAGGTCGGGTGACCCGCTGCATGCTCTAGTTCAGGACACCCTGAATGGAGCACCGATGATCTGGTTGATGCTGGCCTGTGTGGGCAAGGACACCGCATCTCCTCTCGATGACACCAGCGAACCGCAGTGCGGTGCGATCGACGGCATCGTGACCGGCTTGATCACCGACGAGCACGGCTACGTGCAGCCTGGCGCTCTGGTTCACTACGCGTCGCCGGACGGCGAGGAAACGGGGAGCGTGCAGGCCGACGAGAACGGCGTGTACGAGATCGGCCTGATCGAGGGAGATTGGGTGCTGGCGGCCAGCGATGAGTGGGAAGAGTGCTGGAGCGAGGACTTCGAGTTCCAGGTCACGGCCTGCGAAGAGACCCTGCAGGACGTGGCGATCGAGGACTGCGAGGTCGCCGACAAGCCGAACCTCTACCTGTACCCCGAGCGTCCGGTTCCCACCTCGGTCCAGCTGAGGCTCCAGCGCAAGCAGCGCGTGGTGGCCAGCGACCCGCCCTACCGCCACCCCGGCTGGAGGGGCGTGGCCCTGCCGGACGGGCGCTGGAGCCAGGCGAGGCAGGAGATCCTGTCAGCCGACCACACGCCTGAGCTGTCCCCCTTCCTGTTCTATGAGGTGAGCCTGGCTCCGTGGATGAAGCACACCTTCCAGCGTGAAGAAGGGTGGTGCGTCCCCGGGGAGGACGCCGTCTACGGGATGGCCGCCATCCTGGAGCTCTACAACTTCAACGCCAACGAGGTCGACGACTTCGTCGAGGCCTGGTGGCACGATCTGCCGTGGGCCGAGTCCTACGCGGTGATGCCGCAGCTCGAGGTCGACCACATGGCCGAGGTGCTCATCCAGCCCGCGCTGCCCTTGGAGCGGCTGTGGCTGATCGTGGAGGATGGCGCTGGCTGCTCGCTCAGGGAGCCGGCGGTGGTGCCCTTCGACCGCTCGGGCGCGCACGCGGTGGAGTGGGGAGTGGTGCTCGAGGGGCTGGGTCGCTGAGATCGGGTACCCTCGCGGGAGTCCTTCCTGACGGAAGCGGGTTGCCACCTTCTGCCACAGATGGATCGACCAACCCACGCTACAAGGTCCGTGGGCACTGACACGGAGATCCCATGACCTTGTGGACCCTGCTGGCAGCACAGGCGGCGACCACCGAGTTCGTCGATCCTGGCGAGAACTGGTGCAGCATCGTGAACAGCGCGAAGAGCGGCGACGAGATCGTCCTTCGAGCCGGTGACCACGCCGGGCCCTGTGCGATCACCGTGGCGGGTGTGACGCTTCGTGGCGAGCCGGCCCGAATCGTCTACAGCGGCTCCAGCAGCAACGTCATCGACGTCAAGGCCGACGACGTGACCCTGATCGGCCTGCAGTTCGGACCCACGAACTCGGCCATCGACGCCATCAAGATCAAGTCCGGCAGCCGCACGCACGTCGAAGGCTGCAGCTTCACGCAGGTGGGCGGCGTCAGCGTCGCCGCCAACTCCTCGGACTCCTCGGGAATCGTCATCCGCGACAACCGCTTCACCGACCTGCAGTCCACGGGGGTCTACCTGGGCTGCCACTCCGGTGCATCGTCCTGTGCCTCCACCGACTTCCTCATCGAGGGGAACCTCATCGACGGGGTCACCTCGTCCTCCGGTGTGGGCTACGGCATCGAGATCAAGGTCGACTCGTGGGGGGTGCTGCGCGACAACGTCATCCGCGATGCCCGCGGGCCGGCCATCCACATCTTCGGATCCTACGACGACGGTCGGGTGAGCCTGGTGGAGGGGAACTACCTGCTCGATTCCTGGGTGAACAACACCCTGGAGATCGGTGGTGGGCCTGCGGTGGTGCGGAACAACATCGTCCACGCCGATGCCACCTACGCGCTCTATGTCTACGACTACGGCGGTCGGGGCATCACCCGCGACGTCCAGGTCCTGGGCAACACCTTCGATGGGGACGTGGGGCTGGCCTCGGGCGTGTGGAAGAGCGGACTGGGCCACGCTTTCCAGGACAACGCCCTCACCACCGCTCTGCCCTCGCCGATCAGTGGCGTTCCCATGGATGGAAACGTCCGCTGCGACGGGTCCTGCTGGACGGGCGACTATTGGCCGATCGACGGTGGACCTCTGACCACGGGTGGGGTCAACGCCACGGACCTGGTGGTGGACTTCTGTGGCCAGGACCGCAGCGACCCGCCGCATGTGGGAGCACTGCAGCGAACCGGTGGCCCGGCACCGGAGCTGGCCATCGACTTCAAGTCCACCTTTGGCTGTGGAGAGTCGGACACGGACACGGACACGGACGCGGACACGGACACGGACGCGGACGCGGACACGGACACGGACACGGACACGGACTCCGACACGGACACGGACACCCCGTGGGACAGCAGCGCCGACACGAGCGGTCCCCAGAACACCGATGGTGGCTTCCCAGATG
>PVBE012480010.1_pt1 | contig 13419 bp, 6 predicted proteins | sample 1631181 | NCBI WGS metagenome assembly PVBE01 (sample SAMN08397723, study PRJNA350692) | Marine metagenome, whole genome shotgun sequencing project. | isolation source: water | place: Pacific Ocean | collected 2012-04 | reverse complement strand
TGGAAGATCGGGCCATGCTTCAAAACTGCCTGCCCCCGCTAGGGCTATTGTCGGTCGCGGCACATGTGGAATCCTCGGGATACCGGGTGCACGTGATGGACGTGCACGCCGAGCGGGCGGACGACCAGCAACTGCGTGAGCGCCTTCGCCGGCACCGTCCGCGGTTCGTGGGCATGACGGTCCTAACCAATATGTGCCTCCCAGCCCACAAGATCGCGCGCATCTGCAAAGAGGAGGTGCCGGACTGCGTCGTGGTGGCGGGCGGGGTGCACGCCGAGGCGCTGCCTGAGCGCATGCTGCGGAACTCGGCGATTGACTGCGTGGTTCGCGGAGACGGCGAAAAGGCCATGATCGAGATCATGACCGGCAGTGCGTTCTCCACGATTCTGGGCCTAAGTTACGTCGATCCGGGGGGCGTGCGGCACAATGCACCACGGCCGGTCAAGATGGATCTCGACGAGTTTCCGTTCCCCGCCTACCACCTGGTCAATTTCGCCAACTACTTTCCGGCCGTGGGAACGTACCGAAATTTGCCGGCCATCAATATGCTCATGACCCGTGGCTGCCCGGGGCGGTGCACTTTCTGCAATTCGGCGCGCACCACGCTACGGGCGCGGGATCCGAAACTGGTGGTCAAGCAGATCAAACTGCTTCGACAAGATTACGGGATCCGACAGATCACCTTTTATGACGACACGTTCACGGTTTTGAAACAGGTTTGCCTGAAGTTCTGTGAACTGCTTGCGGCTGAGAACCTCGGATTGACGTGGGTCGCGTACGTGCGGGGTGACTGCTTTAGCGAAGAGATGGCTCTGGCAATGAAGAAGGCGGGCTGCCACCAGGTGCTGTTGGGAATCGAGACCGGGAGCGACAAGATCGCGGAGCGGATTGGCAAGCCGATCGACAAGGAACGATACCGAGACGCGGTGAGAATCGCCCACGATCACGGCATGGAGGTGCGCGGCTCGTTCATCCTCGGCAACATGGACGAGACGTGGGAGACGATGCAGGAGACGCTCGAGTTCGCCATCGAGATCGACATTGACATCTTCCAGCCGACGATCTCGACGCCGTACCCGGGCAGCGCCTTGTACAAGGAGGCGGTGGACCGCGGCCTGCTCAAGAACAAGAATTGGTATGAGTACGGCCAGGGCACAGTGCTCGTGGACCAGCCTCAAATCACGGACGAGGAGATATACCGTTTCGAGCGATACGCATTTCGCCGCTTCTATCTGCGACCGCGGGCAATCTACCGGCTGGTCCGGCGCATTACCAGATTCCGACATGTGCGCGATTACGTCTTGTCGGCCGTCATCCTGCTGTTTGGGCTGCACAGAAGACAGGATCAACGCAACTGGGAATGCTGGAAGGGCCTGACGGAAGAAGATTTCTTCGACCGCGAAATCAAGGAGCCCGAGCACGTTCGCCTCACGTATGAATTGCGGCAGGAGACTGTGTTCGTCTAAACAGCATGGAACGACCGGCTGGGTTCGCGAGTTCGCAGGTTGCCCGGAGGAGGTTTGGTCCCGATGTCACGCGACATGCCGGTCCGAGGCAGGCGGCCGGGAGCCGTGTGCGTTTGCATCCGCCCAAAAGACATGAGGACACGGCCTCATTTCAGACGACAGTCATACCCGTTTGTTGCTGCTTTCACAAAAGAGCTAGTCGCGTGAGGGGCCGCCTATCCGATCGACGTGCCTGGCGATGTTGCGGAGGAGCTCAAGGACTATCCCAGTGAAGAACATCTGTGTGCCCACCATGACCAGCAACGCGATAAGGAGGAGCGCCGGCAGCCGGGCGAAGAGCGCGGTAATGCTGAAGCTCTCCTCGACGAGGATAGCCATGAAACCAATCACCGCGGCCAGTGCGAACACGGCTCCCCCGGTCGTAAGCCAGGTGATGTGTTTACCGGACTTGACGAGCAAAACCGGGAGGGTGTGGGCGGCGTATCGAGGAATGGATGAGACAACTCGGGTTGACCCGTGCTGGCGTTCCTTCCAAACGCTTGGGATTTCGATAACCCGATAGCCTCGCTGGACAGCGTCGATAATGGTCTCCTGGACGTAGGAATGGGTGCCGGTGAGGGTTAGCTCAGCGACGACCTGCCGCCGCATCGCTCGGATGCCGCCATGGGAATCCGTAAATCGCTGGCCGCTGAAGAACCTGAGTAGCCAGGAGAGCATTCGAATTCCCAGGCGGTTTAGCCAGCGGTATCGGTATTTGACCAGTCCCTTCTCAAGGAACCTGGAACCCAGAACCAGGTCGGCTCGCCCGGATTCGAGCGGTTCGAGGAAAGCGGGTATTTCGGACGGATCCGCCTGTCCATCGCCATCTACCGAAACTATGTAGTCGCACTCGGTGTGGGCGGCGTTACGAAGGCCGACGCCCATCGCGTAGCCAAGGCCGATCCCACCTGCACGCACGACGGTGGCCCCGGCCTCCCTCGCAGCCGATTCGGTGCCGTCGACGGAGTCGTCAGTGACTAGAACGAGGGGATCGCCGAATCCGGAGGTCTCGATGGCGGTCCTAACATCATGGATAACGGTCGCTATCGAGTTTTCCTCGTTTTTAGTCGGTATCACGACGCAAACGCGGCGGACGTTCTTGCTCATGCCGTGACTGCCAGATTGTGAATCGAACCACGCTTCATTCCGCTGTCTCCGAACTCCGTTTCAAAGGCGATGGTAACCGGGGCTGCGAATGATCGTAGGATCCGGGTCAAAATACCCCAAATCGACGACCGTCACGTTGTGCTCTGTAAGCAATTCGGTGAGGGGCGCGGAGGTGGGGCTGGTTCCCAAGATCACCAGGTCGCATCCAGGTACGAAATCTTCGACAGCACGCGCCGTTTGCACGCGTCCGTCGTACATCCTCTCGAGTTCGCCGGCGGCAGTCGGGGAATCGAATATCTTGATGTGGAGGGCGGCCGAGTAGCCGGTGCGGTGTAAGAGCAGCGCGTCGACAATTCTCAGCAGCGGACTTCCGCGGATGTCATCGGTGGACGGTTTGAAGGCCACGCCCCAGATTCCGACGCAGGCCGGCCGGTGACTTTCGATCAGCTCCAAAAGAGTTGAGATACGCCGGTCGTTGCTGGGGATGATGGATCCGATGACGGGCGTTTCCACTCCCATCTCCTCGGCGACGGCGGCGAGGGCGCGAGTGTCCTTAGGCAAACAGGATCCGCCGAAGGCGAAGCCCGGGCGCAGGTAAGCTCCTGAAATGTTGAGGCGGCGGTCACTCCTGAATATCCGCAAAACTTCGGCGGCGTCGGCGCCAGCGGCAGCGGAGATCGCGGCAATCTCGCCCGAAAACGCCACCTTGAGGGCGTGGAACGCGTTGCTGGCGTACTTGAGCACTTCGGCGTCGGAAAAATCGACGACCGTCGTGGCGCCGTCGCCGGAAGGGAACAGCTGGTTGACGGTTGCCACCGCCCTTTCCGAAGTTGCGGCGCATACGTGCAAGGCCGGCTCATTGAAGTCCCTGACCGCCTCCCCCTCCCGGAAGAACTCTGGGTGATAGGCGTAAGCGATGAGTCCTTCCGGATCCAGGCTTCTGATGAGAGGCAGGATGACGCGTGAATGAGTTCCGGGCACCACACTGGATCGATTTATCACGCAGTGTTCGCCCGGATGCTCGCGGGCGGCGGCGAATACCTGCCTGAGCACTCGCTCCAGGTATGCCAGCTCCAGGTGCCCTGATGGGAGAGGTGGAGTACCGACACATATGACGGAAACGTTGGTTTCGCGCACGGCGTCCGCGTGATCGCCCGTGGTCCGTACCCGGGGGGTGGATGACTCGACGGTGAGGAGGTCGTTGACGCCGGGCTCGTTCACCGGTGACCGGCCGGCATTCACAGCAGCTACTTTGGACTCGACAACGTCGACGCCGACTACCTCGTGACCGCGGGCGCGCAGGCAGGCGGCCGCGACTATCCCCACGTATCCAAGACCGAAGACGCTTACCTTCACCAGCATCCGCCGCTCACGCCAGGTTCAGTCCTGAATCGCCGACGTCACCGTTGACTCGAACGACGACCGATCGACGCAAGGTCCCGCCTCTCGCGACGTCTCCTTCCCATCGGGCCGCGGACGGCGGCAAGCCGACATCGGGCCGGGTCGCGAAACGAGAGGACGGATTGTGCATAGTGGTTACCTCGGTCAACGCGGCCAACGAGACCCTCGGGATGGCTCGAGTGGCCTGGATGATATCGATGATTTCGACCCGGTTTGTGTCTACCCGGATCTCGCGGCTGAGCGTGAGGGGAAAAACTTCTCGCCTGCGAATGAGCAGCCGTTTGACAGTATCGCCGATGTGGGCGCCGATGCCACCCATGTGCGCAACGGTCGCCTGATACGCGGCAAACGGGAGCGATAGCCGATCGAGCGGGTTCTCGGGCCGTGCCTTCTGAAAACGGGCCTTCGCTGAGATCTGATCAGTATGAACCTGGGAGGGGGGGCCGGGTTCGCCCGGATGATATCCCTGAGTGGTTGCCCACGACCGGCGGCCCGCGCGGGCCGCGTACCCGGATTCGACGAGTATCAGCTCGTTCTCGCGGTAGAGGCGAAGGGGCGCGCCTTTGAAAACGTTGGTCACCAGTTCCCAGGAGCCGGTCCTGATCCGGCGAATTCCTGCTGCTGGACACTCCCCTACTTGAGGTTGGGATGCGGGTGAATCAGCGGAGCGGCTATTGCGGGCCCGGAGAGCCCAGAGGTAGCTCCAGAGGAAGAAGAAGGCGAAGTAGCGGTCGTCGGCATTTGCTGGCGAGACAAGCTGATGGTGACCATGGCCGACTGTGTTCTCGAGAATCCAACGAGCCGCGGGCGACTCATCTGCGAGCAATTCGAGCCCGTGCGGCATCAAGAACGCGGTGTTGCGACTCCCGAAAGCGCCGCCGAAGGAACCGTCGGGATTCACGCCGATCGCGGCGGCACGCAGCGCCCGATCGGCGATCTCGAGCGCCAGCGGTGGCCCGCCGCGGACGGCGTAGGCGGCCAAGTAGCCAACCGACACGGTGAGATAGCCGGGATCCATGCCGCGGTACTCCGGCAGCCAGCCTTCGGGGTGCTGCTTTGACGCGAGCGCGCGCAACTGGTCCGCAGCCGCGTGAGAAAACCGGTCCTCACCGGTGAGGAGGGCGGCATTATGAAGCGCGGCAATGCCTCCGGCGGAGTGGTTGGAAACGTGCGGGTCGTGCCGACTGGCAAGCCACGCCGCAGCGCGGCCCGCCGCGTTTATCACGCGGCCTCGTCCCGGGAACGAACCATGTCCGGCGTCATCCAGGAGCAGCACCGCTTCGGTGGCGGCGAAAGTGCTGAACGCGGTGGCGGCGTAGCTGCGTTCCCGGCGGTACCATTCGTCAAAGGTGCCGTCGGAATGCTGCATCTCCGACCAGAACTCGAGGGCACGGAAAGTCAGTTCGAGCCAGCGGCGTTGTGCGGCAGCGCTCGATACGGACGTGGCCGCGATGCTCAAGGCGAGCACGCCCATCTGAAACATCGCGCTTGGGAACGCGGCCGGCGCGCGGTAATGCCAGTAATCGCGATCCAGGCATCCGGAATACGGAAAGAGTGGGTTGGCCTGGATCAAGCTGTGAAGGCGGGCAGGCCAACCCTCCAGCGCGGCCTCATACGATTTCGTGACCGCATCGCCGGGATCGCCTGGAGCGGCACTGCGGGGCGCGGTGTTCTCAGCCCCCTTCAAGCCGGCCTCGGGTGGGGTGGGTCAACAAATACCCGGTGCCACGCCTCGGTTGTGGCTACGGCCATAATCTGCTTGCTGGTTAGGAGGTCCCCTGTCTCGATATGCAGGTATTTCTCCAGCTCCCTGGTGGACAAATACCCACGCTTTGAGTCGATGGCACTGCTTATCAGCGCCTTGATTCGTGAACTGGCGGCCCGGGCGAAGGTTGGCTCATCAAGTGGCACCGCGAACGCCTGTTTCGGCCGCTGTGCCCAGCGCCTGATGCGTCGCGGAGCCGCCTTCCGAAGGGCCCTTTTTTCGCGGAATGGGCTGAGGAGACGATCCGCGGGCAAGAGCAAGGCGGCTTCCACGACGCGATGGTCCAGGAATGGCACCCGGCCTTCAAGTCCATGTGCCATCAGTAGCCGATCGAGGCGGTGCAGGGTGTAGTTGGGAAGCCATTCTTCCAGATCCATGCGAATGGCGGCAGCGAGGCCCGAACCGTCGCGGGCTTGGCGCTGGCGGGCTCGCTCGTCCTCGGCAACCTCTGAATCGTTGATGGTGGCGGCGAACGAGGGAGTGTACAGGCTGGACCAGCCAGCGGGACCGAACACCTGCGTGAGGTTGCGGTATAGCCTGCCCCCGGTCGCAATGGAGGAAACAAGGTTCTGAATCCGATCCTTACCTGCCTCTCCGATCGTACCCGGATAGGGGAAGGCCCGCCCAAGCACGGCCTGCGGAAGCATGCGGACGAGACCGGCCATGCGTGCAGCAAGCGGCGTGAGGTGAGCACGTCCGAGGAGATCGGCAGCTCGCATGGCACGATGGTGGATGTACCCACCGAAGATCTCATCGGCTCCCTCTCCGGTGAGGACAACTTTCGCATGCTCGGACGCTTCGGCACCGAGAACGTAGGTAGCGATGGCGATGGCGTCTCCGACGGGCTCATCAAGGTGCCACATAACTTTTTCCAGATGCCGAAAGTCCCCAGGTCGCATTCCGACCTTGTGGAAATCAAGCCCCATGTGGTGGGATGCCGCCTCCGCGTGGGGCGTTTCGTCATGCCGGGTACCGAAATCCAGGCAGAACGTCTGCATGGGAAAGCGCAAATGTGGACCGGCCCAGGCGGCAACGGCGGTGGAATCTAGGCCGCCGCTGACGAATGATGCGACGGGGACATCCGACACCAGATGCTCCGACACAGCACTTTCAAGTAGTTCAGCGAGTTCCCGTGTGCTGATATCCGCGGTTTCGGACGCGGGAGGAGGTTCCCAGTAGCGTTCAAGTTGGACGTGGCCGTCATGCCAGTAAAGAGTGTGCCCGGGCGGGACGCGACGGATCCCCTCCCACATGGTGCGGGCGCCACGGACATAACGGTAGTTCATCACCTGGTGCAGAGCGACCGAATCCACGGTTGGCCTTGCCGGCAATGATGCGACCAGGGCCTTGGTCTCGGAGGCGAAGGCGATATCACCTCCATTGACGAGATAGTAGATGGGCTTGATACCTAGCCGGTCCCGGGCCAGCCACAGGCTCCGCTCGACGGTGTCCCACAGAGCGAACGCGAACATGCCGCGCAGCCTTTGCAGGCAGGCGCGACCCCACTCCGCGTATGCAGCGAGAATCACCTCGGTATCCGAGCTTGTGCGGAATTCGTGCCCGCGTCCCTCTAGGGTCTCCCGAAGCGACCGGTGATTGTAGATTTCGCCGTTGTACGTAATCACGTAGCGACCGTCGGCGTAGGTCATGGGTTGGGAGCCGGTGTTCAGGTCAATGATGCTGAGGCGGGCATGGCCGAGCGCGATTGTGTCATCGCTGAAATAGCCGGTGGCATCGGGCCCACGGTGAAGGATGGTCTGAAGCATGCGCTCAGATCTTGACCGCGCTCCCTGCCCCGTGGCCCCGCAAATACCGCACATGGACGCTAGACGAGGCCGGCCGTCGCGCTCGGGGTGGACGGGTCGAAGCGAGGCCTGGAGTGAGCTCGCTGAAGCGGTTCAGGCTTCCCCGGACCTGACTGGGCCTGAGGCAATCGCCAACTCCTCCGGGTGGAAAAAACGTACTCTATCATGGAGCGCACGTACGCCCGGCCGGCACGATCGTCGGCGGGATTGTTCTTCGCAGGACGAGCTTCAAGCTTTGACAGACCGGGTACTAGCCTTGTCGAAATCTTGGCGAGACATCGCCGCCATCGGCACGATATTGGCCGTATCCGTATGGCTGGCCGGCCAGGGGTGGACCCGCGCAATCGGCGGAGGCGAACTCCTGAACGTGCAGTCAGGCCTGATTGCGAGCACGCCTCAAGACGCCGGAAGTAACGCGTTTCTCGGATACCTCACTCACTTACATCTGTTTCGCCACGCTATTTTTACACCCCGGCCGTTTTACCAGACCATATTTATCGATCTCTTCGGGACGTCGGCATCGCCGTTCCACGCGGTAGCTTTGCTGTACAGCTTCGGCACGGCGGCATTTCTGTATGTGCTGGCCCGGCAAATAGGGTTGCGATGGCTCATCTCGGCCTGGGTGGCCGGTAGCCTGCTGGTGTCCTCGGCGCTGGCAATGCGGTGGTACGGGGTCGAGGCCGGCACAACCCACAACGCGGTGGCATTCTTCATGATGGGCTCGCTCGTGGCCTATGAGCGCTATCGATCTGGGGGGAAACGTTGGGGGGTGGTCACGCTGACAGGTTTGACGCTGGCGGCTGTCAGCTACCCCAGCGGGTTCTTGGTCCCACTCTTACCAGCGCTGCGGGAGATCGCCCAAGCGTTGACGCGGGGATTCGACGGTCCGGCCCGACGGGAGTTGCGGTCGCGATTGCGTTTACCGGCCGCCGCGTTGGCGATCGGAGCAGCATCGCTGTTGTTCAACAGCCTGACTACGGGCACATTTGGGCAGGCCGGCGCGGGCGGGGCAATTCTGGGCACAAGGTACGGAGAAGGTCTTCTGACCGGATTGTCCGCCTGGGCAGGATCGTTTTGGACGCCACTGCCGTCGCCGGTGCTGGAGGGCGCGAAGCAGGCGCTGCAAACCGTAGGATTCGGAGGCCTATCTCATACCGCCGTGATCATCACGGTATCAGTTCTGCTTGTCGTGCTGCTGGGAGCGATCGGATCCTGGCTGGCGAAGACATCACTGGAATTCCGGCAGCGCACCTGGACGCTGATGGTCGCGCTCGTGTTTGGGCTGGCAGTGTGGATGGTGCTCGCTTCTACCTACCTGTATGCGCTCACCGATGACTCGCCGAATGGGGCCGGCGATCTGTTGAGCAAGTTCCTGTTGTCCTGGGGTGCTCCGCTCGAGGATACCGGGAACCCCTACTATCTTCTGACCGCCCCGATCGTGTTGATGGCGGCAGGAACGGTTGTTGATGGCCTGCTCGACAGGGTCTCGATAGGATTTGGCTCGACTGGTTCGCTTGTTGCGAAAGCGTTGGTGGCGGTTGCGCTTGGCCTTCTGCTGGTGGGGAATGCCCAGTCCACGGTGGGCCTCATCAACCGGCCGGTGGTGAAGGCGAACTCAGGAAGACCTTTTGTAGACGCAATAAAGAAGGCTCATCCGGAGTTCCCGCGGGGCAGCACGCTCGTCTTCTATGACCAACTGGGGGTGCCAGTCGACCTCTGGCTCTGGCTGGAGTACGGTGACTCTCGCCGTCCGGATCGAACTGCAGAGTATCAGTCACTCGACCTCTACCAGGTGCTCACTGACAATGTGTCGTGGTATTCGGAACGGTTTGTTGGCCGGCAGATGTCGCCGGATATCCTGGAGTTGTACACGAATATTCGAAGGGTCGAATACGTGTTCCTCGGGCCCGAGGACGGGGAAGTTGATGTCGATGCCCTGCCCGTGGACGAGCTTTCCGAGTCCTTTGCTGCGGCGGGGAGGATTGAAGTAGACCGCCTGTTCGCGTTCGTCATCCACGATTTCAACCGGGTCACGGAAGTCACGGGTCAGATCCGCAGCCGTATAAACGAACACCGTTCCGATTTGCAGCCCATTATCTTCGTGGATACCGCTGACCTGGATGACTCCGTCCGTACCGTTGTGCCCGGACTCTCGCTACGTTACGGCGACGCCACCACCTGGGGCCGGTTCGAGGACCTCACCCCCGGAGAGACCTGGCGGTGGTTCACCCTAAACAACGGCGACCACTATCTCGTCACCAACGAATCTGAGGCTCCCGCGCTGGCTGAACTCTCCCTCAAAGTTCTCTCCTATGCCCGGCAGCGCTCGTTCTTCGTGTACCTGAATTCGGAACTACTCAGCGTCACTGAAGTCCTACCCAACACTCCGACCACCGTTCGCATTCCAGAAATCCAGATCGATCCGGGTGTTAGCGTAGTGTCGTTCTATACCCCGTATCCGTCCGACCAGCGCGGCGATCAAAACGTGGCCTTTGCCATTCGGGACGCACCGAGCCTGTCCCGCGCCGTTTATAGCTGGCACCCCGCCGTTCCCGCCGGCCCGTACCGATTGCGGGTGACCTTCCGCCCCTTTGGCGATCGCGCCTGGCCGGTCGACCGGCCCGCTACGCTGGTCATTCTAGTAGATGGCCTGCCCACATCCCTGCCTCCCGATGAAGGCTTGGTCTCTCGCTTCGGGGCGACCGTTCAGCTCGATGGGACGTCCACCATCACCGTCCCGCAGCTCGGCCAAGAAAACTATTTCCTTGAACTGATCCCGGTTGCGGCCCGCACCACCCCACCTACCGTTCGTCAATAGCTTATGTGGTCACGGACCGTCCGCGTCGGCGGGTTCCCCGGAGCCCGGTGACCAGCAGTACGGATGCCGCCACCGTGGAGAGGGCCGACCCGATCGCGGCCAGGCCGAACAACTGCGGGTCGAAAGCGAATCGGACCTCAAATGGCCCCCCGGCCGGTAGCATCACGCCCGTCACCAGACTGTCCGCCATGAACACCGGAGTATCCTCACCGTTCACTGTCGCCTTCCATCCGGGGAAATAACTCTGGCTGAGGATCAGTGCCGCCGGTTCAGGTAGTGCATCCACGTCTATCGTGATGTCCGTCGGTGAAAACGAGACGACTCGCGACGCATACGCCGCTTCGGGCTGATCCTGTAGCGCGTCCAGAAGCTCGGCAACTCGGGCTTCCGACTCGTCCGTGAGTGTCTTCGGAGCGTCAACATCGTTCAGGAATGCGCTTGAACGCCTGAACGGGTTCGACTCCTCACCGTCGACGTAGTCGAGCTCCAGGACAACACCACCTTGCGCCTGAAACTGTTCCCGTAGGGCGGTCGCGGCACTGTCGGAATGGGCTGCCCAATCAGTCAGGATGAGCGCGTCAATGCGACTGAGAAATCCGAGTTCGTAGTCGTCCAGATAGGGCGAGCCGCCGTGGAGAACCGTGATTCCGCTCGGATCGAAGCCGTCGTGAAAGACCAGAAGGCGGGCCTCGAAAGCATTGAAGTCGGCGTCAATGTCCTTGCCGACCAACAGCAGTGAGCGGCCGAAGACTTGCGCGCGATCGCGTGCCGAGGCCGTGTCGTAAATGATGCCCCCTTCGATTGAATATGAGTTGGCCATCGGTTCCGGCGGCGCAATCTGGTACGACTCCTCGAAGACCAGGTAGCGCACGTTGAGGATGTTGAGGAGTCGGTATTGTCGCCCGATTGCAACCGCTCCCGGCGCGTAGTCCACCATTAGTGAATATGACGGCACCATGTGTGCATTGACCGGGTTCGCAACGTCCAGTCCATAGATGACGGCAGCCGTGGGCGTGAGCCGGCCGGATCCCTTCGAAAAGATGTAGGTGCTGAACGCGCGGAAGCTGTGCCCCCCTTGTTCGTCGTAAAAATCAGACAGTATCTCGGCCGTGGAACCCTGCTTCGGGGTTGCCTGGTAGGAGTCGGTCGAAACGGCGAGCGCAGCGACGCCCCGCACGTGGATGGCTCCGGCGATCAGGACCGACAAGGACACCGCTCCAACTACCGCCAGCGGCGCCGCGGCAAACCGTCGTGGAAGACGGGCAGCGGCAAACGAGTACGCCCGCGACGCCCCGATCGCGGCCAAGATCGCGTACGCCGGATAGAACATGTTCATGAATCTGATTGTCGTGTTGTTGAAGGCGAAGCCGGGCAGGGTGCCATGAAACAACCCGTATAAGTCCGCCGGCGCCCGCATTCCAAGCGAGGCCCAATACCCTATCAATGCGACCAGTCCGAACGCGACGACCTCCCGACGAGGCCGCCAGAACGCGACGATAACCAGGAGTAGAACGAGCATGTTCAGCGGTCCCGCCCAGACCGCCTCCAGTGGGGTGACCGCATCGCGGGCGAGTGCCGCCGCGGTCGGTATGTTGTCCAGCCCGACCTCCGCCTCCTCCAGGGAGAACCCCACGCGAGTCGAAAACTGCTGAAACTGGGTGACTGGCACCACTTTCACGGCCGAGACGAGCGCGGTAAAGAGCAGTCCGATACCGGCCATCACCGCAAGCCGCCGGGCTATGACCCCGCGATTTCGCCGCGGTCCGGCGGTGATCTGGCGAACGCCGATTGCTCCGAGTAGAACTGCTACCCCGAGCCCAGCAAAATAGATGTCGTATACCGTGCCCGCGACAACCATCATTCCCAGCGCCAGTCCTGTCCCGGCCATGAGCCGTAAGCTCAAACGGCGGACAGCCTGCAAGGTGATCATCCACGCCAAAGCTGTCCAAGGAAGCGCCATGATCTGGCCGATCACCCCGTTGCTTATTCGCCATTCCGTTTGCGCATTCATCATGAACAAAGCTGGCGCTATTAGGGCGGCCCAGGGCCGAGCACCAACGGCTCGCGCCAGCGCGTAGATCAGCAGCGCCGCAGCTGTCAGGTGGAACATCGCCATCCAGCGAACCCCGTCAAGGGCCGGATTTGAGGACAGGTACGCGATCAACGACAGTGGGTAGAACTGAGTGGCAAGTGGGTTGGCCGCCAAGGCGTCGCCCGCCCCGGTCCACGGATCCCATAGCGGCAGCTGTCCGTATACCGTGATCGATTGGCGCGCCGCAAGCAACGGGGTTCCGTAAAACGGGGTCGCCTCCCCAAAGGCGGCGGAGGTTGGTGCGGTGACCAGAGGCGCGAATGCCACGAACGACCCGGCCAGCAGGAGAATCCCGCAGACGAAATCAGACATGCGGTCCTGCATCACGGCTCCTTAGGCGTTGCGTTCACTTAAGTAATATCTGATGGCACATTGGATCTCTGGGCACCCGCTGCGCCGTTGCAGGCTGCCAGTGCAAGCAATCATTCGGTTCGGTATCGTCACTGGCCTTTGACCGCATAATTCGGCGAGTCTGTTCGGGAGAATCTGTCACTCTGCAGGCAGACGCGGCCGACAGCGGGGACTTGCCAGCCCTGCAAGAGCCCGCGAGACTATTAAGGATAGTAGGTTTCTGGGGACGGCCTGCCAATTTTCTTGTCGCAGCATTCCGGCGAATCAAGCGGGGGTATCGCTGGGTCGGTTGCCCGGTACAGCAGATACGGTAGCGAACGGCCGATGCCATATCCCGGCTGTGCAGTCTGTTGCTGATCGGCCCATGCCATCTAAGGCACCGGCGACCAGGCGGGGTTGTAATCCCCCCGAAGATAGTTGCGGTGGCCGCGTGTGCCTTGCAGCCTCCGGACGTCGCCGCCGTCTGCGTCCATGACGTAGATGTCCGAGGCACCGTTAGCGTAGCGTTCAAACGCAATCTGGGTGCCGTCGGGCGACCACGAGGAGTACAAATCCCCCGCAGAATGATCAGTGAG
>PVBE011892364.1_pt1 | contig 13419 bp, 12 predicted proteins | sample 1631181 | NCBI WGS metagenome assembly PVBE01 (sample SAMN08397723, study PRJNA350692) | Marine metagenome, whole genome shotgun sequencing project. | isolation source: water | place: Pacific Ocean | collected 2012-04 | reverse complement strand
GACCGATGCGTCCGCGGCTGCGCCGCCTCGTCGACTACATCACCGTCAACGCGGCCAGGGCCGCACCGAAGAAGGAGCGGCGACGAGGTCGCCTGTCCATGGGACTCGAGCCGGTCGGCGCCTAAGTGATCACCTATGAGCTTCGACTAGTCGGCGAGCACCTGGACGAGCCCGAGGCCGACGAACCGGCCGAGCAGGGCCGCCCCCGCATCGGTGAGCTCGGGACCGGCCTCTCCGGCGAACAGCGCTGCCGGATCGGGCTGCGACTCCAACCCGAAGACCGTGTTGATCCAGGGCTGCGGTCGCATCGCCGTCGACGGGAGGATGCGCCGCTCCCCCGCCGTGTGGCGGACCGGCTGCTCCAGGTAGACCAGCGCCGCCCCATGCTCCGCCGCCTCCACCGCGAGGCTGTCGAGCAGCTCCAGGTGGCGGGTCGAGCTCATCTCCGCGTCGGGGCTCTGGAGGAAGAAGCGGGCCTCCTCGACCGGCAGGCCGACCACCGACTGAGCCGCCAGGTCCTCCAACCAGGTGCCGGCCGCCTGCACTCGGGTCGTGGCCGTGATCGGCACGCGGGTCGCGGGCGGGGCACCGTCGTGCCAGCCCAGCGCGACCACGATCAGCTCGGGCTTGTCCGCCTCCCAGCCGCCGTCCTGCAGGTGGTGCAGCGCGTTCTCAGCGGTCCAGCCGGGCTCGGCGCGGACCACCAGGTCGATGGTCGCGCCCGCAAACACCCCGCTGGGCAGCTTCGCCGTGCGGCTCTCCAGGACCTCACGCGCCGCGGGCGCCCACTGCGCCGCCTGCTCGTCGCCGAGCACCATCAGCCGGATCGACCCATCCACCATCGCGCCCGGGGGCACGGTGGGAGCGCGGGCCGGCGGCGCGGTCGCGACGGGGGGACGTCCGTCCTTGTAGCCCCCCGATTCCGCGGGCGGCGTCACCTCTCCGGGCGTCTCTTCGACGGACTCGGGCAGCGGCGCGGGGCCGCGGATCCAAAAGGCGATCGCGGCGCAGACGAGAACGAAGCCGATCAGCGCCGGCCGGACGGTCTTGGGCTCGGGAGCGTCAGGGCCGGTCACGCCACAAATCCGTCGCACCGAGGGCGACGAGGCGCGACCCGGGCCAGGCGGGAAGAGGGAGCATGCCGAGGCATGTGACCTCTGAACCAACGCCGCCAGGGGCGATGACTCGGTGGCCGAATGCAGGAGTTGTTGCGGGGCAGGCCCTACTCAATCTTGCGGAGGACGACCGCGGCGGCGATGCCTTCGCGGGTGGTCACGCTGACGAGCGCCACCTTCGCGTCGATGTCCATCGGCGCGGCGCCGTTGGGGCCCTTGTACTCGGGCAGCGGGTTGCCGCGGTTGAGCGCGCCGGGGACCTTGCCGGTCTCCAGCACCCGCACCGCGAGGGCCGCGTTGAGCGGACCGACCGCGGCCTCCGTCGAGCCGACGTGAGCGGTCATGGAGACCACCGGCACGTCCGCGGAACGCGGTCCGAGCGTCTCCGCCAGCGCCAACGCCTCGATGCGGTCCAGGTCGTTGTTGCTCTCGCCGTGGGCGAACACCACGTCCACGTCCTTGGCCTCGAGGCCCGCGCGCTCCAGCGCCCGACGCATCGCCCGCACGGGGCCGGCCGGGGTCGGGGGCACGCCGCGGTTGACCGACGGGGGGGTGAACCACTCGCCGTACCCGGCCAGCTCGGCCCGCGCGTTGGCGCCTCGGGCTGTGGCGGTGGAGGCACGCTCCAGCACGATGCAGCCGCCGGCCTCGCCGGGGACGATGCCGGTGGCGTCCTGGTCGAACGGACGGCCCGCCTGATCGGGGGCCACGTCCGAGCTGCTCTCCAGCTTGCGGGTCGCCCGCACCATCATCATCTGGGGGTGGATCGAACTGCCCACGCCGCCGGCGTACATGGTGTCGGCGAGGCCGTCCTGAATCGCCAGCTTCGCGCGTCCGATCGCCTGCAGCCCGCCGCTGGGGGAACCCAGGAACGTGTTGCAGGGGCCCTGGCAGCGGCCCTGGATGCCACCGTGGGCGGTGGGCATGTTGTTCATCAGCTTGAGGAACTCGAAGCCGCTGAACTTCCGGATCGCCGTGGGCACCCGCTCATCGACGATGACCGGCTTGCCGTCGGCGTCCTTGTCGATGACGTGGTGGGCGAACCGGACGTACTTGTCGAAGCGGTCCGAGTTCGTGTAGCTCGCCACGTAGAAGCCGCGCCGCAGCGCGCCGTCGCCGTCGTCCCAGGGGATCTCGCCCTCGGCCATCGCGCTGCCCAGCGCCAGGGTCGACAGGAACGTGTACCGGGTCATGGTGCCCGGACGCATGTCGCGGCTGTTGGGGAGGCTGCGGAGGTCCCTCGCCTTGAGGGTGACCTCGCCGCCGTAGCCGGGAGCGAGGCTGCCGTGGGGCTCAGCCAGCGCGACCACGCGGGACTCGCCCGCGAGCATGCCGTCCAGGAGGGCGTCCACGCCCAGGCCGAAGGGGGTGCCGGCGCCGACGCCAGTAACGAAGATGCGATCGTCGGTCATCGCCCTAGCCCTCGTACCGCTTGTAGACGACCGAGACGTTCATGCCGCCGAAGCCGAAGGAGTTCTTCAAGATCGTGTCGACCTTCGCGGTGCGACCCTCGTTGGGCACGTAGTCGAGATCGCAGCGGGGGTCCGGCGTCTCGTAGTTGATGGTCGGCGGCACGACCCCTTCCAGGATCGTCTTGACCGACAGGCAGCCCTCCAACGCGCCAGCGGCGTGGATGAGGTGACCGAACATCGACTTGTTCGACGAGACCGGAATGCGGAACGCGTGGTCGCCCAGCGCCTTCTTGATGGCCAGCGTCTCGGCCGCGTCGTTCAGCGGGGTGGACGTGCCGTGGGCGTTGACGTGGTCGATGTCGGTCGGCGCCATGCCGGCCGACTCCAGGGCCCGCGTCATGCACAGGGCCATGCCGATGCCCTCGGGCTGAGGATCCGTCAGGCGGTAGCTGTCGCAGCTGTAGCCCCAGCCCGCCAGCTCGGCGTAGATGGTCGCGCCGCGGGCCTTCGCGTGCTCCTCGGACTCGAGGACCAGCATCGCCGCGCCTTCGCCCATGACGAAGCCGTCGCGGCCCGCATCGAACGGCCGGGAAGCGTGCGCGGGGTCGTCGTTGCGACCGGTCAGCGCCTTCAGCATCGCGAAGCCGGGGACGAGCACCCGGGTGACCGGGGTGCAGATGCCGCCCGCGAGCACCACGTCGGCCTCGCCGCGGCGGATGAGGTTGCCGGCGTCGGCGACGGTGTGGGAGCCCGACGCGCAGGCCGAAGCGGTGTTGTAGACGTGGGCGGCGCCCAGCTGAACGGCGCAGATGGGGGCGGCGGTGTCGAGGTGGAAGTGGTCCAGCCCGACGGCCTCCGGCTCGCTCGGAGCGGCGGCGTAGAAGCTGGCCAGATCGGCCTTCCACGGGTCCGCGTCACGCCCGTGCACGCGCATCGCGATGGGGCCGAGGTAGTCGATGTTCGCGGGTCCCACGCCCGTGGACAGCACGACCGCGCGGCGGTCCATGGCGTCAGCGCCAACGGCTGCTTCGAGGCCGGCGTAGCGCAAGGCGCGCTGGGCGGCAGCGGCGGTGAACAACAGCGCCTCGTTGTCCTCGACGAGGTAGGGGCCGACCTCGCGGGGGCCCTCGGGGGTGTACTTCACCTCGGAACCGACCTGGCACAGGAAGCCCGTCGGATCGAATTTGGTGATGCGACCGCAGGCGTTCTTGCCCGCTGCGATCTGCTCGTACACGTCGTCGATGTCGTCCCCGTGGGGCACGACGACCCCCATTCCGGTCACGACGACTCGGCGTCCGCTGTTCATGTCCTACTCCTCGACAGTCTTGAGGGCTGCAAAGAAATGCTCGTCGCCTTCTCCGAAGGCATGCACGAGCGCGTGATGACGGCCCTCCCAGGAGCCGTCGTGGTTCAGATACGCGAGCGCCGCGCACAGGGCAATGCCGCCCCACGCGCCGTGGCTCTCGCCCAGGGTGCTCTTCAGCCCCCCCTCGGGGAGGCCGTGGAACCGGTCGCTGACCGACTCCGGCTCGAGACCGAACTGGGTCAGCGCGGCGGCGCGGGCGTCGGCGTAGGTGCCCCGGGTGCGCGCGACTCCGAGGAGTTCGGCGCGGGCGCGGCCCCCGCGACGGGTAAGCGAGTCCTCGCGCTCCACGAGCACGAGGCCGGCGCCCTCCGACATCGTCGCGCCGTGCCGCGCGGGGTCGGCCTCGCGCAGCAGCAGGTGCAGATCGACGATCCGCTCGACTCCGCCGACCAGCAGCGCAGGCGCGCGGTTCTTGCGGAGCACGCCCTCGGCACCCCAGAGGGCCTCGAGGCCGGAGCCGGCGCCGCTGACGTAGGTGGCGTTGGGCCCCTTGAGCTTCCACGCCACCGCGATCCAGCCGGCGGGGGCGTTGTCGACGGTGCCCTTGAACAGCAGCGGGGAGGCGCCCTTGAGCGTGCCGTCGGCGGCGACGCCGTAGCGGTCGAACCGTTGGTTCTCCTCCATGCAGCCGAACGCGGTGCCGAGCATCACGCCGATGCGGTCGCGACCGGCGGTGTCCGCGTCGATGCCGGCGTCCTCCATCGCGAGGCGGGCGGCGACGAAGCCGTAGCGGCTGTAGGTGTCCAGCTGGCCCCACCGCTTGTAGGAGGAGGCGCAATCGGGGTCGTCGAGGCGACCGATGCGGCCGACCGCGTGGGCCGGACCGTCGGGGATCGGCGTCTCCGAAGCGAACGAGGCCTCGCCGCCCATGGCGGAAGCGAGCGCATCGAGGCCGAGCCCCGCATGCGTCACAGCACCCGCGCCGGTGAGGAAGAGCCGGGTCACGAGGCGTCCACGCGACGCAGGATGAGGGCCGAGTTGTTCCCCCCGAAGGCGGAGTTGGTGCTGAGCACGACGTCGATGGGGCGGTCGGCCGGCTTGCTTCCGCCGGGCACGAAGTCCCAGGTCGGCTGGATCGAAGTCTCGAGGGCGACCGTCGGCGGGAACAGCTGGTCCCGCAGGGCAAGGATCGACATCGTCGCGTCCAGCGCGCCGGCGGCGCCGAGGGTGTGGCCGAAGACCGACTTGACCCCGGAGATGGGGGGCATGCGATCCGCGTCGGCGACCTCCTTGAAGATGCGGGCGAACGCCTTGCACTCCATGCCGTCGTTGAACGCGGTGCCGGTGCCGTGGGCGGAGATGGCGTCGATGTCGGCGGGGCCGACGCCGGCCTCGCTGAAGGCCTGGCGGATGGCCCGCTCGAGACCCCCGCCCTCCGGGTCGGGAGCGGTCATGTGGAACGCGTCCGCGGCGAACCCGCCGCCCGCGATCTCCGCGTAGATCGTCGCCCCGCGCGCCTGCGCGTCCTCCAGCGTCTCCAGGGTCATGAGCACGGCGCCCTCCCCCAGGACGGTGCCGTCGCGCTCCTCATCGAAGGGCCGCAGCCCGCCGGTGGCGGTAGCGCCGATGCAGTGGAAGCCGGTGAAGACGAACTGGCTGAACTCTTCGAAGCCGCCCGCGACGACGCGGCGGCAGGCGCCCCGCTGGACGAGGTCGACGGCGTGGCAGAGCGCCACCGACGAGCTGACGCAGACCATGCCGACGGTGGCCCGGGGGCCTCCCGCGCCGAGGTGCTCGGCCAGCCACGTCGTCCCCGCGCCGGGGCGGTAGGCGGCGAAGCGGGCCTTGTCGTCGTCGGTCGCGGCCTCCTGGGGCCGACGCGCGTACTTGCGGTGGATTTGCTCGGCCCGAGCGATCGAGCCCTGGCAGGTGCCGAGCACGACGCCGGCGTCCACCATCAGGGCGTCGTCCCAGCCCGAATCGGCGATGAGCTCGTCCGCGGCCAGCTCGAGCAGCTGCTCGCAGCGGTCGCCGCCGTCGGTGCGGGCGAGGTGGTTGGCTTCGCCCGCGACGGTGCGGTCGTACAGCGCGCCGTCGAACTTGCTGATGGGGTTGAGCGCCGTCGTGCCGTCGGCGAGCTTGCTCCAGGCTGCGGGAACACCGGTTCCAGCAGCTGAGACCATGCCCAGCCCGGTGACGACGACTCGGGTCACGCGGAGGTGACCTTCAGGGCCATTGCTGCGTGGACGCCGTCCAACGAGAAGGTCGAACCGAGCACGGTCGTGCCGTCGCCGGTGGTGGCGGTGCGGCCCATCGCGCCGGCGAGCGTGGCGCACGCGGCGTCGCTGCCAGCGTCCACCGCCGTGCGGGCGGGGGTGCTGTCACCGCGAGCCGCGAGCAGCGCCGCGACCAGGTTCAGGGGGCCCGTGGCGGGACCGGCGAGGCCGACCTGCGGGACCGTGGAGACCGCCGCCGTCGAACCCAGCGCGTCCGCGCCGAACGCCTCGACGTAGGCCTCCGCTTCGAGTCGATCGAGATCGCCGTGGCCGAGGCCGTCGACGCCGATCCAGTCCGGGGTGCCGGTGCCCAGCGCCGCGCGCAGGGTGTCGACGCGAACGTCCACGTCCTCGGTGCCGGGGGTCGCGATGCGCTGCGAAGCGCCCACCACCTCCGCGAGGATCGTCGCGCTGCGCGCCTTCGCCGACTCGTACTCCTCGAAGTACAGCAGCCCCGCGCCCTCGCCCGGGAGCGTGCCCGTGCTTCCAGCCGCGTAGGGGGCGACGGTGCCGTCCCCCCACAGCCCGCGCTCCTGCTGCCACGCCAGGTGCACCGCCTGGAACGGGCAGAAGGCGCCGCCCGCGACCATCGCGTCGGCGATGCCGGAGCGGATGGCGCCGACCGCAAAGACCATCGCCTGCATGCCCGAGGCATCGCTGCCGAGGTACGTGCAGGCGGGGCCCTGGAAGCCGGTCTGAATGCTCAGGTGGCTGCTCGGCATGTTCGGCAGCGCGCGCAGGAAGTCGAAGGCCGAGGCCTTCTTCATCGCCTTCGCGAGCCCCGAATCGTCCAGCACGTGGCCCGTGGCCTCGCCGTCGGGACGGCGGGACAGAAGCTGCATCGCGATGAACTGCTTCTTGAACGGGGGCGGGACGATGAAGGAGCCCAGGTACGCACCCTTGGCGGGGTGCACCGTGCCGTCCGGCTCCTGGCCGGCATCCTTGAGCAACGCGCCGCACGCGACGCAGCCCAGGGTGGTCTGACGGGTCATGGTCGAGGTGCGCAAGACGCGCGTGTCGAACCACTCCTTGTACTGCTTGCGAGGCAGGTCGAGGAGGGCACCGCTTCCCGGCGGCACCTCCCCCAGCAGACCCTCAAGCGGGGCGAAGGCGGATCGGCCCGCAGACAGTCCCTCAGCGAGGGACTGCCAACCGACACCGAACGCCGACGCCACCCCGAGGGCGGTGACGACGACCCTGCGATCGCCGCCGGCCAAGAGCCTCTAGGCCTCGGCTTCGCCGTTGGCCGCCACGAAGTCGACGAGCGCGCCGACCGTGAACAGCTTCAGGACGCTGTCGCGGAGCTTGTCCGCGTCGAAGGGGTTCACGCCGGCGATGTTCGCCCGCTCGAACTTCATGTGAAAGTCACCCTCGAGCTTGTCGAGGGCGCCCGTCACGTCGTCCGTGGTGCTGTTCTCGCCCACGGAGTTCATGATCTCGCCGAGGTCGTCCGTCGGGAAGGGGAAGCCGAAGGACTCCTCCATGCGGAAGCTGATCTCCAGGAAGTCGATCGACTCCAGTCCGAGGTCCTCGAACAGGGTCGCCTTCTCCGTGACCTCCTCCTCATCGACACCGCGGGTCTCGACGATGATGGTCCTCAGCTCCTCAATGATGTTTCCGCGCTCCATGCTCAGCTCCTGTGCTCGCTCTTGCTCTACGCCTGCGCTTCAGCGGCGAACCGCCGAATCGCGAGCGTTGCGTTTTGACCGCCGAACCCGAACACGTTCACCAACACACCGTCAACGTCGGCCGCACGCGGCTCGCCAGCGACGATGTCTAGATCACACATCGGGTCGGGGGTCTCGTAATTGGCAGTCGGATGGACCGTCTGCTCGGTGATGGTCTTGACCGCCACGACCGCACCCACCGCGCCAGCGCCGTGGATGAGGTGGCCGATGACCGACTTCGTACCCGACACCGGAAGGGTGTCGAGCTGCTCTCCGAAGATGCGCCGAAGCGCCTTCGTCTCCGCCTTGTCGTTCGCGGCGTTGGAGGTTCCGTGGGCGTTGATGGAGCCGACGTCGGCACATCTGAGCCGCCCATCGTCCATCGCTCGCTGCATCGACAGGACCATGCCGTCGCCCTCGGGCTCGGGGTCCGTCAATCGGTAGGCGTCGCTGCTGTAGCCGAAGCCGGCCATCTCCGCGAGCGGGGTCGCGCCCCGGGCCAGCGCCAGCTCCTCGCGCTCCAGCACGATGGCGGCGGCGCCTTCCCCCATCACGAAGCCGTCGCGGTCCGTGTCGAAGGGGCGGGAGGCGCGGTGCGGCTCGTCGTTGCGGGTGCTCAGCGCGGTGAGGTTGCAGAAGCCGCCCATCATCTCGCGCGTGATCAGGGTGTCGACCCCGACGCAGAGCACGACGTCGGCCTCGCCCCGGCGGAGCATGCCCATCGCGTCGCCGATGGCGGTGTTGCCCCCGGCGCAGGCGGTGGAGACCGTGGCGGCCTGGCGGGCCTCGAACCGGTGGGCCAGGGCCTGCATCAGCTGGACCTGGGAGTATCGCTCCATCTCCACCATCCCGCCGTCGGCGTCCAGGTGGGGGAGAAGGTCGCTGGGCACACGCTCGGAGAAGTCGGCGACGCCCGGCTCGGTGGCGGCGTCCGCCGCACGGCCGAGGATGTCGAGCATCTGGTCGTCGAAGCCGCCGGCCACGAGCACCGCCCGCCGCGAGGGGGGCACGTCCAGCGTGTCGGTGCCGGCCTGGGCGATCGCCTCCAGCGCCGCGAAGGTCGCGAACGTCAGCGGACGGCCCTCGATCGGGTACGGACCGAGGGACTCCGGTACGTCGACGTCGCCGGGCACCTGGCCGGCGATGTGCGAGGCCATTCCGGAGGGGTCCCAGAGGGTCACCGGGCCGATGGCGCTCTGGCCCGAGCACAGCGTCGCCCAGCAGGCATCAACTCCGATGCCTGCGGCGGTGACCATGCCGGTCCCGGTGATGACGATTCGTCCAGCCATAATCGGTGCGAAAAAGTCCTGTAGTCTCAACTACTTACACGGGATGAATGGGCGCTCACCCGCGTGAGGTGGGGATTCGTATCACGCAGGCGCGGGCGTGTCCAGCGTGTCAGCGGCTCCCTCACCGCCCGGGGGCTTCGGGCGCTTGCGTCCCCAGTCGGTCTCGACGCAGTACGCAAACAGGGTGTCGAAGTACTCCGCGATCGGCATGCAGGGCTCGGTGTCGGTGCCCTCCAGGTCCGCCACGACGTTGCTCACGTCGAACAGCGGCGAACGCACGAAGTAGGGCATGTAGACCTTGCCCTGACTGATGAGCATGCGCAGCGCGGGGGTCGCCTCGGCGTCCATCTGCGGGCGGATGTTCTTGTCGAAGTCCTCCGGCGTCACGAACGTCGGGTAGGGCTGGTTGAACCACTTCGACGCGTGCGTCGCCAGGTCCTTGATGTGGCAGATCTTGTCCGGCCCGGCAGCCAGGTGGTAGTTCCGGCCGATCGTGCTGTCGCCCTTGAGGCTCAGGTTCACGATGCAGTCGGCCACGTAGTTGACCGGCACGACGTCCACGGGGGTCGTCTCGTAGCCGATCATCAGGTTCCACCAGCCGCGCGCGAACACCCGCAACGGCCAGTACAGAACGTTGAAGTTGGGGGTCTCACCGGTGTTGGAGTCGCCCACGACGGTGCTGGGGCGGTAGATGCTGACGGGGTGGCCCTGCTCGCGGAACGAGCGGACGAGCGCCTCGGCCTCGAACTTGCTCTGCTCGTAGAAGTTGGCCCAGCCGATGCCGCGGTTGCTGAGCTCGTCCTCCTTGCAGACGTCGCTCCGGTTGCCGGAGACGTACGCGGTCGAGATGTAGTCGAGCCGCTCCAGGCCATCGCCCATCGCCTCGCAGATCTCGAGCATGCGGCGGGTGCCGTCGACGTTGTACTCGCGGCTGAACTCCAGGGTCGCGCCGAAGTCCACGGACGCGGCGCAGTGCAGCACCGAGTCGCACGTGGTGACGATCATCTCCCGGTCCTCGTCCGACAGGCCGAACCCCTCCTTGAGGAGGTCGCCGCGCACGAAGGTGAAGCGATCGCGGACCGTGTCCGCCTTGTCGCCCCAGTGAGCCTTGAGGAGCTTGCCGAGCCGCTTCTCGAGCCGGGCCTCGTCCACCGCGCGGATCATCGCCACGATGTGGATGTCGGAGCGGTCGAGGTACCGCTTGATGACCTCGCCGCCAACGAAACCGGTCGCGCCGGTCATGAACAACTTCTTCATGACGATCTCCTAAGCCCGCTTCTTGGCCTTCTTGGCCTCCTCGAGTGCCTTCTCTTCCGGGCTGAGCCAGTCCATGAAGTTCTCACCGAGGGAGATGCCGCCGTCGGCCTTGATGACCTGACCGACGATCCAGTCTGCGTCCGGGGTGCACAGGAACGAGACGACGCCCGTGAGGTCCTGCGGCTTGCCCATGCGGTGCAACGGGGACTTCGTCTCCGCGTAGTTGTCGACCGCGTGCGGGTAGGCGAACCAGTCCAGCGCGCGCGTCTTGATCGGACCGGCGCTGACCGCGTTGCAGCGGATGCCCAGGGGCGCCAGTTCGAATGCGAGGTAGCGGCACAGGGCCTCCATCGCCGCCTTGCTCACGCCGATGCAGGCGTACTCGCTGAACGCCATCTCCGCACCGATCGAGCTGAGGCCGATGACCCAGCCGCCGTTCTCCTTGAGGAGGGGGGCCAGCTGCTGCGTCATGAGCAGGAGGGCGTTGACGTTGATGTCCATCGCGGCGCGCCAGGAGAACATCCCCATGCGCAAGATCGGACCCATGGTCCCGAAAGCCGCGTTGTGCACGAAGATGTCGAGTTGGCCGACGTCCGTCTTGATGCGCTTGCCGAGGGCGCGGATGTTCTTGTCATCCCGCACGTCCGCCTGCATGACCCAGACCTTGCGGCCCAGCGCGCGGATCTCTTCAGCGGTCTCCTCGGCCGTGGCCGAGTCCGTCTTGTAGTTCAAGATGATGTCTGCGCCCTCGGAGGCCAGCCGCATGCTGATGGCCTTGCCGATGCCGCGAGTTCCGCCCGTAACCAGGGCGACCTTGCCGTCGTGCTTCATTCAGGGAACCCCTCGATGGGTGTGAGGCGGCCGGAGGATACAGGGTCGCGCGGGGCGGTCAAGCAACGGCTATCCTCAGCGCCATGCAGCGAATCTGGTTGCTTCTGATCGCCTTCGCGATCACCGCTACCTGCGCGACCCCGGGTTGCTGCAGCGAAGTCCCAAATCTCGTCCATCGAGCAACCCCGGCGTATAGTCGGTGGCTGCGATGTCGAGCTTCCTGGCGATTCTGAGGGGGATCTGCCTGGGCCTGATCGTCGGCTGCACGGCCATGGACGATCCGGGCGAGCCCCCCTGGGGCGATCCCGATCCGAACCCCGACGACGTCGGCGGGACGACGGGGCTGGGCCCCCGGGTGGTGGTCGCCGTGCGGGGGACCGCGGCCGTCGAGTTCGTCAGCTTCGAGGGCGCTGACGGCGCCGCTGAGCCCCTCCCCCTCGAGATCAGCCTCCCCGACCCCGACGGCGCTTCGAACCCGCTCGTGCGGGTCATCCCCGGCGAGTTCAACCGCGACCAGACGGGGCTGGCGGTGAACGTCTACACCATCGGCTCCAACGGCCCCACGCAGTTCTCCGGCATGCAGTTCGTGCCCCCCGCCGAAGAGCCGATGAGCTCCAGCCACTCGGGTCCGCCCAACTCCGATCCGTGGTCCACGGTGTTCCACCCCGACGGTCAGGCGGTCTCCCTGCGGGGGATGGGCGCGGTCGGCCTCTTCGGCTCCAACGCAGAGCCGCAGTTCGTCGAACTGACCGACCAGGCCGACGCCGATGGGGACCCCGATCTCAGCCGGGTCGGCTTCGTCGACGACGAGGTCCTGATCGCGGTCCAGCGGCTCGATTCGTCGGGGAACCCGGCCGAGCCCGGCGCCATCTTCGCGGTGGCGGACAGCGCCTGCCCCCCGACCGCGGAGTCGACCGCGTCCCACGGGCTCCAGCCGGGCTCCGAGAGCATGATCTCAGCGAGCGTCGGGACCAGGCAGTCGATCGACGCGGTCGCCCAGGGGCTGCTCCGGCCGACGATGACGGCGAGCAGGACGACGTGGGCTGCCAGAAGCAGCAGGAATGGAGCTCGCCGCGGGATCAGTGGCCGCAGTCTTCGGTCAGCTCGGTATCCACGGTCAGCGTGCCGACGTCGTTGCCGCCAGCCTCGACGGTGACCTCCACGGTGCCGAGGTAGTCGCCCGTGGTGCACAGCTGGCCGTCGTTGAAGTCGATGAACGCCAGGGCCGTCCAGTCTCCCACCGGGGCGCAGATCTCCTGCGTGTGGGGGAAGTCCGAGATGTCCGGGTCGAGCCCTTCACTGACGGGCTCACCCTGGGGCAGCCCCTCGGGGCTGACGTCGCCGGCGGCGAACAGGAACGCCGCGGAGACGGCGGGGCCGGACGGATCGGCGAGGCCGGCGTCGATAGCGATCTCGATCGTCACGGGCACGAGCGGATCGGTGCACTCGGGGGCGTCGTCGTCGTCGTCGGTGGCGACGTCGTCGTCGGTGGCGTCGTCGTCATCGGTGGCGTCGTCGTCGTCGGGGCAGCCGCTCAGGGAGGGTCAGAACGAAGAGGGAGGCGGCAAGGAGGTACCAACGCATGACGCGAAGGGTAGCCGGCTACTCCGTGCGGTTGCAGGTCCGGGGGAAGAAGTCGGCGAAGATGGCGCCGATCTGGTCGTAGTCCCAGGCGTGGCCGGCGGAGTACTCGTACTCCCGCTCGGTGTGCTGGCCGGCGTCCTCCCACATGGCGGCGGCGTCCTCGACGGAGGCGCGAGGGACGATGGTGTCGTTGATGTCGTGGATGAAGACGCCGGCGCAGTCGTCGTCCCACGGGGTCGCGGGCCAGTTGCCCTGGTAGGGGTTGCTGCCGGCGTGGTCGGCGATGGCGGCGGTGCGGTCGGCGGTGACGTGGCCGAGGTAGACGGTGGCGTTGCCCCCGGCGGAGCTGCCGGCCTGCCAGATGCGGTCGCGATCGACGTTGTAGTTGGCCTCGAGCAGGTCGACGGCGGCGTGCCAGTAGGTGAGGTCCTCGGGGCTGCTGGTCCAGTTGAGGCCGTCGCCGGTGGGGCCGGGCAGGAGCATCGCGCCGAGCCACTGCTGCTTGTCGGCGTAGGTGTCCAGGGACAGGTTGGGTTGGTCGCCGAAGAGGATCATCTCGTTGGTGGGCCGGTCCAGGGGCATGCGGCGGGCGGTGATGAGGAGCAGCGGGAGGGCGACGCTGTCGTCGATGCCGGGGGGCTTGTAGACGGCGATCTCGTAGTCGGGGACGGCGTCGGCGGGG
>PVBE012883710.1_pt1 | contig 13420 bp, 12 predicted proteins | sample 1631181 | NCBI WGS metagenome assembly PVBE01 (sample SAMN08397723, study PRJNA350692) | Marine metagenome, whole genome shotgun sequencing project. | isolation source: water | place: Pacific Ocean | collected 2012-04 | reverse complement strand
CGCCATTCTGGGCGTGTCTCTGGCTGTGGCCCGGGCTGCGGCGGTTGACGTTGAGGCCCCGCTATTCCGCCACATCGGTGGTGCGAATGCCCACGTGTTACCTGTGCCGATGCTCAACGTCCTGAACGGCGGCGAACATGCCGACAACAACGTTGACCTGCAGGAGTTCATGATCATGCCGGTTGGTGCGGCCTCGTTTTCCGAGGGACTCCGATGGGGTGTCGAGTGCTACCACGTGCTGCGCCAGGTGCTGACCGAGCGGGGGATGGCAACGGCCGTCGGCGACGAGGGTGGTTTCGCGCCTGACCTTGGCTCCAACGAAGAGGCCATCACGCTCCTTCTGGAGGCGGTCGAGCGGGCGGGCCTCGTCCCGGGCGACGACGTGTCCATTGCGTTGGATGTTGCCTCCACTGAGTTCTACCGGGACGGCGCCTACCACCTCGATGGCGAAGGCCGGAGTTTGACCTCCGATGAGATGGCTGACTGGCTAGCCGACCTCTCGGGCCGGTACCCGGTCGTTTCCATCGAAGATGGCATGGCCGAAGAGGACTGGGATGGCTGGGCCACCCTCTATGGGTTAGTTGGCGATCGGGTTCAGCTGGTGGGTGACGACTTGTTCGTCACCAACGTGGCTCGCTTGCAACGTGGCATTGATGCCGGGGTGGCCAACTCGATCCTCGTCAAAGTCAATCAGATCGGCACGCTCACCGAGACCCTCGAGGCCGTCGAACTGGCCAATGCCAACGGTTGGACGGCCGTGATGTCACATCGGTCCGGTGAGACCGAGGACACCACGATTGCCGACCTAGCTGTGGCCACCAACTGCGGCCAGATCAAGACGGGTGCTCCAGCCCGTAGCGACCGGGTGGCCAAGTACAACCAACTCCTTCGCATCGAGGAGATGTTGGGCGAGGCAGCGGTTTTCCGTGGTCATTCCGCGTTGGCCGGTGGCTGACCCTTGCAGCAGGCAGTCTCCCGCCGGTTGGTCCTAGTCCTGGTTGCCATTACTGCCGCTGCTGCCGCCCTGCCACTTGGGGTGGTGCCGTTTCGAGACTGGCTGGAACAGCGTGACCGCACCGAGGCGTTGCGGGTCGAGGTGGAGGCCGTGGAGGTCGTGAACCGGGGCTACGAGGAGCGGATCGATGCTCTGGGCACCGATGAGGAGGTCGAGCGATTGGCCCGCGAGGAATACGGTCTCATCCGCCCCGATGAGGAGGCCTATGCCGTCGCCCCATCGTCTCGGTCGGAGCAGGGCATCCCTGAGATTTGGCCGTTTGGGGGTTGACGGGCTTTGGGACCGCTGGCTTCAGCCGGTGTTGCGCATGCCCGCAGCGATGCCGTTGATGGTCAATAGCAGGCCCCGCTGAAGTTCCTCGTCGGCGGTCCTGCCCGCTTCGGCATCCGAACGAGATCGGTGCAGCATCTCCACTTGGAGCACGTTGAGCGGATCCAGGTAGGCGTCACGGACGGCCAGTGTTCTGCGCAGTAGGGGTTTTTCGGCCAGGAGTTCGGCGCCGGTTATGGCCTGGATTTCCTCCACGGTGCGGTGGTACTCGTCCACCACCACCTTGAAGAGGTGGTGCAGTGAAGGATCGACGAGTCGCTCGACGTAGTGGCGAGCGATCGGCAGGTCGGTCTTGGTGAGCGTCATCTCGACGTTGGAGACGTAGGTTCGGAAGAAGTTCCAGTTCTCGTACATCTGGCAGAGTTCGTCACCGTGCCCGGCCGCCCGACACGACGCAAGCCCACTGCCGGCGCCAAACCACCCAGGGATGATCTGACGGGACTGCGTCCACCCGAAGACCCATGGAATGGCTCGCAGGTCGGCGATTCCCGTGGTCGCCCCCTTCCGACGGGCTGGACGCGACCCGATATTCATCTCGCCCAGTTCCTCGACCGGAGTGGAGGTGGTGAAGTACTCGACCAAGCCGGGGCTCTCGACGAAGCGTCGGTAGGCGGCGAACGCTTTGTCGGCGATTCCGTCCATGATTGAATACCACTGGGCGACGGTTGCCTCGTCGTGCCGGGGAGTTCTGTGGGCGAGTGAGGCCTCGAGCACTGCGGTGAACGCCAGATCGAGGTTGCGGCGAGCGATATCAGGATGGCCGTACTTGTCGGCGATGACCTCGCCCTGTTCCGTGAACTTCACCTCGCCGTCCAGTACACCGTTGGGTTGGCTGAGGATCGAGGCATGCGTCGGACCGCCCCCACGGCCAATGGTCCCTCCCCGGCCATGGAAGACCCGAATGGGGATGCCCGTCTCCTGGGATACCTCCCGGATGGAGCGAAGGGCTTTATGGATCTCCCACTGGGAGGTGGTAATGCCGCCGTCCTTGTTTGAGTCTGAGTAGCCAACCATGACCTCTTGGCTCCCGCCGCGAAGTTCAACGATGCGGCGGTAGGGCGGTACCTCGAAGAGGGCTCGCAGGGTAGGGCCAACGGACCTGAGGTCGTCGATGGTTTCGAACAGAGGGACGAATCCGATGCGGGCAGTGTCGTGTGCCGGATCGATGAGGCCCACCTCGCGGGCTAGCACCACCGGGGCCAGAACGTCTTCGACCCCCTGAGTCATGGAGACGACGTAACTCTCGATGACGTCGTCTCCATCACGGTCCATGATCAGGCGCAGTGTGCGAAACAGGGCCAGGGCGTCGACATCGTCTGGGGTGCGGGGCGGAGCCAACGGCCGCCGACTTTCCATTTCGGCTGCCAGCAGGGTGCACCGCTCGGTACCGGTGAGACTTGCGTAGTCGACGTCGTTGGCGGCGAACAGCGTGGTCAACGCTTCGTGGTGGCGATCCGAGTGCTCGCGCACGTCAAGGGTTGCGAAGTGGAAGCCAATCACCTGCAGTATGCGACGGACTCGAGCCACCGCTCCGTCAGCCAGAAGTTTGCCGCCATGAGAACGCAGCGATTGGTCGATGAGGTCGAGATCAGCGTTCAGTTCGGTAGGCGATGCATATGGCTCAGCTCGTTCCGTCAAGGATTCGCTCGTCGACATAGCGGTTGCTTGCAGTCGCCGCCGAATCGCCTCGCACCGAATTCTGTAGGGCTCGGAGGGGTTAACCCGGTGGCCGAGGTCAGCCAGCATCGGTTCATCGGCCGAACTAGCCGCGGCCAGTTCGGCGGACACGTCATGGATTCGGGTGCTTACGCTGAGCTCGTGGCCCAGGTCACCTACCTCGTCGATGAGGATCTCTAGAGCACGGCGACGCTGGAGACCCAGCACCTCGTCGGTGGTCGTGGGAAGCACGTTGGGGTTGCCGTCCCGGTCGCCTCCGACCCAGGAGCCGAATCGGATAGGAACCCGGTGCTCGGGGATCGACTGCCCGATGGCGGCAAGGGTGGCCTGCATCTCGTCGAACAGGTCGGGTATGGCTTCGCGGACGGTCAACCCGATGTAGTAGAGGATTGACCGTGCCTCGTCCATGGGTTCGGGGCGGGCGTGCCGGAGTTCGTCGGTCTGCCAGACGGCATCGATGATCTCTTCGATACGTCTGTCAATCCGTCGTTGGTCAGCCGGGGTGCGGCGTTGCTCGGTTCGCTGTTCTAGCAGTTGGCTCACCGTGGCCAGCTTGTCGAGGATGGCCCGACGGGAGGCTTCTGTGGGATGGGCGGTGAACACCGGCCGGACTTCGGCCCGAGCTACGAGTCTGGCGATCTCTTCTGGGGTAATACCCGATGCAACCAGTGAGGGGACGGTTTCGTCGAAGTGATTGGCGGCGTTGGGGGAACCCGAGTTGAGGTCTTCGATGCGATGGACCTGTTCGGCGACGTTGGCCAGATGGAAGTAGACGGTGAAGGCTCGCACCAAGAGGATGGCGTCGGATACGTCGGTGTCGTCGAAGAGATCGTGGAGTTCGGTGTTGACCCGCTGGTCAAAATCGGGGTCGGCGAGGGAAGGGCCGTCGGGCCCTTCCCCGCGGAGTTGGCGGGTCAGGGAGCGGACCCGCTCCACTGCATCCAGTAGATCTTCGCCGTGTTGGCGAACCAGAGTGTTCCCCAGTTGGTTCCCCAGGCGCCGAATATCCGTCCGCAGCGCAGCGTCGGTAGGTTCGTTCCCTCGGCCGGGGCCGACTGGTGTCAACTGCGCCATGGAAGCAAACTAGGGCCCCGCCTAGCCGCACCTGATGTCATTTCCGTATGTGGGATCATGGGATGACCGTGGTTGAGAGTCCATTGGACTTCGGCACCGTCATCGCGAAACTGCCATAGCCACATCGGCCCTCACCGGACTGATGGCCAGTGAGGCGAGCGGCGATCACCGGGCCGTAGCCTGCCTCTGTGCGCGAGATCCTAAATGACCTGCAGCGTTGGCGCCTGCAGGGCCATCCGGTGGCCTTGGCCCGCGTGATCGACGTGGAGGGTTCTGGGCCGCGTCTGCCCGGTGCCGTCATGGCTGTCGCCGCTGACGGCGAGGTAGCGGGGTCGGTCTCGGGGGGATGCGTGGAGAGCGCCGTGGTGTCCGAGGCTCTCGAGGTGTTGGCGACCGGTGATCGTCGCATGGTCACCTTTGGCTATAGCGATGACGAAGCGTTTGCCGTGGGCCTGACTTGTGGTGGCACCATTCACCTGTTCATCGAACCTCTGGACTGGTAGCCGGTGGGTGCCGTTTTCGACCGCTTAGCGGAGTTGCTGGTCGATGAGGTGCCGGTGGCGTTGGCCACCCTCGTCGAGGGCGTGGGAGTGGGTGGCTCGGGTGGCCACCTCCTGGTGCGCCGGACCACCGGCGATGGCGTGGAGGTAGTGGGTTCGCTGGGTGATCCCGACCTGGATCGGGTAGTTGCCCGGGACGCACTCGGTGAACTATCGGCAGGGCGGAGTGGAGTCCGCCACTACGGCGAGCGTGGGGAGGCCCGCGGGGAGTCGGTGTCGGTCTTCGTGGAGTCGTTCGCTGCTCCGCCGCGGATGCTGGTGTTCGGCGCCGTGGACTTCACTGCGGCGTTGGTCCGTGTGGCCAAAGTGCTCGGGTACCGGGTCACCGTCTGTGACGCCCGGGAGATCTTCGCCACCGCCCAACGCTTCCCGTTGGCCGACGAGGTGGTCGTGGATTGGCCTGACCGGCTACTGGCTGAGGTGGGACCTGACCTGCGGCGACGGGACGCGGTGTGCGTGCTGACTCACGACGTGAAGTTCGACGTGCCAGCCATCGTCGGGGCTTTGGCAACCTCGGTTGGATACATCGGGGTGATGGGGTCCCGTCGGACGCATGAGGACCGACTCAAGCGCCTCCATGAGGCCGGTGTCTCCGATGAGCAGCTAGCTCGCCTGAGTTCACCTATCGGACTGGACATCGGAGCCCGGACTCCTGAGGAGACAGCTGTGTCCATCGTGTCGGAGATCATCGCCCTGCGAACTGGCCGCTCGACTCGTGCTCTGTCAGTCACCGACGGCCCAATCCACGACTGAGGCTGGTGAATGGTGTCTCAGGCTGCCGTGGTTCTGGCCGCAGGTGGTGGCTCTCGCTGGGATGGTGATGGCCACAAATTGCTGGCCGAAGTGGATGGGCGACCATTGGCTGCCCATGCTCTCACTGCCGCGGCCGGTGCCGGTCTGGATGAACTTGTCGTAGTGACAGGAGCCGTAGACCTAAGCGGGGTTCTGACTGGCTTACTGGACGAGGCATTACCCGTTGCGATCAAGGTGCTGCACAATGACCGCTGGGTCGAGGGACAGGCCGGCTCGCTCGGGTTGGCCATAACTTATGCTGCGGCCGTCGGCCATGACGCCGTGGTGGTTGGTTTGGCAGATAGTCCCGGGGTTCCGCCTGAGGCGTGGCGGGCCGTAGCCGCGGCAGAGGCGGAACTTGCCGTGGCTACCTTTGCTGGTCGTCGGCGACCCCCGACCCTCATCGCCCGGTCTCTCTGGGGCCAACTCCCCGAAGTCGGCGACCAGGGGGCACGGGTTTTGTTTGATGACCGGCCGGACCTCGTGTTGGAAGTGCCTTGTCCCGGCGATCCCGCTGACGTGGACACCATGGAGGATCTACGACGATGGACCTGAACGATGACCGACCGACTGAGGGGGCGGTCGTCGAGGCGTTGCTGGGTCGCCGTCCGGAGGGGGCCTTTGAGGTCGTGGTCCGCGATGACGCCGGGAATCCGGTGGTCATCCGCAACCATCCGCTACTCGACGACGGTTGCCCCATGCCCACCCGCTTTTGGCTGGTGGACAGCGAACTCCGGTCCCGTATTGGCACCTTCGAGTCGATTGGAGGGGTCCGGGATGCTGAGGCGGCTTGCGATTCTGCCGAGTTGGCTGAGGCCCATGAGCGGTACGCCGACGAACGGGATGCAGCGATTCCCGCTGACCATGTCGGACATCGACCATCCGGTGGTGTGGGTGGTACTCGGTTGGGCGTCAAGTGCTTGCACGCCCACTACGCCTGGCACTTGGCGGGGGGCGATGACCCGGTGGGGCGCTGGGTTCACCACCGGCTCGTCTCGGCCCAAGACATGAGAACGGTGGCTTCCATCGACTGCGGAACGAACTCCACCCGACTACTGATCGGCCAGTCGTCGGTGGACATGGGCTCGACTGGGTTCGAGACCCTTGAGCGACGCATGCGCATCACCCGGATGGGGGAGGGGGTCGACGCCACTGGTCGACTGTCATCGGAGGCGATCGAACGGGTGCTGGCCGTCCTAGTTGAGTATCGCGAGACCATGGACGCCCACGGCGTGACCCAGTGTCGTATAGCAGCGACCTCCGCAGCTCGGGATGCCGCCAACCGGGACGAGTTCTTCGACGCCGCTGAGGCCATCGTCGGGTTCCGGCCTGAATTGTTGTCCGGCGTGGCCGAGGCGCACCTCGCCTTCGCCGGCGCCACCACGGACCTCGATCCGGAGGACGGGCCGTTTCTGGTCGTCGACATAGGCGGCGGCTCAACGGAGTTCGTGGTTGGGACCACCGAAGCCGAGGGGGCACGGTCGTGTGACATCGGGTGCGTTCGTCTCACCGAGCGGTGGATTGAAAACGACCCTGCCCGACCCGAAGAACTGGTGGCTTGTCTGTCGGTGACTGAGGCCCACCTCGATGAAGTGTTCCGCGAGGTATCGGGGGTGGCCAATGCCCGTACCCTGGTCGGCCTGGCCGGCACCGTTTCATGTGCGGCGGCGGTGGAAATCGGTCTGGCTGAGTATGACCGGGACCGCATACACCACTTCCGCCTGTCTAAGGAGGCGGTAGAGGACGTCTACCGCACACTGGCCACCGAGGATCGGGAGGAGCGTATGGCCAACCCCGGCATGGAGGAGGCGCGGGTCGACGTGATCGTGGGCGGACTGTCGATTCTGGTCAAAGTGATGCGCCAGTTCGACTTCGACGAGTGCCTGGTCTCGGAATCTGACATCCTCGACGGTCTCGTAGCGTCACAACTGGGCGCTTCGGGCGAGATCCGGGGTTGATCGGCCGGACTTCTGCCCGGCCAGCCGTGCGGCAGGGCTGATCGTTGGGCCCGGCTTGCCGCGTGACGGGCCGCCACGGGGATGATGGACCCGTGGCTATTGAGGAGATCGTCGATTGTCCTTTCATCGAGGGCCAACGAGTCCTCCTGCGCCCGTTGGAGGCAGAGGACTTTGACGACTGGCGGGATGTCCGTCGACGGAACGCCGATTGGTTAAACGTCTGGGAACCTCGTCGTGGCTTTGGTCAGCCCGACCCGGTGGAGGACCGACAGGCCTTCACCATGCGTTGCGCCGCCCGCCGTCGGGAACGCCAGCTGGGCACCGGCTGGGGGTTCGGCGTTTTCGTCCCCGGAGACCAGGTTGTTGTCGGGGGAACGCCGGGATCGGCCTTCGCCGGCGAGCTCAATCTCTCCAACGTGGTCTTAGGAGCCTTCCGTAGTGCTCACGTGGGCTACTGGATGGACGAGGTTCGGGCTGGCAACGGCTACATACCGGAGGCGTTGGTGGCGGCCTGTCGATTCGCCTTCGAAGAACTCGACTTGCACCGCCTCCAGGTGTCAATCGTCCCCCGGAACAACCGGTCTCGGAGGGTTGTCGAGAAACTGGAGTTCCGCTGTGAGGGCCTAGCCGAGCGCTATCTGGAGATCGCTGGCGTCTGGGAAGATCATCTCCGCTACGCAATTACTGCCGAGGAGTGGTCCTTCCGGCGAGCCGAGTTGGTCACCGGATGGCTCGAGGGTCGGGTGTCGGGAGCCTGACCCAGGCCGGGTCAGCCCTTGTCGGCTATCTGAGCCTTTAGGTCGGCCACCATCTCGGTGAAAGCAGGCTGGCGCATAGACCAGACCTGCGGCTCGATCTCCAACTGCACCGAGGGGATCGACTCGGTCACCGCGGCGGTGTCGTGCAGGGTCTTCTTTGTCACTGTCACGAGTTCTCGTGGATAGCCAGCGGCCCTCTCCGCGTACTCCACGGCTTGGTCCAGCAGGACGTCGTCATCGACACAGTCCCAAGCCACACCGCGACGGGCGGCCTGTTCCCCGTCGATGACCTGGCCGAACAACACCATTGCCTTGGCTGTTTGGAGGTCGGTGATGTTGCGGAGTCGCCAAGTGTGGCCACCTCCGGGATGGATGCCGATGGTCAGGAACCGGGAGTCGAAGCGGGCTGACCGTCCAGCGATTACCAGATCGCAGGCCAAGACCATGTTCATGCCGGCGCCCACTGCCGCACCATTGACGGCAGCCACCGTGGGCAACGGGGTGTGGGCTACCCGGAGGAAGCCTCGGTAGATGTCGGGCAGTGTTCCGTCGGCGTCTCCCCTCCCGGCATCTAGCAGGTCGTCTAGTACGGCGCCGGCGCAGAACGCCCGCCCAGCTCCGATGAGAACGACGGCACCCACCCCTTCGTCGCTTTCTAGTTCATCGAAAGCAGCCAGGAGTTCGTCGTTCATTTCGTTGCTAATCACATTCCGACGATCAGGGTCGTCGAAGGTGAGGATGGCCACTCGGTCACGTCGTTCGATTTGCAGCACGCTCATGGACGGGGAGTCTCGCGCGGGCGGGCGGTCTCAGAGGTGCCCGCTGACAGGCACTGTAAGGGTCGCCCATAGGGTCGCCGACATGTCTACCGGTGGTCCGATTGCGCCCGGCCGCCGCTATCCGGCCCTGGCCTACCGCAACTACAGGCTCTTTTGGATCGGTGGGGTGCTGACCAACAACGGGCGGTGGATCCAGTACGTAGCCACCTACTGGATCGTGTATCAGGTGACAGAGTCAGCGGCCTGGGTGGGTGTGGCCGCCTTCTCGTCGTTTATCCCGATGCTCCTGACCAACCCGGTAGCAGGTCATGTGTCAGACCGCTTCGATCGCCGCAAGGTGCTGCTATGCACCAACTCGGCGTGTTCCCTGCTGGCCGCCCTCATGGCGGCCACTTGGGGGATTGGGGTGCGGAGCATCGGGATCTGGATGGTTCTCCTACTGGCCGGCGGCTTCGTCTACGGGGTCCAGTTGCCGGCCTGGCAGTCGTTCGTAGCCGAGTGCGTACCGCGCGAGCACCTTCGCAACGCCATCACCTTGAACTCCACCCAGTTCAATGCCGCCCGAACCTTTGGGCCGGCTGTCGGTGGTCTATTGATCGGAACGGCCGGGCCCGGTTGGGCGTTGTTCGTAGCTGCGGCCTGTTATGGCCCGGTCTTGACCGCATTGTTTTTGATTCGGGCCGGTGAGCTCTTCCGGCCCCAGGGAGTTGCCGGGGGAACGGTTGCAGAGTCGGTTGGCGCAGGCGGAGCCGATCATCCGTCGTCGATCCTCGGCGACTACAGGGATTCGAGCCGCTACGTCCTCGCATCGCCAGGTATCCGGGTCGCGATCGGCACCACTGCCCTTGTGTCGACCATGGGCCAGCCGGTGGTCCAACAGATCGTGGTGTTCGCCGAGGAGGTGTTTGAGGTTTCGCCGTTCTGGTTCGGGATGCTGGGGTCGGCTCAGGGGTTGGGTGCCCTGCTCGCTGCTCCGCTGGTCATTGGCGAGATGGGGAGGATGCGGCGCTCGAGGATCCAGTTGCTGGCCACCTGTGGCTATGGCATCGCTCTCGTGTTGTTCGCTGCTGCACCCGTCTTCTGGATGGGTTTCATAGGTTTGGGTTTGATCGGCTGCATGCACCTTGGCTCGGCGTCCAACCTGAACTCGACAGTGCAACTTCAGGTGGACGATGCCATTCGTGGACGGGTCATGGCCATCTACCTGATGGGAGTCCTGGGGGTTTCGCCATTCGCGAATCTGGCCATGGGGGCGGCAATCGCCCTATTCGGCCCCCGTCCGGTGGTGGCCTTCGCCGGGCTGGTGGTGTTCAGCGGAGGCGCATTCCTGCACCTAACTGGCAGGTTTCGGCTTCTCGACACCGTCTAAACATCAGTCCGAAGTTCAATCCTCGTCGAATTCGGCAAGGTGTGCCTGCCCGACGTCGCAGTCGCCGTAGGCCGGGCACCATCGGCATGGTGGTCCCGGGATGCGGTTTGGGGTCCGGCCGCCATGGTGGAGTTCGACTAGTCGGCCGACGCCATCGGCCACCCGGGCCACGGTCGCCTCGAGAGTCTCGAGGGAGACCGTTTCGGAAATGGGGTGTCCCCGATCCAGGTAGTAGGAGGACAGCATCCGGGGCGGGACTCCGATGCGGAGCGTCTCGACCACGGCATAGAAGCGGAGGTCTTCACGGTGGACCGGGAGGGACGTTCCGGTCTTGAAGTCCACGATGACCTTGCCCGCCGTCCGACCATGGGCCGTACCGAGACTGAGATCAACCTTCCCGTCGAGAATGACCCGGCCGTCGCAGAGTTCGGCCCGGAGGCGCGACTCGGTTACCGGACGCCATGCCGGTCGGAGCGGAGGCCAGCACTCGAGGAACTTGGTGAACGAATCCACAGCGAGGGAACGCAACTCGGCTCGTTCGGCCTCGGACACCGCCTGGAGCCAGTGGCCCAGACCGCGATCCTCGGCCTCCAGGCGGGCCAGAGCCTCGTCTACCAGCGTCGGGGGCTCGAACTCACGGCGCCAATGAACGGCCAATTCGATCGCTTTGTGCACCACAGAGCCGCGTGCGATTGGGACGCGCCACTCGAACTCCTCTGCTTCTTCCGCCAAGAACTTTGTTTCGCAGCCATGGACCTGACCGAGACGGTGCTTATTCAGGTAGATGTCCTCGTTGGAGGGGAGGTTGTCGAGGTGCGGCTCGAGGACGGTTTCCAGGGCGGCCCGTAGGTGGGAGCCGAGGTCTTCGTCGAACTCCGGCCGGTCCGAGGCCGTGGCCCCAAGTTCGTCGAGCACCGCTTTTTGAGCGGGGTTCAAATCCTGTCCCCCCGCGGTCGGGGCCGGGGGCTTCGTTTCTTGGGACATAAACCGATTATGGCGCGGAGTTAGCAAATTCTCCGGGAACGTTCGGACTCCGTTCGGGGGTGGCCGGTTTGACTGTCACAGGCAGGCGCGAAGATCGTCGATGTGGAGCGGAGAATGAATGAGGTGCCGAAGACAGGTCCCGGGGCCATCCGGTTCGCCGAGACTGCCCGGTCGATCGGACGGGCCGCGCGGCTACGGGGATTGGAGGTGCCGACCTTCCGGAGCCCACCGGGCCTGCTCGGAGTGCAGAGAACGATTCGCCGGAGGGGAGCTTCGGCCACTGTCTCGGTTGTGGTCCGAGGGCGACCTTGGGCGGCGGTGGTGGCCGACATGGTCGAAGGGGTGGTGGCGGCCAACCGACTCGATAGTCGCCGGGCCGACATCGTGCGGGCCGCACTGTGGATGGCCGTCGACGAGCCAGCCCTCGCCGCCTGACTTCTCGCCGAGTGGCCCTTCGCCACAACCATCACTACCGTGGTCGTGACGCCCGGGTGGCGGAAGTGGTAGACGCAGCGGGCTTAAACCCCGCGGCCCCTTTGGGGGCGTACAGGTTCGATTCCTGTCCCGGGCACGGGGCCTGATGCCGTATCCCTTCGTGGAGTCGGGGGAGACTGGGCCTATGAGCGACACAGGGCAGAAACCCGAAGGCAGGGCCTTATACAGGCACCCCTATCCGTCGCCGGACCTAGCGGCCAGACACCCGTTCGTGGCTTACGAGCGCCAGCGGGTCGACGACCAGACGATGCGCGACCGGGCTGAGTCGTTCCGTGTGTCGGCTGACGGCCGACGCAGCGTCCGTATGTTCAGTTCCGACCCTGTGCCCAGGGACCTGATCGAGGCCGCAGTAGCTGCTGCTTCGACGGCCCCGTCGGGCGCCCACAAGCAACCGTGGACTTTCGTGGCGGTTTCCGATCCAGCGACGAAGTCACGAATACGCGAAGCAGCGGAAGCCGAGGAGCGCACCAACTATCTCGAGAACCGCATGAACGCCGAGTGGCAAGAGGCCCTGGCCCCTCTGGGCACCGACCACCATAAGGAGTTCCTGGAGGTGGCTCCATGGTTGGTTGTGCTCTTCGAGCAGCGGTATGAGCTGCGACCTGATGGCTCTACGCGCAAGAACTACTACGTCAAGGAGAGTGTGGGGATCGCCGCCGGGCTCTTCGTGGCGGCCGTCCACGAGATGGGCCTCGCCACCCTGCCCCATACGCCGTCGCCCATGGCCTTTCTGCGGACCGTTTTGGATCGTCCCGAGAACGAGCGCCCGTTTGTCATGTTCCCTGTGGGCCATCCGTTGCGCGGACTATTGGTTCCAGACCTGGCCCGCAAGGCCCTCGAAGAGGTTCTCGTGGTGGTTGACGGCACCTGACGGCGGCGGGCCGAACCTCACCCGTTGTCGTGGCTCGGTTCAGGCCCGGTTAGAGCAGGAGCGCAGTGCCGACCACCGTGAGGGCGGCACCTGTCCACGCTCCGAGTGTCGGCATCTGTCGCATTCGCAACCACAGCAGGGGAAGCAGGATGACCGGAGTGGTGGCTGAGAGGATGGTGGCCACCCCGGTATCTCCGTTTCCCAAGGACCACAGCAATAGCGACATGCCCAGCACCATGGCCACAAAACCGCTAGCGGCCAGTCGTAGGTGGTCCATGGGGAGGAAGGCGCCTCGCCTTGCCGGCCGGGCCAGCCTGTCGCCGGGTCGGGCTAGCACCCAGAGGGCGACGGTGGCTATGGCTACCCGGGCCGCTGCTACGGCCAGAGTGTCGGCGCCGTCGTCAAGGATCGGCTTGACGGCAAGCGCGCCGAGGGCTTGACCGAGAGCACCTACTCCCGCCCAGACCGCACCAGCGGCCAGCGAACCTTCGACACGCTCGAAGACGCTGCTGTGGGTTCCACTCCGTGATCCGAAGTTCACTGCTAGGACGATGCCGCCCATGGTGAGCACCGCTCCGACCAACGCCCAGGGGGCGAACGACTCGCCAAATAGCAGCACGCCGCCTATTGCGGCCAGCGGGGCGTTAGAGGTGAACAGCACTGAAGTTCGGCGCGGGCCGATCCGAGCCATGGCGGTGAATAGCGACAGGTCACCCACCAGGATCCCGACCAGTCCCGATACGGCCAGCAGGCCCAGG
>PVBE011046001.1_pt1 | contig 13420 bp, 11 predicted proteins | sample 1631181 | NCBI WGS metagenome assembly PVBE01 (sample SAMN08397723, study PRJNA350692) | Marine metagenome, whole genome shotgun sequencing project. | isolation source: water | place: Pacific Ocean | collected 2012-04 | reverse complement strand
CTCACAGATCTCGAACCTAGCTAGCTCAGTGACGCGACGGAGATCGATGACCAACTCAGGTCGGGCCAACCGGAGGTTTAGGATCGGCACAAGGCTCTGTCCCCCTGCAACGATGACAGCGTCATCCCCAACTTGAGCTAACAGGTCGAGGGCTCCATCGAGGGTCTCGGGAGCGACGTAGTCGAACGGTTGTGGTTTCATGCGGGTAACGGCTCCACCGAGTGGGTTTGATGAATTTTGGTGGGTTCTTCGGTTGCGACGGCAGTCGTAGCACGCACTGTTGTAGTCGCCCGCCGAACATCTCTGACCATGAGGACAATGATAGATGGTTCTGAGTACACGGACGGAAGGTATCACTTGCAAGCCGTTGCTCATCTAGAAACCTATGAACACCAGTTCAAGCAGTATTTGAGTTGGGGTCTCGGCTGTCAGTGGTATTACGTCGAACTGGAGTTCACACACTTAACGATTAGGGCTGGTACTGGCTTTCAACTAGTATTTAGCGAATGTGGCAGCAAGGGCTAGTCCTTTGAGGCTGACTATTTTCGCGCGAAACGTAGTTGGTGAGTGTTGAGGTGGAGTCTTGAGTGATCTAAATGGATGCCATTTCGTTGTAACGGGCATTTCCTCTGGGATTGGAAAAGCAGTCGGTACAGCCCTTCTTGATGAGGGGGCCAAAGTCACCGGGGTGGACATCAATCCGCCTGATCTCCAAGTTGACAGTTTTGTTCAATGCGATTTGAGGAGCAAGATCGCAGTTGAGGGTTTGGTTGCGGGACTCAACTATCCGATCCATGGCTTGTGTAACGCTGCGGGAGTACCCACTTCGAGATCTCCTCGCGAAATCATGGAGATAAACTTCTTTGGACTACGTACGCTCACGGATTTGCTCCTTCCTCTGTTGGAAGATGGCGGATCGGTAGTCAATGTGGCCTCTTGTGCGGGCACCGATTGGCAGTCTCGTTCCAACGTAATTGAGGAACTGTTGGCCATTTCTGTACCTGAAGAGGGCTTGGAGTTCTTTGACAGTCTCGGCTTCCAGGCAGTAGATGCTTACCGTTTGAGTAAAGAGTGCGTGACCTTCTATTCTCTCGACATTTCCTCCTTGGGAGTTGAACGAGGGGTACGTGTAAACGCAGTTAGTCCAGGCGCGACTTACACTCCAATACTTGATGACTTCTATGCGACGATGGACCGGGAACGCCTCGGACATTTGCGTATCGCTGCGGGAGGGCGTGAGGCGTATCCTTCAGAGATTGCTGCTCCAATCATCTTCCTGCTGAGTCCAGGGTCGAGTTGGATTAATGGAGTCAATCTGATCGTTGACGGCGGCGCTGAAGCCGCCATCACTCTTGGTAAGTTGCCGAACCGCAGCGAACCGGTCAGTGGTAGCTGAGGTACTCGTTCAGTTCCCAATCTGTGACAGTCCGAGAGAATCGGGCCCATTCAGCTCGCTTCATTGCGACGAAATGGCTGGTGATTGGATGCCCCAGTGCAGCGACCAGATTCTGGTCTGCCTCAAGGGCATCGAGAGCCAATGAGAGGTTCTCTGGACAGCAGCGTTCGGTATTCGCTTTCGCAAGGCCGTCACCATCTTCCGGGGGTGGTGGATCCTGCCCTCCTTCAATCCCAAGTCGGCAAGCCTGCAGTAGTGCAGCTGTGGCCAAGTAGGGATTGGCCGAACCGTCTGGTAGTCGACTCTCGATCCTCGTGCCATTGCCACGGTCAGAGGGAACCCTTACTGCCACGGATCGGTGGTCATATCCCCAGTTGGCCCAATAACCAGAAAGTTGGCCTGAGAATAGACGTTTATAGGAATTGACAGTTGGAGCGCAGATCGCAGTCAGTGCCTCATGATGGGCAAGTAGTCCAGTAATAGCATGGCGGGCCAACTGAGAAAGGTTGTTATTGCCGTCTGGATCATAGAGCAGGTTCGATCCTTCAGAATCTGTCAAACTCAAATTGATGTGTAAACCATTCCCACCACGATCATTAAATGGTCGGCCAAGGAAGGTAATCATTAAGCCGTGTTCTATAGCTTTTTCGCGACACAGTAATTTTAGGAGAAACGAATTATCGATAGCGACTAGTGCATCATCATATCGAACAGTAAGTTCAAATTGGGCTGAATCATATTCCGTACTAGTAGTCTCGATAGGTATATCTATACTCGCTGCGGTTGCCATAATATCATCTATAAGTCCACTGGGATCCGCCAACAACCCCGTTCCGTAACAGTGTGCTGAAGGTGTGTTCCATGGAACCCAGTTGTGGTTATTGGTCTGTTCGAGCACATAACACTCGAGTTCGACCCCTATCTGAGGCGTATAACCCGCATCAGAGAGGGCTTTGACAGCTTTACGGAGGGCAGAACGTGGTGCTATGTCAAGGGGTTGGCCTTCTGCACAAAGATCGGCGATTACGATCTCAGTCCTCTCCTGCCAGGATGGGCGACTACTAGCGGGGTTGTAGATCGCCCTGATATCGCCCATCCCCTCAAGAACTGAAGCACCGGGTGCCGGAATTAGGTCTCTGTCGTAACCGATTCCAAATACAGTTCGAGAGAAGTTTAATTCCCCGGTTGCCTCTGCGACTGGAATGTATTTCCCCCTAGCGAATCCAAATGTATCAGGGAATAGAACGCGGATGCGATTCAACTCAGTAACATTCATATTAATTATCCTTCAGCTATCACTATAGGTGTAACAGTATAATTGCTGATTTAATATCAAAAGTAAGTATCGAGAAATACGTTCTCGAAGTGATGTGTTCAAGGAATTGGGTATTGACAATCTTTGGATTAGATGAAACACTCTCTTGCCATGGTAGATACTCTTCTACGCAATATCTCCTATCTGTTAACCATGGATGATGCGAACCATGAACACACGGGCGTCGACCTTTCTATCACTGGTAACCAAATTGAGGAAATCGGCAAAGGTCTGAAAGCTGAGCCTGGCACCGAAATAGTCGATGCCTCCAATCTGATCGTTACCCCTGGACTAGTTAACGCCCATCAGCATCTTTACCAAGTTGGGATGCGGTCAATTGCCGAACTGGAGCGATGTCTCATTCAGCCCTGGTTAGACGGACTCCATTTTAAGACCGATCACTGGTGGCAACAAGGTTATTACACGCCTGAAACGATTGGTGCAGTAGCTGCTGCCGGCATGCTGGAGTCACTACTTGGCGGTGTGACAACCGTTGCTGACCAGCACTACGTATTCCCTGGAGGCGTTACTGAGCCCTATATAGAGGCGATGATCGAAAGTGCGACCGAAATGGGAATCCGCTTCCATGCGGGTCGAGGTTCGATGACAAGAGGCCGAGCAAGTGGAGGAGTTGTTCCCGATCAAGCATGCCAAACCGTTGATGAGGTCCTTCGACACTCGTTAGAACTGATCGAGAAGTACCACGATCCGAGTCCGTCATCTCAAATTAGAGTTGATCTGGCCCCCTGTGGCGTACACACTGACGAACCTGAGCTCTTCCGAGAGTTTGCTGAAATAGCCGCAGAAAACCCTAGCGTAGGACTCCATACGCATCTCTATGAGGTAGTCGATACGAAATACTGTGAGGAGATCTACGGCATAACGCCATGGAGGTTCCTTGGCAAGAACGGCTGGCACGATAGTCGTGTCTGGTTAGCACACATGGTTGACCCTCCCGAAGGGGAGATCCCAGAATTCGCAGAAACAAAGGTCGGTATTGTTCATATTGTCGCCGCTGACTTGCGAATGGGATTTGGCCTAGCACCACTTAGAAAGTACCTAGATGCAGGTTGCAAGGTAGGTATCGGTACAACGGGGTCGGCATCCAATGACGGCGCAAATCAGCTGGGCGATCTCCGTATCGCAGCATTAGTTCATCGTTCGCCTGAAATGCCGACTTCGAAATGGCCAACGGCTCGTGAACTACTCAAACTTTCTACCCGCGGATCAGCCGAATGCCTAGGCCGAGAGACCCTTGGTGTAATCGCACCAGGGATGACGGCAGACCTAGCTGCTTGGGACATGTCCACTGTGGACCGAGTTGGTATCCACGACCCAATAGTGGGTCTTATATTGGCTGGGCTTTCTGATCGTGCAAGCCTTGTAGTCATTAACGGAGAGATTGTCGTTCGGGACTCTCAATGTCTTGTGGTAGACGAAGAGGTAGTTGCTGAGGCTGCCCGTAACGCGATTCCTGTAAGTTCCATTTGATGGTAGACAAGCAGGAGGACCCAAACATGATGCGGGTCTCCATTTCGCAAGTTCCGTGCTATGAAATTTTTTGAACACGTCGAACTTGCGACGGGTCTGTTCTCGCTGGATGAAAATAGTGTTGGCAACTTGTTGACGTGCAGATGAATGCGAGGCAGCATGATAGGGCAGCGGGATGCGTTTATGGGCTTGTTTGGTCGATGCCGCTTGTACAAGTATCGAAACTATTAACAACCAGGTAGGAATGGAGTTCTCCATGCTGAAGCGATTAATTGTCGTTCTCTTCACACTGACGATGACGACGGTGGCCTGTGGGTCAGACGGTGATGAAGCGGTTTCGAGCGAGAGTTCATCCAGTCCGGCCACGACTGGGGCTCCGGCCACGACTGGGGCTCCGGCCACGACTGGGGCTCCGGCTGAGGATGCTGCTGCTCCGGCTGAGGATTCGACGGATTCGATCAAGGTCGCTCTGCTTCTGCCAGGAGTGAAGAACGACAATTCGTTTAGCCAGGCTGGTTATGAAGGTTTGCTAGCTGCAGCAGCGGCAGACGGAAATGTCGAGTACCAGGTGATTGAGGAGATCATTGATCCGACTGATTCGCTTCCCGTGATTCGAGACTTTGCGAGTCAGGGGTACGACTTGATCATCGGTCACGGCATTGAATATGTAGATCCGATCCAGCAGCTCTGGGCTGAGTTCCCTGAGGTCGACTTTGCCATGGCTGGTGGAATTTTGATTCCTGGTTCTGTTACGACACCTAACGTTGCCGACTGGCTATACAACACACAGGATATGGCTTGGCCGAACGGGGTTCTGACGGCCAATGCGCTCGTCGGAGACACAATTGGAATTGTCGGTGGCCCCGAGTTCGACTTTGTTAAGGGTATGCATCAGTCGTATCGGGATGCCGTTATATCGGTTAACCCGAACATCGACTTCCTTGAAGGGTTCGCAGGTTCATTCGTCGATGTTCAACGTGCCGCCGAGGTCGCTCAACAACACATAGATCAGGGTGCAGATCTGATCTACTGCTCAGGAGATGGCATCTGTATTGGTGCTGCGCAGGTTGCAAGTGCCGCCGGCGTACCTATCGCAGTTGGCTTTGGTTCGCAGGAACAGGCTGCACCTGACGCCTATCTGTCAGCCACAGTGATCCGTCTAGACGGGCTTTATGGGACCTGGTTCGACCAGGTTAGAGACGGAAGTTTTGGTACCAGTGAAGGCGAGTTTGCATTTGGTGAAGAGGGCTACGCCTTCTTCCCGTCGGGAATCTTCAATGGCCAGGTGGAAGTCATGCCTGTGAACATGAATGCCACCGTGGAGACCGCCATACCACTTGCAGAGTTGCAAGCGATCATGGATGACTTCGTCAGTAGCGTCCAGAACGGTGAATTCATGATTCCCTTCCCTGGTTAGGCGATCAGTCTGATCTCTCCTCCGAGGGTCCAGGTAGCCAAATTGCTGGCTAGTTGGGCCCCTCGGGAGAGTCCGTAACCGTCACCGTGTGTCTCTAGGTGGTAAACAGATTGACAGAAGAACAAGGTTTGTTGGCCGACTCGACTCAGTCTGTCCCTGAAGAGTTTGCATTTTCGGCAGATTGTGTATCACGCCGATTTGGGGACATTCAGGCGCTAAATAAGGTTGATTTTGCTTTACGATCTGGTGAAATACATGCGCTAGTCGGCGAAAACGGTGCCGGAAAGTCAACTCTCGCGAAGATTATTTCGGGTGGGCTAAGGGCCGACACGGCCTCAATGAGACTCTTTGGCCAGCCCTACCTTCCCAAATCGCGTCGAGATGGTGCCTCGTCTGGTGTTGCCTACGTACGCCAGCAACTATCACTAGTGCGTGGCCTAACCGTGGCAGAAAACCTTCAGTTAGGGCGCCCAGGGGCAGCGCCGATATTTGATCTCAAGGCCGCAGTTGCTGAGATTGACCACTGGTGCAGCGAACTATCACTGGAGGTCCCTCCAGAGAGCCTCGTCGACGATTTGCCTCTGGCTCTGCGCCAACAGGCAGAAATCTTGACTGCCGTTGCATGGGGAGCCCGTCTGTTAATTCTCGATGAGCCAAGTTCGAATCTCGGACCTCGTGAAACAGCGGCCCTAATTGGCTTCTGTCACAGGCTTCGTGAAGGGGGCACACCGATTATCTATATATCCCACAGACTCCCTGAGCTCACAGAACTAGCTGATCGTCTCACGGTCTTGCGCCAGGGAGAGGTTGTAGTAAGTGGCGCCGATGTTCGTCGGGCAGACCTCCACGAGGTTGCTGCACTCATGGTCGGTGATGTCTCTTTGCTCGAGGTTGAACGACCAAGTCGCGAGTATGGAGAAACGCGTCTAGCTGTGGAGTCGCTCACAGTGCAGATGGACCGCAGTGTTGGTCTGGAGGATATTTCCTTTCAAGTTCGCGGTGGTGAAGTGGTTGGAGTAGTTGGCGTTGCAGGAAACGGCCAACAAGCTTTGGCAGAAACGCTTACTGGACAATCCCGTTCCACTGCAGGAAGAGTTGTTGTTGACGGAGTCGAAGTCACTGGAAATCCCAGAGCCGCAATCAACGCAAAGGTCTCCCATCTATACGAAGATCGGGCAATTGGGCTCGCCACACAAATGTCAGTCGCTGACAATGTCGTAGCTCGACGAGTCCGGGACAACGAATTCTCGAGATTTGGGATTCGACTCCTTTCTCGAATCCGAAGCCATGCCGCTCTGCTGGCCGACCGTTTCCAAGTTCGACCTCCTGACCCCATGGCGAAGGCTGGTTCCCTATCCGGTGGTAACCAACAAAGGCTGATGGCTGCACGAGAGCTTGAAAATAATCCCTCATTGCTAGTTGCGCATGGGCCTACTAAGGGCTTAGACCCAGAAGCTTCAAAAGTCATGCGCGATCGAATATTTGCAGTAGCGGAAACAGGTGGGGCAGTAGTAGTTATCTCGGCAGATCTCGAAGAAATCAGAGAACTTGCAGATCGAGTGATTGTTCTAAGCTCTGGCAGAATTGCTGACAGTTTCGATATCGTCGAAATGTCCTCCGCCCGCCTCGGTGCCGCTATGGCGGGATTATCGGACAACGATTATGAGCGGTCGAATATTCAATGACCTTATGATGTTGTTACCTGAGCAAGTAATGCGACTCGATGTTTGGAAGCATCGTTTTCGTAATGTCATGCAACCAAGCTCATTGGCATTGGGAGTTGCCTTTGTCATCGGGGGAGTTCTTCTACTTGGTTTCGGTGAAGACCCAATTGCCGCCTATTCCGCCATGCTTAGAGGAGCCTTTGGTTCTCGCTTCGCAATTGGGGAAACACTTTCCCGTGCAGCGCCACTTGCCCTTGTTGGCTTTGGTGCTGCTGTTGCCTTAAGGGCAGGTCTGGTAACACTCGGCGCACAGGGCCAGGTCATGACCGGAGCTATTGGCGCTCTTCTGACTGCTCTGATGTTTGAGGATGCCCCTTCAGCTATTGCACTTCCTGCAGCTGCAATTGGAGGAGCAGTGTTCGGAATGGCTTGGGCCTTACTTCCTGCTGTTCTGAGAGCGTATTGGCGTGTAAATGAAATATTGTCAACTCTGTTATTTACTGAATTTGCATTCTTGTTGCTCAAATATCTCCTCAATGATCCACTTAAACCACCAAGAGCAATTACACCACAATCAGTTGAATTTCCCGAAAACGCGTCGCTTGGATTAGTCTTGGGAGGTACTCGATTTCATTATGGAATACTGATTGTGCCAGTGGCATGCCTTGGGTTCGCCTGGTGGATTCGTTCTACACGCGGATTTGAATATGATTTATATGGAGAAAATTCAGTGTTAGCGAAAGGATTGGGTGTCTCAGAGAGACGAGTCATCGTTAGTTCCCTGTTGATATCTGGCGCAACTGCTGGATTAGTTGGTTGGATCCAGGTGGCTGGCCTACTCAATCGGGTATACGTACAGATTGCCGCTGAAATTGGCTTCTTTGGCCTGGTAGTAGCATTTCTCGGTGGAGCTCGCCCGCTTGGTGTGCTGGCAGGTGCGGTGCTCTTTGGAGCATTGCAAAGCGGTGGCCTGTCGATGCAATCAGCTGAAGGTATTCCTGCCTCGTTGTCAGACATTATCCAAGCTGTGATACTCCTTGGATTTTCGGTTCGCTACGCTCCGCAAATTGCCAGTCTATTTGATTGCATAGCTGACCGTATGATGCCTAGCAGACGTACAAACTAATGAGCCGATTAGCTGAAGCGACATTTTGGAGCGCAACAATAGCCGGAGGCCTCCGTCTCGCCACACCCCTTATCTTTGCATCTATTGGCGAAGCATTTGCTCAACGTAGCGGCGTTCTAAATATTGGTCTTGAGGGTTATATGATTGTTGGAGCGCTTGCCTCGGTCTATGTCGCTGACCCAACTCTGACCCCCCTTGGCTTTGTTGCGGGTGGTCTAGCAGGACTGTTGCTTTCCACCCTCATGGTATTGTTCTCCGTTCGGCTTTATGCCAATCAAGTAGTGGTTGGTTTTGGTCTAACGATTTTAGGCGTTGGTATTACTAGCTTCATTTTCAGTTTGACTACAAGCGTTGGTGGTATTGACCGGCAGGTGCCCTTGCCGAAGCGAATTCACCTTCCAGTACTCTCCGACATTCCTTGGCTTGGACGTGCCGTATTCCTACACAGTTGGTACACATGGTTGGCCCTTGCGCTGGTTCCGATTGCCTGGTGGGTTGCCTCACGGACCATCTTTGGCCTTCAGGTGCGAGCAGTCGGCGAGGACCCTGATGCGGCTTCAGCCCGTGGAATCGATGTCATCAAAGTAAGATCAAATGCAACCCTGATTTCGGGATTGCTTGGAGGCCTGGGTGGAGCAGCGTTCATGTTGGGTGCAGTTGGACGCTTTCAACCGATGATTACAGCAAATCGTGGATTTATTGCACTGATCGTGCTAATAATGGCAAATTGGAAGATCTGGGGTGCTGCATTAGGCGCATTTGTATTTGGTTTCTTTGAAGCATTTAGTATTAATCTCAATAACGTATTTGTAGATGTTCCAACTGAATTGCTTGAGGCAATCCCATTTGCCGTAGCTCTAGCGATCTTGACGCTTGGTGTTCGTCGGTCACGGATGCCACCATCCCTAGGAACGAACTATGAAGCTACAAGATAATAGTAAATATTTCAAATTAGGATAATCGTATAGCTAGTCTGCAACTATCTGTTCTATAGAACAAGGAGAAATAGAGTGTATAACCGTTCAGTAATAGATGTAGGTCTAGGTAGAGTTCCAGCTGAAACAGTTTTCAAAGGTGGAAAACTTGTTAACGTCTATACTGCTGAAGTATATGATGCCGATGTTGCTGTGTTCGACGGCAAGATTGCGGTAGTGGGAGATGTTGAGACGACACTTGGCCCTGATACAGAAATAGTCGATGCTTCGGGGTTCCATCTTGTTCCTGGACTTATTGATGCACATGTCCATACGGAAGTGACGAAACTATCTATAACTAACTTTGCAAAGACAGTAAATATACACGGGACGACATCTGTCTGTACTGCATTTGATCAGATCGCTCCGGTCAAGGGTATAGATGGTATTCGGTACATGCTTGACGAAGCCGAAAGCCTTCCGTTGCGAATTTTCAATCCGCCCCCGTGCAAGATCCCATACACAATACCGGCCGGAACTCTTGGTGCCAGCGTAGGACCTGATGATCACCGTATTGCTTTTGAATGGCCTGAAGCTAACGGAATTGCCGAAACTACAATGGATTTCATTACTGCTGGAGATGAAGATGTATTCGAATCCATCGGGCTGTGTACTGAGCACAAGCTGCCGATTCATGGACATGCACCATTCGTTGTTGGCCCTCGCCTAGCTGCTTATATGAACTGTGGAGTAAGAGACGACCATGAGTGCTACTCAATGGAAGAGACAATCGAAAAGCTTCGGAATGGTCTCTACTGTGTTCTCCGACAGGCGACGATGGCTGCCAACTTGGTGGAGTGCATACGGGCGGTCACCGAGGCAGGTCTTCCGACGCGGCGACTGTGCCTATGTTCAGACGATACGGATACTTCGACTCTGCTGCGTTTGGGGCATATGGACCACATCATCCGATTGGCTATTGGAGAGGGTGTAGATCCAATTGCGGCTATCCAAATGTCGACGATCAATGCTGCAGATGCTCTCCGTATCGATGATCAGGTTGGAGCGATTGGTCCTGGTCGCTATGCCGACATTGTGTTCGTAGAGAACCTTGAAGAATTCCAAGTCGCGGCAACTTATGTTGGAGGCGAACTCGTAGCAGATGGTGAACAAGTTCTCTATAAAGCGGATCCACCGAGTCGACCAGTGGAACTGGTCAATACGTTTAATCTTACACCTGTCACGGAGGAGGATCTGTTTTTCCGCACCGAATTGGAGGATGGGCGCGCTCAGGTCATCTCGATGTTTGTACCGCCAGATATTCCACTACGCCTTCGACGAGATGTTGAGTTGGATATAGAGAATGGCATAATTCTTCCTAATCCTGAAGATGACGTTCTTTATGTGTCTGTAATCGAGAGATACAACGACACCGGCTCTCGGGCGACGGCCTTCATGTCTGGCTTTGCTTTGAAGGAAGGTGCAATTGCTTCTTCGCTTTCACCAGATGACGAAAATATCGTCTGTCTAGGCGCCGACGTTGAGTCCATGGTCACGGCCTGCAATCGAATCATCGAGATGAATGGTGGGCAGGTGGTTGCGCGTGGATCCGAAGTGACAGCTGAGCTAGCCCTTCCTATCGCTGGGATTATGAGCGATCTTGCTCCGGAAGAGATGATGGAGACTGAAGATCAGTTGATTGCTGCAGCCCAGGAATTGGGCTGCCAGTTGCCCAATCCGTTCATGTGGCTTATGTTCCTACCAATTACGGCTATACCTGAGTACGCACTGATCGATCGGGGATTTGTTGAGCAAGCGACCCTCTCGTTCTGCAGTCCAGTGCTTGCTCGGCTCTAGAGTTTGGCGGGTTCACCCTCAACTCTGCCAGAAGTAGCCCAAGTTAAGTAGTCAGTTTGTTTGGATGAGGTTCTTGATTTCTACATGAGTTAGTAGGTGAAGGTCGCTGTATATCAGTAACGCCATCCCCTCCTAGCCCTATCTGAATCGAATTCAAGCTAGGAATGGCATGGAATTCGTTTGAATGAAGGAGCAAATCCCGTGACACTACAGAGAAGGCTTGTCGGCATATTCGAGAGTTCTCAAAACCATGCCTTTACTAGGTCTCATTGCTGGCCATGTTGAATCCACCAGACTCACATGTCGACCTTCTGGGGCTAACAATGGTCGCTGACATTGCCACAATTGGCCCCTCGGGGGAGCCACACTGCACGCCTGTGTGGTTCGACTGGGATGGTCTTCTGATTCGTTTGAGTTTGACGACTGCTAGGCAGAAGTATCGCAATATCTGTGTAAGCCCACTAGTTGCCATGTCGTTTATTGATCCTGACAACCCCTATCGCAGCATGGAAGTACGAAGCTCAGTGGTCGACATCTCTGATGATCCAGGCAATGAGTTCCTTGATGCATTGGCGCTGCGGTACCTGGAGATTGATGAATATACATTTGATACCCCGGAGACTCGGCGAGTAGTTGTCACGCTGGAGCCAAACCACTTCACCACATGGGATTAATCAGGCCTCTGCCTAACTGGGGCACAGCACAAGTCAACTCCTAGAAAAAGGGGAAGTGCTGAGCTGGACACTAGTTAATGAGTCGTGGTAACGCAGATGGAGCAACGCTCAGGAGTCAAAGTAAATGCCTACAACTGGTCCACTAGATGGAATTGTTGTCATCTCAATTGAACAGGCAGTAGCTGGCCCGTTTGCCACTCGACAACTTGCAGATCTTGGCGCAACTGTCATCAAGGTGGAACGTCCAGGCAAAGGTGATTTAGCTCGCCACTATGATTCTACAATTGCTGGTCATTCAACGTTTTTCGTGTGGGTAAATCGCGGAAAGCACAGTGTCGCTCTAGATATTAAGTCTCCCGTTGATCGCACCAGGCTTGATTGTTTGATTAGTGGCGCTGACGTATTCCTACATAATCTTGCGCCTGCCTCTGCTGTGCGTCACAAACTGACTGCAAAAGGCCTGTCCGATCTCCACCCATCACTCATCACATGTGAGATCTCCGGATATGGGCATGGAGGGCCTCGTGATGGCGACAAAGCCTACGACCTGGCTATTCAGGCAGAAGCAGCGGTTATGTCAGTGACTGGAAGTGATAATCAGATTTCAAAAGCTGGATTTCCCGCTGCTGATATAGCTGCAGCCATGTATGCGTTTAGTGGCATTCTTGCTGCATTGTACCAACGAAGTGCCACAGGTAGAGGTGCGTGCCTATCTATTTCAATGTTGGAGTGCTTAGCCGAATGGATGTCTGCGCCGACATACGCTGCGAGGGAGACTGGTAGCATTCCTCAACGAGCAGGTCATAGACACGCATATATTGCTCCATATGGTGTCTTTACTCTTGCAGACTCTTCGCAGATATTGATTGCAATCCAGACTGAAGAAGAATGGCAGCGGTTCTGTACGAATGTGATAGATAGTTCAGAATTGCTTGATGATCTAGCCTTTTCGAATAATGAAGACCGGATTAATAATGTAGTGGAATTAGAGACTGTATTAGCTCTCCGACTTGCTGACATTGATTCTGAAGTTATTCGAAGCCGGCTTAAGGAACATCAGATAGCAAATGCTCAACTAAACGATCCAGTTGGTCTTTGGAATCATGAACAGCTGGTATCGAAAGGATTTCGGATGGATATTGACTTGGGCGGTGGTGGATCGACTCAACTATTTCCCTTACCTCTTTCTTTCGAACCAGGTCTTGCTAGACAGTCTTGGATTCCACAACTAGACGAACACGACGATGATCTCATTCAGGAGATTCTTGACAGAGGTGAGGCAGCCAAGCGCGCGAAAACTGCTGAGAAGGGACCGACCGCAGGTTCTAGCGGCGGCGTGGGAGGTAGTTAATGCTGAGTGCAGACCCCTGCGTATTTTGGGTTGATGGTGGTCGCCGTCGGCGTAAATCAGCGAAGGTCCCATTCCTCGCCGGTCCGGGGCGACGAGTGGCAAAAGGCCGTTTCCGACAGATTCATTTCCAGAGCTACTGACTGCATCCAGACCGGGTCCGCCGGTTCGTCGAGTACGAACACGGCTGCCGGATTCCCCCGAAACGGCTCATTGGT
>PVBE010880506.1_pt1 | contig 13420 bp, 10 predicted proteins | sample 1631181 | NCBI WGS metagenome assembly PVBE01 (sample SAMN08397723, study PRJNA350692) | Marine metagenome, whole genome shotgun sequencing project. | isolation source: water | place: Pacific Ocean | collected 2012-04 | reverse complement strand
TTTTTACTGAAATATTTGTTCCAAAGGAAATAAAGGTGGTGCTGTGTTGTAATAATCTTTAAATAATATTTTAATAGTTTTTATTGAAATGAGGCAAAAAGAGTTGGATGGTTTCTTTGAAAAATTTCTTGAAAAAGATCCACTATTTATCAATAAAAAAGCTTTACAAGGTAATTATACTCCTAAAAATCTTCCACATAGAGAAGAACAAATAAATCAAATAGCTGGAGTTTTAGCTCCTGCTTTAAGAATGGAAAAACCTTCTAATATTTTTATATATGGAAAGACTGGGACTGGCAAAAGTTTGTGTGTAAATTATATTGCTGATAATTTATTAGTTACAGCAGAAAAAAATAAAATTCCTCTAAAAATAATTTATATAAATTGTAAATTAAAGAGGGTAGCAGATACAGAATATAGATTAATTGCACAATTAACTAGGGAATTTGGGGTAGATGTTCCTGCAACAGGATTACCTACAGAAGAAGTTTACAAATTATTTGTTAAACAATTAGATAAAGAAAAAAGATTATTATTAATAATTTTAGATGAAATTGATCAATTAGTTCATAAAACAGGAGATGAAATCTTATACAATTTAACAAGATTAAATAATGAGTTGAAAAATTCTGAAGTAACGTTAATTGGGATAAGTAATGATTTGTTGTTTGTTGACAATTTAGATCCTAGAGTAAAAAGTAGTTTGAGTGAAGAAGAATTAGTTTTCCCACCATATAATGCAATTCAATTACAAAGTATCTTAAAACAAAGAGCAAAATTGGCCTTTAGAAAAGATGTTATTGAAGAAGGAGTTATAGAAAAATGTGCAGCTTATGCTGCTCGAGATCATGGGGATGCTAGAAGAGCATTAGAATTATTAAGAGTTGCTGGAGAAATAACTGAAAGAAAAAATGAAAATAAAATTATAGTTCAACATATAGATGGAGCAGAAGATAAGATAGAGAGAGATAGAGTCTTAGAACAAGTTAATACACAACCAAAACAATTCAAATTAACATTATATTCTATTTTCAATGTCTGTACTAATGGGAATAGTAATGGAAATCCAATTTTTACAGGAGATATTTATGAAATTTACAAACAATCATGCATTAATTGTGGATTAAAACCATTAACACAAAGAAGAGTTTCAGATATAATTGCAGAATTAGATATGTTAGGCATGATAAATGCTAAAGTTATTAGTAAAGGAAGATATGGAAGAACAAGAGAAATAAAATTAGCAATCCCAAATGCAACCATCCCAAAAATTAATGATATACTAAAAGAGGGCTTAGGTTTATGAGGGAAGTTATAAAATCCTTTATGGATAAAAAAATTCTTTTAAGCCCAGAGGTTATTGAAAATATTAATGAAGATAATTTAGATTTAATTGAAAAATTAAATGAAAAAAATATAATAGTTCTAACTAATGATTTATTGAATGGAGATAAAGAAGAAAAAACAGAAATTAAAAAAGATAATAAAGAAGATTTAGATAGAAAAGTAAAAATAATAAAAAGTTATGAAGCTGATCCTCAAAAAATAGAAGTTAAAGATTTTGTTTCTCATTTTAAATCTAGATATAATAAAATAAAAAATATTTTAGTGAACAGACAAGATCTACAAGATGTTTTATCAATAAATAAAGGAATCGAAAAAAATAATACAAATGTTTCATTTATTGGATTAGTTTTTAGTAAAGATCTAACAAAAAATGGAAATATTGTGATTAAATTAGAAGATATAACTGGAGAAGTAACTGGAATAATCAATCAAGAAAAAGAATGTTTTGAGATAGGGAAAAATTTAGTTTTGGATGAGGTTATTGGGATTAAAGGTTTTATAAGAAATAAAGTTTTATTCATAAATAATATTTATATCCCTGACACACCATATAATAAAGAATTAAAAAAATCTGAAGATGAAGTTTATGCCGCATTTATTAGTGATGTACACATAGGGAATAAAGTATTTTTAAAAGAAGAATTTGAGAAATTTATTGAATGGATAAACGGAGATTTAGGAGATGAAAAACAAAAAGAATTATCTTCTAAAATAAAATATCTCTTTTTAGTTGGAGATTTAGTGGATGGAATTGGGATTTACCCAGATCAAGACAAAGAATTAATCATTCCAGACATTAGAGAACAATATGAATTATTAGCAGATTATTTAGGGAAGATAAGAAAAGACATAAGCTTAATTGTTGGTCCAGGAAATCACGATGCAATGAGATTAAGTGAGCCTCAACCATATTTGGATAAAGATTTAGCAAAGAGTGTTTGGGATTTACCAAATACATTTTTAGTTAGCAATCCTGCTTTAATTAATATTCATTCTTCTGATGATTTTAGTGGATTTGATGTTTTGATGTATCATGGGAATAGTTTACATTATTTTATAGATAATGTTGATACTTTAAGATTAGGGAACGCAAGAGATAATGCAAGTTTAGCAGCTAAATTTTTAATGCAGAAAAGACATTTAGCCCCAACACATGGCTCTGATGTTTATATGGCTTCTAAAGAAGATAATTTAGTTATAGAAGACATTCCTGATTTTTTTGTTTTAGGGGAGATGCATAGGCCAGATTCAACTAATTATAATGGGACAACAATAATTAATTGTTCATGTTGGCAAGGAAAAACACCTTATCAAGAAAAAATGGGAAACAATCCTTTACCAGCTAGAGTTTCTATTGTTAATCTAAAAACAAGAGAGATAAGCAATATAAAATTTGATGAAAATGATAAATAAATATTTTGATGATATAGAAAAAGAAGTGAATAAATGTTATGAATTAGCTAACAAAGCTAGAGCTTTAAATTTAGATCCTGAAGATAAATCTGAAGTTATTCTTGCAAGAAATATGGTAGAAAGAGTTGAGGGACTAATAAGTACTGTTGCCCCTCAAATTAAAAATAGTGGAATGGCCGAAAGGATAGTTGAGTTAGAAGAAGAATATGATAAATTAGATTGGAGAGTTGCATTAAAAATTGCTTTAGAAGTTGCCCAAGCAAAATTTTGTGAGTTTAAAGATAAAAGAGAAGCAATGGAAGTAGGAATTAGAGTATCTTTAGCTTATTTAACTTCAGGAGTTGTATCTAGTCCTTTAGAAGGTTTTGTTGCATTAAAGATTAAAGAAACAAATGACTCGAAAGAATATTTTTGTTTGATGTTTGGAGGCCCAATAAGAAGTGCAGGAACAACAATAATTTGTGGAATGTTATTAGCTGCAGATTATGTTAGAAAAAATATGGGTTACGCTCCTTATGATCCAAGTGAACAAGAAGTAAAAAGGATGGTAACTGAACTTTATGATTATCATGAAAGAATTACAAATTTACAATATCTTCCAAGTGAAGAAGAGATTGAATTTTTAATGAGAAATCTATCTTTACAAATTTCAGGAGACCCAACAGAGAAAGTTGAGGTTAGCAACTATAAAAATCTCCCAAGAATAGAAACTGATTTTATTAGGAATGGTCCTTGTCTAGTTTTAGGAGAAGGATTAGCACAAAAATCACCAAAAATGTGGGTTAAGATATCTAAATGGAAAGATGATTTTAACTTACAAAATTGGGATTACATAAATGATTTTGTTAAACTACAAAAAAAGATAAGATCTAAAGGTGAAGTAAAAAAAGAAACAGAAAAAATAGCTCCAGATTATAATTACATTAAAGATTTAGTTGCAGGACGTCCAATTTTAACTCATCCATTAAGAACTGGAGGATTTAGATTGAGATATGGGAGATCTAGAATTTCTGGGTTGAGTAGTATGGCAATGCATCCAGCTACAATGATAATTTTAGATGAATATATTGCTACAGGAACTCAATTAAGATATGAAAGACCTGGAAAATCAAGTGCAATGGAACCTTGTGATACTATTGAAGGGCCAATTGTTAAATTAAAAAATGGAGATGTTTTATTTTTAGATTCAGAACAAGAAGCCAAAGATAATTTAAAGAATGTTAAAGAAATTATATTTTTAGGGGATTTTTTAGTTAATTATGGGGAGTTTTTTAATAGAGGGCATAAATTAGTTCCTTGTGGTTATAATGAAGAATGGTATCAACAAGAAATAAAAAAATTAAATACAAAAGATAAACTAATTGAAAAATTAAAGAGAGACAGATTTTTTAAAATAACAGCAAAACAAGCTTTTGAATTATCTAAAGAACATAAAATTCCTTTACACCCAAGATATACTTATCATTGGAATGATCTTGATAAAGAACAATTTAACAGTTTTATAGAATGGTATAAAAAAGGAAGTTTGAATGAATCTAAAATATTACTTCCATTTGTTTATGATTTAACATCAGAAATAAAAGAAAGAGATCCTAAAAGAGTTTTAGAATTACTTGGAGTGCCACATAAAGTAGCTGAGAAAGAGTATGTTGTAATAGAAGGAGATCATGCTTACACACTTTATAATATTCTTAAATTAGATAAACTACCAAAAGAAGGGAATGTATTAGAATTAATAAATAAAATTTCTAAAATTATTATAAGAGATAAATCTGGAACTTTTATTGGAGCTAGAATGGGTAGACCTGAAAAAGCTAAGCTCCGAAAATTAACAGGAAACCCACATATGTTATTTCCAGTTGGAGATCAAGGTGGAAGAATGAGGAATTTACAAACAGCTTTGACTAAAGGAAAAATAACATCAGAATTTTCAACCTTTTATTGTAATAAATGTAAAAAAGAAACTATTTATCCAAAATGTGAAGTTTGTGAAGAAAAAACTGAAATGGGTGGATTTAAGAGAAGAAACATTGATGTTGATCATTATTTTAAACAAGCACTAAAAAAAATAAAATTAAAAGAATATAATGAATTGATTAAAGGAGTGAGGGGAACTTCTAATAAAGATCATATTCCTGAAAATATGGCTAAAGGAATTCTGAGAGCACAATATAATTTGAATGTTAACAAAGATGGAACTATAAGATATGACATGACTGAAATGCCAATAACTCATTTTAAAGCTAAAGAAATTGGAACAAGTATTGAAAAATTAAAAAAATTAGGTTATGAAAAAGACATTAATGGTAAAGAATTAGAAAATGAAGATCAATTAATAGAGATAAGACCACAAGATGTTATTCTTCCAGCATGTGATGAAGCTCGTGAAGAAGGAGCAGATAAAGTTCTAACAAGAATTGCTAATTACATTGATGATTTATTAGTTAAATTTTATGGATTGAAGAAATTTTATAATGTTAAACAAAGAGAAGATTTAATTGGACATTTAGTTATTGGATTAGCTCCCCATATAAGTGCAGCAATTATTGGAAGAATAATTGGATTTAGTAAAACACAAGGATGTTTTTCACATCCATTATGGCACTCTGCACAAAGAAGAGATTGTGAAGGTGATGAAAATTGTGTTATGTTGTTAATGGATTCTTTATTGAATTTTTCTAGACATTATCTACCAAATAATAGAGGAGCAACACAAGACACACCTTTAGTATTAACTTCTATATTAACTCCAAGTGAAGTAGATGATATGGTTTTTGATATGGATCTGGTTTGGGAATATCCTCTAGAGTTGTATGAAGCAGCACAAGAATATAAAGATCCTAGAGAAATAAAAATCGAACAATTAATTAATAGATTGGGAAAAGAATCTCAATTTGAAGATTGGGGATTTACTCATGATGTTTCTGATATGAACATTGGAATTGTATGGAGTGCTTACAAAAAAATTCCTTCAATGATGGAAAAAGTTTTAGGTCAGATGGAAATTGCTTCTAAAATAAGAGCTGTAGATGAGATTGATGTTGCTAGATTAACTATAGAGAGACATTTTATAAGAGATATAAAAGGAAACTTAAGAAAATTCTCAATGCAACAATTTAGATGTGTTGCTTGCAATGAAAAGTTTAGAAGACCCCCTTTATCTGGTAAATGTACAAAATGTAATGGAAAATTAATTTTTACAATATCCCAAGGTAGTATTGTTAAATATTTAGCACCAAGTATGCAGCTAGCAGAACACTATAATGTTTCTAATTACTTAAAACAGACTTTAGAGTTGACTAAGCAAAGAATAGAGGGTGTTTTTGGAAGAGAAAAAGAAAAACAAGAAGGATTAACGAAATGGTTTTAATTATATATTAAATCATAATTTTTTAATGATTTAATCATAGAGTTAATTGCATGTTGATTATTATCAATTCTTTGATTTGGATTTCTTAAACTTTTTTTGAAGCCACCTAGAGCGTTTATATCTTTTTTATTAGTAGTTTGTAATTGCAATATAAATTTATTTGATAGTTTAATCGACTCTCTATATTTCCCTATTCTTGAATCACCTAACTCTTTAGCTACTAAATATACATCATTCATTCCTTCATTATAAACAGCAGTTGAAATTCCTGGTGAAGTGCCATATCCACCTAAAAAAGTTTCATTTTCAGATTGAGATATTTGTTTTAACATACTCCAATCATTTAGAAGAAAGACATAATCAGCGTATTTTCTTTTTTTTGTCAAAAAAAATGCTTTTGAATATGCTTGAGAATGCCAAGTTATCATAGCTACATTTGGATTGTCTAGAAAATAATTGTAGTAGTAAGGAAATGCATTTTCTACAACTTCTAAGTATATTCCATCTTCTGTATATTCATACAACTTAACTATTGATAATAGTGCCTCACCTGGAAAATATTCAATGATTGCTTTAGGAGCAGCTGTAGTTGGAGAGATAGAGAGATATTAAATGGAAAGTGTGGGGTATCTTTAATTATGATAGATCTTGCGGATCTTGTGGTGGAAAAGTTAAGATTAATGGAGCTTGTAGTATTTCTACTCCCTCAAAACTAGGAAATTCTTGTACTGTTGGAAAAGGAATTTGTCAAAAAACAGGAACAATACAATGTGATGGTAAATGTAGTGCCACTCCAGGAAGTTCTTCAGCAGAAGTATGTGATAATCTAGATAATGATTGTAATGGGGTTGTAGATAATGGTTGTGATAATGATAAAGATGGATTTGTAAATCCTACTTTAACATGTAGTGGGAATTTTAGGGATGGAAATGGGGTAGTTAGACCTTGCCCTTAATTTAAAAAATAATTTTTAGTGATATTCTAATTATCTCTTTCAAAAATATAGATTTAGTTATCTTTAAATATTAATCTTACTAGTATATCTAGTATGAAAAAAAGAGGTCAGACAACGATTTTTATAATTCTTATTATAGTTATTTTAGGAATCATATTTTTTCTTATTTCATTTGGAAGTAGAATTACTCCTTCACTTGAACCAGAAGAATTCCCAGATGTAGTATCTTATGTTCAAGGATGTTTAGATGATATTGTTAAAATTGGAGAAAGTAGTCCAATTGTTAGAGCTAATACTCCTGGAACAACATTTGAATCTAGATTACAAGATTATGTTGAATCAAATCTTCCATTAATTTGCGATGATTTTTCTAGATTTAATGAATATGAGTTAAGTGTAGAACCTTTAGAGAATGTACAAGCTACATTAAATCCTAATAGAAATTTATTTGTTGAAGTTGAATGGCCTATCAAGATAACAAGAGGAGATAAAGTAGTTATAATAAAAGATTTTTTTACAAAAGATAGTTTAAGTGTGTCTTGTTGTTTTGATGTAGCTGTAGATTCTAATTGTAAATCTATCGAATCAAGACAAGTTAATGCTTGTGGAATATATAAAAATTTTAATCCAGGTGATGATATAAGTTTCAATTATGATGGAATAGGTGATGTTTGTGTTGCTTGCTAATAATAAAATATTCAAATTAATTTTTATTATAATCTTAATAATCCCAATATTATTTGCTTATGCCCAAGGGGATAGTGGAACAGTAAATTTTCAAAAAATTTTAAATTGTAAAGATCAAGGATTTAAACATTGTAATTTAGTTTTAAGTCCAATCTATAAATATCCTGGTTCAAATTCTAATTTCGGAAATTTTTTATATAAATTTCCACCAGATGGCCCTTATTCTGAAGCTATTGTTGACTGTGGAAATAAGAATGAGGTAACATTAGCAGAGTATAATGGAGAAACTTGGATTCCTATATTAAGTACATTATTTGGAGAAGATGATGATAAATTTGTTAATGTAACAACAAATAGATTAGGAACTTTTGCTTTAATAAGAACAGAAGCATGCGTTGTGCAATGTGGAGATGGTTCTGGAGCTTATTCTTTAAGTCCATTTAATGCTAATGTAAGAGTTAATAGAAATATAATATTTAATTTATGTGGAATGCTTCCTGGGTGTCAAGCATTAGAAGATGGTGTTTGTAGTAATAGTTGTACACAAAATATAGATCCTGATTGTGGTCAATGCACAAATAATGGTGGAGACTGTTGTTTGTTGTCTAAAGATGATGTTTGTGATTCAGATTGTGGAAATTTTGATCCAGATTGTAGTTTATTAGCAAAAGGAAATAAAAATTCTTGTTTTAATTCATGTGATGGGGTTTGTGATTCCAATTGTGCTTATGGAACGGATCCTGATTGTATAGACCTTCCATCAAATGTACAAGGACAAAAAGTTCAATGTGCTTATTGTGGTGATGAGAAATGCAATCAAAATGAAGCTTTAACAAGAAGTTGTGAAGAAGATTGCGGAACTTGTGGAGATAAAACTTGTGATAGATGGGAAACATTTGAATCACAGTTTAGTAATTCACATATTTATTGTCCTGAAGATTGTTTAGATGACAGTGGAGATGGAGAGAGGAGATGAAGAGAGAGGATAGATGAAAAAAATAATATTATTAACATTATTGGTATTGTTAACTATTAGTATAACTTATGCAGATCATACTTCTCAATATCCAAGAAGAGAAGATACTCCTTGCGGTAGGGATACTTGTTTTTATCCTTTTTATGGTCCAATTTTATATGGACAAGTTTGTACAACAGATAGACTTGGCCATTTATCTTCAGCGGGATCTGTCTCTCCTTCGTGTGAAGGTGTTTTTGTAGGGACAAATTTAAGAAATAAAAATGAACTTTCAATTTTTGATAGAACTAATAGAGGTACTGCTAAATTTTATAAACAATCTTCAAAAAATTCCCCAACAGAAATTGGTCCAGGTGGTTGCGATTTAGGACAAGTTTGTAATAATGGTTGTCAATGTGAAACTGTAGATGGAGATTTAGATGGATTTCTTGGAAGTTCTTTTGCACATTATACTTATTCGAATACACAAATAGATTGTAATGATAAAGATGCAAGTGTTTTTCCAGGAGCAGATGAAGTTTGTAATCTCAAAGATGATAATTGTGATGGTCAAGTAGATGAAGGAGGAGTTTGCAAAAAATCAGTTAGAGTTTGTAGGGACCTTCAACAAGAAGACATTAGTAATGAAGTTTGTAATCAAGGAGAGTATTGTAGTACTTCTTCATTTAATGATGAAGCTAGCTGTAAATATATCACACAACAAAGTGACATAGGATTAAATGAATTTTTTACTTTTTTTTGTGATGAATATTTGCCAGATGGAGATTATGGATGTGTAAGATTTGTTGAGAGTAGTTTTAGAGTTTGTACAGTAGATGAACAGGATTTATGTGATGACAACCAAGATAATGATTGTGATGGAAGAATAGATAATTTAGATACAGATTGTGGATTTGTTGTAGCTGGATGTAATAATGGACAATTAGATCAAGGTGAACAATGTGATGCTTCTAATCTAAATGGAGCTACATGTTTAAGTGTTAGTTCTAGTTTTACTGGAGGGACATTAAGTTGTAAGAATGATTGTCAATTTGATATATCTCAATGTACTACTGAAACTTTTATCTGTTCTCCTGGAGAAACAAGAATTTGTTATCCTGCAAATGGTGGGGATGAAGTATCAAATTATTTAGAAACATGCGGAGCTAATGGGCAATATGGTTCATGTGAACCTCAACCTATAGAAACATGTACAAATGGTGATGTTAGACCTTGCCCTAGAGTTTTAGGTGTTTGTGAAGGGAAAACACAAACTTGTTCAAATGGACAATGGCAAGCATGTAGTTATGGTTCTAATTTTAATTTAGTTGATACATGTAGTGATAGTTTAGATAATAATTGTAATAGTTTAATTGATGAAAATTGTGATTGTAATGTAGGAGATACAAGAGGATGTTCAACAGACACTGGAGTTTGTAATTCAGGAACTCAGATATGTCAAGAAAATGGAAAATGGAGTAGTATTTGTGGAGGATCAACACTTCCTGGATTAGAAGTATGTGATGGATCAGATAATAATTGCGAAGGAGGAGTAGATGAAGGATGTGATTGTACTAACCAAGGATCTACTAGAAGTTGTGGGGGACCTAACCAAGGAATTTGTAAAGAAGGAACCCAAACATGTAGTCTAGTTAATGATTTGTTAAAATGGAGTGTTTGTGATGATGCAGTTCTTCCAGGAATAGAAATATGTGATAATATAGATAATAATTGTAATGGCGCAATAGATGAAGGTTGTCAATGCAGTATAGGAGATTCAAAAAGTTGTGGAACTTCAATTGGGGTTTGTACTAGTGGAACACAAGAATGTCTTAATAGTTTATGGAGTGTTTGTTTAGGAGCAATACTTCCAATAACTGAGTTATGTGGTGATAATGTAGATAATGATTGTGATGGATCAATAGATGAAAGTTGTACATGTAATCAAGGAGAAACAAGAGCTTGTGCATTAAATGATGGAGTTTGTAGTGGTTTAACACAAACTTGTTCAAATGGATTATTTAATTCTTGCAATTATACTTCCACACAAAATTATGAGCAGATTGAAACAAATTGTTTAGACAATAAAGATAATGATTGTGATGGAAAAATAGATGATTTAGATACAGATTGTCAAGGTTCAGGAGAATCATGTTCTGATGGAACAAATGATAATTCATGTAGTACAAACAAACCAAATCGTTGTAATGATGGGGTGTTAGAAAATAAATGTGCTATTTGTGGTTGTGAAGATGAAGAATTGTGTAGACCTGATGGAAGTTGTATTATCTCAAGACCTAGAACACAAACACAACAAACCCCTCCAGTTTCATCTAAAGATTCAGATGGTGATGGATTAACAGATGAAGAAGAATTAGCATTAGGTTACAATCCATTTAATTCAGATACTGATGGAGATGGAATTTTAGATGGAGAAGATTTAACTCCATTGTGTAATGAAAATGGAGTTTGTGATTCTGAAGGAGATTACCCAGAAACAAAAAATAATTGTCCTGCTGATTGTCAAGAAGAAAAAGGATTTAATTTATGGATTTTATTTATAATTTTATTTATAATTCTATTAATTTCAGGAGGCTTAGGTTATTATTATTGGAAAATTAAGAAAAAAGGAAAGAAAAAAGATGACAAAAAATCTTTATTTCCATTTTTAGGTGTTTTGAAAAGAAAATCAAAATACAAACCAATTAAGAAAGATGTTTTAGAACCAATGCCTGTTTTTAAAAGTAATAATTTTAAAGAGCATGCTAATATTCAAGATTTACAAAATTATATTAAAGATGGAGTGAAGAAAGGACATTCATTAAGTTATTTAAAATCTAAATCTTTGAATGTGGGCTGGTATAAAGATGAAGTAAACAAAGCAACTTCACTACCTTCATTACTTCATAAAAAACCTTTACATAAAAAAGGAAAAATTTCTAGAAGACTATTACGTCATAAAAGAAAGTAAAGGACAACTGGGATGATTAAAGAGCCCATTAAATGACTTCTTCCTGTGTTTTTTAAGATTGGAATCATTCCTACACTTGTAGCTACTAATAAAACAAACAAACCAGTTAATCCTGTAAGAAAAGTAACTAAAGAAATTATCAAAAAAATAATGATCATAGTTATTTTAGCATAATTTATTTTATTTATTATCTTTGAAAATAGTCTAGATAATTTTAATGTTAAAAAAGTAGCTAATCCAGCAACAACAAGAGAAGATCCTAAAAATAAGATTAAATGATTTAATGTTATATCTTCCATAATTTTAGATACAACAACAATAACCCCATTTCTTGCTCTATCAATCACATATAATGCAATAAATGAAATAACCATAACAATTGTGTTTATAGAACCTAATAAAACTATAAAGCCTTTACTACTTAATTTTCCAGTAAGATTTGATGCAAGAATGGCTGCTTGTGCTGCACCCAATCCTGGAAGAAAACCAGCTAATGAAGAAGCTATAAATCCACCACTAAAAGCTTTTATTGATTCTCCTTTATTAATCTTTATTTCTTCAATCTTTTGTTCTGGCAAAGTTATTTTATTTTTCAAACTTATTAATAAATTACTAGTCCCAAACAACCCAGAAAATAAAGGAAATAAAGGTTGTTTCATATTTAAATTTAAAACTCCCAATCCTAACACCCCTGATAATAAAAATATAATTAATGACCATTTTTTATTCATATCTTTTAAGATTAAAAATAAAGAAGCTGTGATTAATATAAAAGGAATTAAAGGTTTGATTAAAGGATACCATTTGTCTACTAAAAATATTAGTAAAGGGGTTAATAATATTGTTATTATTAATCCAAATAAACTACCAAAAGTGCTTAATTGTATTGCTTCATGACCTTTTCCTTCTAATAATAATCTATGAGCTGGAAGTATTGATAAGGCTGTATCTGGATTTGGAGCCCCCAAATAAACAGAAGGAATAAAATCTAAGAATGTATGTGCTACAGCCATTGATATTAATACAATGATTATTGAAATAGTAGAAAAATAATTTGATAAGATTGGAAATGAGGTTAAAGCTAAAACAGCAATCAAATTTATATGTATTCCTGGAATTAATCCAGTTATAACTCCAAGTAATGTTCCAATTATTATTGAAATAAATACTTCAATAATCATCTTCTTTTAATAGTTTCTGCCTCAATTTCTAAATAATTTTTGTATTTTATTACTTTTCCAGTTAGTTCTAGGTCATCATATTTGTTAATTGTTATTTGATCATCTTCTTTAAATAAAACAACTTTCATTATTCCAGTATCATCATTAATATCTAAAATTGTTAAACCAGGGGTGTCTCTTAAAGAAATAACACTTCCTTGTATCTTTACTTTTTCATCCAAATTTTTTTCTGTAATTGAAGAGATCTCATATAATCTTATTTCTAAAGTTTCAGCCATTATTAAAATAATGAATATTCCAACTAAAGAAAAAGATAAAGCTATTTTGAATAAAGTTGATTCATTCATAATACTAATCTTACTATATATCTCCTTTTTTCATCCATTAAATTTATAGATATATTTATATTTAAATGAATTTTTATATTGTGATATGGATAATAAAGAAAAGTTAGATTTGATAAGAAGAAATGCTGAAGAGATTATTTCAGAACAAGAATTAAAGAATTTATTAAAGAAGAAGAAAAATCTTGTAACCTATT
>PVBE010624758.1_pt1 | contig 13420 bp, 14 predicted proteins | sample 1631181 | NCBI WGS metagenome assembly PVBE01 (sample SAMN08397723, study PRJNA350692) | Marine metagenome, whole genome shotgun sequencing project. | isolation source: water | place: Pacific Ocean | collected 2012-04 | reverse complement strand
GTCCTCGGTCCACCCGGGCCCGACGGGCCAGACGGACCGCCCAGGCCAGCAGGCGTCGCGGGACCTGAGGGACCGCAGGGCATTCAAGGAATCCAAGGTGTCGTGGGACCTTTCGGGCCTACCGGACCCGCGGGGCCTGCCGGACCAATACGTCCGGAGGGAGATCCGGGCGGACCGAAAGGCGACAAGGGCGATGCCGGGCCAACCGGAGTCGCCGGGCCAACCGGACCAACCGGACCGGTCGGACCAGCCGGAGCGCTCGGGCCGGTCGGACCCGGCGGCGGCGTGGGAGACCACGTGATCATCACTCAAAACATCGAAACTCAGGCAGCGGAACTGACCATCGAAATTCCATACGCCACGGGCAGCACCGTCCTGGGGGGTGGCTTCGCCGTGTACCGCGACGACGTGTTCGTCAAATTCAGTCTGCCGTTGCTCGACGGCACCGCTTGGCGGGTCAAGGCGGTGGGACCGGAAGGCATCGACTGGAGCATGCAGGTTTACGCCATCTGCGTCTTGAAGTAACAGCCAGCGGCGGCCTTAATCTCCATCGGTCGGAACCGGCGCAGGCCGAACCCGCGACGGTTCATCGGTAGACTTTCGGGGTCCTTGCAGAAACAGCGTTGCGACGAACGCGCTTGCCACAACTACGACACTGATCATGAACACGTCTCCGATCGCCTCCGCCAGCGCGGCTTTTAGTACAGCGACCAGTTGATCGGCCATCACCGCTCCTTCCGGACCAGCCTGCTCGAAACCGCCGCGAAGCGACGCCAATGCTTCGGGATTAACGAGAGCCTGCGGATTCGCCTGCAACGCTTCTAGCTGAGCCTGAGGCACCGCTTGGGCGAGCTCATCCGTGATCGTCTCCGCGAGCCGCGACGCAAACCTGTTGGCCATCACGGCTCCGAGCACCGCCAGCCCCAACATTCCGCCGATCGAGCGGTAGAACTGTGTCGCCGACGTAGCGATGCCCATGACGCTGAACGACACCGAATTTTGAACCGCTAAGGTGAACACCGGGAACGTCGTGCCAAGGCCAAACCCCATCACGATCAGGAAACCCACCGCGGTCCCGAAGCTGGTGGTCTCGTCCATGCTCCCGATCAGATACATCCCGGTGGTCATGATCGATATGCCGATCAAAGCCTGAATCCTGTATCGTCCGCCCATTCTGGACAGAAGCTGCCCGGATATCGCTGCTCCGAAGACGACTCCCATCATCATTGGCGTTAAGAAGCTCCCGCTCGATGTGGCCGAAGCGCCTAGCACGCCCTGGAAGAACAGCGGAATGAATATGATTGCGCCGAACATTCCGAATCCGGTCAGAAATATCGCGATCAACGAGACCGAGACCATGCGATTGCGGTAGATCGTGAGCGGCATGATCGGAGCAGCAGTCCTCGACTCGACGACCACGAAAACGACCGTCATGACGCCGCCGAAAACCAGCGCACCGACGACCTGCACCGACCCCCACTCGTACTGCACGCCGCCCCACGACAGCCCGAGAAGCAACGGCACCACAGCCAAGACCAGCGATGCCATGCCAGTGTAGTCCAACTGACGATCGTTCTCCGATCCGGCGCGCCTGGTGTCGGGAAAGAACTTGAAGAAAAGGACGATGATGGGAACAGCGATCGGCACGTTAATAAAGAAGACCCAGTTCCAAGACAGATTGTCGGTAATGAATCCTCCGAGCGTCGGGCCGAGGACCGACGACAAGCCGAACACTCCGGCCATCAGTCCCTGGAATTTGCCGCGTTCTTCCGACGGAAACAGGTCGGCAATCGACACGAACGAGATTGCCATGATCGTCCCGCCACCGAGACCCTGCAGTCCGCGCGAAAGGATGAGCTGGTCCATCGTCTGACTCTGCCCCGCCACTACCGATCCAACGACGAAGACGGCTATGCCGACGATGTAGAATTTCTTGCGCCCGTACATGTCGGTCATCCGCCCGACGACGGGCACGATGGTCGTTGAGGCTACGAGGTACGCTGTCGTCACCCATGTGAACCGATCGAAGCCGCCCAGATCCGCGATGATCCGAGGCATGGCCGTGCCGACGACGGTCTGGTCCAACGAGGCAAGGAACATCGCCAGCATGACTCCGGCCATCGTGAGGACCACGGTGCGACGCGGAAGCTGAACGAAATCGTCATCGCGAGGGACCGAAGCGGGCGCTGAGCCTGCTCCGGCTTGTTGCGACGGGTTCTCCATCTAGCACTCCTTCAAAGTGACTTGGTCAAAGCATGGTCAAGGACACAGGCTCCATTATCTCGCACGCGCGGTCGTTCCGCCAATTGAGAGACGCTCGGTGATGCCGTTGGCGGCTGTGCGGTCGCAAGGGACCGAAGGGACATCAGGGACTGAAGAAGACGCGGCTAGGACTGAGACGGCGACGTTTTGTCAGCAATGCGGCGGCGATGCGACCGGGAAGCCTCACGGCGACGGATCCGGGTTCGTTGCCCTCAGGTAGGCCCTCGCGATGGTGATCTCGTCGTATGAGTAGCTGTCTCCGACGAAATCTCGAACGGTTCGCAGTGAAGCGTAACCGTGGACGCGGAACGCCTCTTGCATTCGGGCCAGCCTGGCTCCGGGCGGCGTAAGGTATGCGGCCGACTCCACATCGCCAGACTCGATCAGTCGCGCCACGTGGCCGACGATCGTTCGCGTGGTCATTCCGCGCGACTGAGCGATCTCGTCGAGCGGTAATCGATCGAGAAGCAGCGCCCGCGTCTGCCGGACCGAATCGCTGATCGGATCGGATTCGCCACGTCGTAAACGCGATCCGCGCTTCGATCTCGCGGGGCCTGCAGTCGTACCTGCGAGCAGGTCCTCGTGGCCGTGGAGTCGGGCATGGTCTCTGATCGCGTTTAAGAACGCGGCGCCAAGGAGGTGCAATTTGACCTCGCCGACGCCGGAGATCTGAAGAAACGTCTCCTCGGACTGCGGATAGTATCGCGCCATCTGCTGCAACGGCACGTCGCCGAAGATCACGTATGGCGGGACCACGCGGTCTCGAGCGAGTTTCACCCGCAAGTTTCGCAGCTTCTCGAAAAGCGACGTGTCGTATTCGGCTCCGGTCGAGCCGAAAGCCGTTTCCGGTTCGGCAGTCTCGAGCACGGGCAACATTACTTCGGCATCTGGTTTGAGCGCAGATCGACCCTGTTCGGTCACAGACAGCGTCGGAAAATGGCCGCTGTTCAAGAGCAATCCTTGCCCGACCAACATCGAGATGATTTCGCGAATCTGCGTATCGGAGTAGTCCTCGACGATGTTGTACACGGACAGGTGGTCATGCCCGAACTCAAGGATCTGCTTCGTTTTGCCGCCGCGCAACACTCTGGCAACATAGCTGGCGCCGAATCGTTCTCCCGTGCGGATCACGGCCGACAGAATCTTTTGCGCGATCACCGTGGCGTCGAAGCGTTCGACGTCCACGGACACGCAAACGTCGCACCCGCCGCAATCACCGTCCAGCTCTTCGCCGAAATAGTCCAGGAGGCGTGCTCGCCTGCACGTGGAAAGCTCCGCGTACGCGACCAGCTTGTCGAGGCGCCGGTGTGCGCCTTCGCGCTCTGATTCGCTCTCCATCTGGCTGATGAAGTACTCTTGGGTCCCGCGATCTCCGAGGGAATAGAATAGCACGCAATCGGACGGCAAACCGTCTCGACCGGCGCGTCCGGTCTCTTGATAGTACTGCTCGATAGACGACGGCAGATCGTAGTGAACCACCAGGCGTATGTCCGGCTTGTCGATTCCCATGCCGAACGCAACCGTCGCCACGACAATCGGAACGTGGTCGCCGATAAATCGGTCTTGGATCGCCGCCCGGTCGTCTTCCAGGCCGGCATGATAGGCGACCGCATTGAAGCCGTCCGAGTTCAGCATGCCTGCCAGCTCTTCAGTGCCTCGGCGGGTCGTCCGATAGATGATCGCCGACCGGTCGGAGTGCTTGCGCAGATAGGCGGTCAATCGGCGGTACTGGTTGGTCTTGGTGTGCACCGCGTACGTCAGGTTGGGTCGATTCAGGCTCGCGACGAACACGTTCGGCTCGCGCAGCTTGAGTTGGTCGAGAATGTCCTGCCGCACCCGTTCCGTGGCCGTAGCCGTGAGCGCGACGACCGGCACGTCCGGGAACGCCGTCCTCAAGGAGCTCAGCATGCGATAGTCCGGGCGAAACTCGTGACCCCACTCGGAGATGCAGTGGGCCTCGTCGACCGCGATCAGGCTCAAGGTCACCGATTGCAGGAACCGTCTAAATGTCGACAACGCCAATCTCTCGGGAGCAGCGTAGAGAATCTTCAACTCGCCGTTGAACGCTCGACGCTGAACGTCGCTCATCTCGATTTGCGACAGCGTGCTGTTGATGTAAGCTGCCAGAATGCCGTTGCCCAGCAGCGCGTCGACCTGGTCTTTCATCAGCGCGATCAGCGGAGATACGACTAGCGTCATGCCGTCCAACGCGAGCGCGGGGAGCTGGTAGCACAGTGACTTGCCGCCGCCGGTCGGCCTGAGAACCAACGTGTCGTGACTTGCCACAACGCTCGCTACGACTTCTTCCTGCTGAGGAAGGAAGCTGTCGTAGCCAAAGTGCTTCTTGAGAAGGTCGGTTAGCAGAATCTCAACTCCCGCATGCAACCGGTGTTCGCCGTTCCGTGTTCAGCCCGGAGATTCTCCGACGATCTTGAGGGCAGCCGGTTTGAGTAGAGCGTACACGGTCGTGTGCACCGGCGTCGGAACGTTGTGTTCGCGACCGAGTCTGACCACCGCTCCCGTCAAACCTTCGATTTCTACGGGGCGTCCGGCCTGAAAGTCGTTCGCGAGGCTTGTTCGCCCTTGAGCCGGGAACGCGTCGAGTGAGGACTCGCACCAGTCGAGCACGTCGTCACCCGGGTCGGCCCCGCTCGCATGCGCGACGGCGACGATCTCACGCCACGCGGTCTTGATCAGTTCTCGCGTTTCGGGGATCGCGCGCATCTCGCCGTACGTAATCTGAGTAGCGGCGTTGACGCTGGCCGAGCCGGTGAGGTACACGAACTTGCGCCACAAAGCGCGCATCGCGTTGTCGGAGAGTTCGACTTTCCATGACGCCGTTTGGAAGACGTCAAGGAGCGTCTGACCTCGGCTTTTGATGCCGCCCGACATCTCGCCGAACGTGATGCTGCCGACTTGCCCGCGCTGGACGACGAGTCCGGGTTTCTCGATTCCGGCCAGAATCACCGCCGTGCCCACCATCACATGATTGGCGCCCAGATCCGCCGCCAACAAATGCCCGTTGTCGACACCGTTCTGGAGCGTGAGTACGACGGTCTCGGGGCCGATCATCGGACGCACCGCGGGAATCGCCTCGGCGTTATGGTACATCTTCACCGTGTAGAGGACCAAGTCGACGGGCCCGACCGAGGCCGTGTCGTCCGTGGCGGCGCCTTCGACGGTGAAGTCTCCGGAAAGTTCCGAGGTTACCGCGAGACCGTTGGCTTTGATCGCCTCAAGGTGCGGGCCTCGGGCGATGAACGTCACGTCCTGACCGGCCTTGGCCAGCAGCCCTCCGAAGTAGCCGCCGACTCCGCCAGCGCCCATGACGGCAATTCTCATAAGTGTCCTCCGATTATGATCGCGCAGTTTCAATCCGGTCCCGTATCGACGTTGAGACAGATTCCCCAGGCGACCTGTCAGCTTGGCCGTGATGGTCATCAACTAAATAGACTGTGCTTAACGCTTCCCTCGACGCAGAGTCTTTCGCAGATTGAGAAGCCTTCGCAGATCTGCTGGCAACAGTGACTGTTCAGCGACCAGATTCTTCGGCTGCGGCCTCTGAATGACATACTTTGCTAGCCGCCACTTATTTTGTTGATCGCCAAAACGGCCGAGCCCGCTTTGTCACCGCGCGACCACGTACCGCCGTCGCGCCGAGTCGATACGCACACAGGCCCCGACTCGTGAGCCGAGGCCTGTTCTTCATTCGACCGTCGCGTCTTCGGTTCGCCAGTTACCTCGGCGCTGCCGGGGGCACAGGGTTGGTCAATCCGTTCGCCAGCGAGATCGGGATGAGTTGGTCGAGCTCGTCCAGCGTCCAGCGGCCGTTCTTGTGGATGCTCTTGGTCACGTGGCGTGGCCCGTAGAGCGTCACTTGCCACCCGCTGACACCAACGACCTGTCCGGTGATGTTGCCGGCAGCTTCGGTGCAAAGGTACACGGTCTTAGGTGCGTTGTTTGCCGGGTCGCTGGCCTCGGGCGGGCCCTGAATCGGAGCGCCCTGGGCCTGCATGACCGGAGCCTGGGGAACTTGCGTCGAGCCTCGCAGGTCGCGAGTCGACTGCGGAACCGTCGCGGTCATGCGAGTCGCGCCGCCTGGATAGACTGCATTCACCGTGATGCCGTGCGACGCCAGATCCTTGGCCAGGGATCGCGCGAATCCGACCATGCCTTCTTTGGCCGCCGAGTAGTTGGTCTGTCCGGACGAACCCAAACCCGAACCCGACGAGAACAGCACGATTCGGCCGTATTGCTGTCGGATCATGCGCGGGACCGCGTGGCGGACCATGTTGAACGCGCCGTAGAGGTGAACCTGCAGCACCGCATCCCACTCAGCCTCGGTCATGTTGAACACCATGCGGTCCCGGAGGATTCCCGCGACGTGGCACACAGCGTCAAGCCTGCCGTAGTTGTCGATTGCCGTCTGAACGATGCGACCAGCGGTCTCGTATTCGGCCACCGAGTCAAAGTTCGCAACGGCCGTTCCGCCGGCGCCGCGGATCGCCTGCACTATCTGTTCCGCTGGCGACTGGTCGTCGCCCTCACCGTCGACCGCGCCGCCCAGGTCGTTAACCACGACCGACGCTCCGTCCGCTGCCATCCACTTGGCGACTTCGGCTCCGATTCCGCGGCCTGCGCCGGTTACGATGACGACTCTGCCTTCCATTCGATTACCCATGAACTTTTACCTCACTTGTGGCGCCTGGGCCCTGTGGCGGTAAATGCTGCAGGCGCCCGATGGTTAATTTCGGTAGACGACTAGAAGCCATCGCCGAGCATTTTCGGAATCAGCACGTCCATCTCTTCCATGTTGAAGTTGCCCCACTTCAGGACAGACCGCTCGACGGCGGGGTGCGAATACAGGAAGATGCTTCCTCCGCGCACTCCGAAGACGGTGCAGTTGACGTTCGGGGATGCGTCGGTGCACAGGTAAACGGCCAGGGGCGCGACGTTCTCGGGGTCGTCGGGCCAGCCGGCGCCTTCCCATTCGCCCAAGGCGGGAGATTCGCCGATTCCGGCGCGTTCGTCGCGGCTGGGTCCGGGCGCCGCTGCGACTCGGTGCTCTTCGACGGTGCCGGGGGATAGCCTGGTCTCGACCATCGGGGAGATCGCGTTGCATGTTACGCCGTACCTGCCCAGGTCTCGGCCCACGGTGCGCGTGACGCCGATGATGCCCTCGGAGGCCGCTGCGAATGCGGAGCGACCCATGTCGCCGAGTCCGGCGTCGGAGGTCATGTTCACGATTCGTCCGCTTCGCTGTTGTCGGAACAGGATGGCGGCGAACTTGCTGGTGGTGAATACGCTCTTCGTGTTGTTGCGGACCACCTTGTCCCAGTCGCTCGGGGACATCTGGTAGATCATGCGGTCCCGAGTGATTCCAGCGCTGTTGACCAGCGCATCCAGTCGGCCGTACGTGTCGTTGGCCTGCTTGATTACGTTCTCGCCGCCGTCCATGAGAGCGACGTCGTCGTAGTTGGCGACCGCCTGGCCGCCTCGTGCTTGGATTTCGGCCACAACGGCGTCAGCCGGATCGTGGGATGCGCCGGTGCCGTCGACTTCGCACCCGAGGTCGTTCACGACCACTTTTGCGCCCTCTTCCGCCAAGAGCAGGGCCACGCCTCGTCCCACGCCTCGCCCGGCGCCCGTGACTACCGCCACTTTGCCATCAAGACGGTTGCCCATTCGTCACCTCCAGTGATTTCGTTTCAGCGCTACAACGCGGCTGAATTATTACGTTTGCGCGAGGTTCGTCTCGTGCATGGCGCCAATATACCTCATGCACACCGATATGAAAAGATCGGTTTGACGCGCCGCGAAAATCGCCGCCGACGCGCCGTTTGATACGGCGCTGTGCTATGTTGGTCCGGCAGCCGAACACCAAGGAGCGAGCGTTGATCCACAAAGACTTCAGGTGCGATTTCTACTTCATCCGGCACGGCGAATCGGCTTCGAACGCCGACCCTCGATTCGTCGCGGGCGTCAACTGGGACGCTCCGTTGACCGATAAGGGATTCGAGCAGGCCAAGGCTCTCGGTCTCCGAATGAAGGAAGAAGGCGTGAAGTTCGATCGAATCTACAGCTCCACGATGTCGCGCGCGATCTCGACCGCCGAAACCATGTTGGAAGCGATGGGCGAGGGCGGCCGCAATTTCCCGAAGATCGAGGCGATCATGGAACAGCAGATACCCGGTTGGCGGGGTGTGCCCAGGGAAGAGGTCATGACGCCCGAAACAGTGACGCGAATGGCGACGAAAGGCCCCGATTTCGTTGGTCCGCAGGGCGAGTCCATGCGTCAGGTGCGACGGCGGTTCACCAACTGGCTGGAGGACGAACTCATCTACAACGAAGAGCTAACTGCCACTCCGACATCGATGACGGTGGCGATCGTCGGACACGGCAACGCGCTCCGATGCCTGTACCAGTACATCCTCGGATTCGGCGACGCGTTCCTCTACCGGATGGCGATCGACAACACGTCCATCGGCCGATTCATTTTCGACTACCGAGGCTGGTCCGTCGTCCGCCTCAACGACGCGATGCACCTCGGCAATGTGGCCACGAGTTTCGAATCGAGAAGGTGACGCCGGTGGTGGCTACTGCCAGCGCTTCAGACCGGCCAGGGTCTGACGAGCCGTGGCCGCGGCGTCCGACCCCGTCGGGATCGCGTCAGCGGGGATCATGTTGGATATGAAATCCGCCATGCTCTCCATCGTCTGATCCGGCGCCACGAATGCGCTCTGCTGATAGCAGTAGGTGCAATACTCGTCGTGCGCCGACCCGTCGGCGTTCGTGCCGTGATCCTCGGGCTTGGCCAATGTCATTGCGCAACTCTGACAAACGGACATATCTGGGATAGTCATGGCATACTCCTTCGGTGGCGAGGTGCTCTTATTTGGCCATCGATTCGACGTTGTCGTTGCGTTGCTGTCGCGGCAAGATCGAAAGGTTGTTGGTCACCAACAGTGTTTCACAAACATACGTTCTGGTCAACTGGTCGCTGACGGCTCAACCCGTCACTCGCGCGGCGGCAGGGACAACCCCTCGACGAACTCCAGGTTCGGGACCTTCTGCATCTCGCTTGGGTCCATGCGCAGCTTCGAGGACCGGCTGCCCGAGCCCAGGATCACGTAGTCGAGGTCGAGGATCTTTTGGTCGACGTAGATCGGCAGGTCGTCGGGCAGCGCGAACGGCGTGACGCCGCCGATTAGCATTCCGGTGAGCTCGGTTGTTTCGTCGGCTGAAGCGAACGAAACGCGGGACACTTCCATCAAGCCTTTGACTCGCCTGTTGACGTCCAGCCTGTCCGTCCCTTTGACGATGCACGCGCAGTACTTCTTCGCGCCGCGCTTCGAGGCGACCACGATGGTGTTGCCGCACCCCTCCAGCGGGAAGTCGTATCGTTCGCAGAACGCGGCGGTGTCGGCGAAATCGGAGTCGATCTCGAATCTTTCGTATTCCACGCCCAAAGATTGCAGCGCCGATTCCACGACGCTCTCGATGTTTTGTTCCGAAGTCATTCTGATCTCCCGGCAGAGGATGTGCAAGGCGGCTCGCGCTGATATTATATCCGGCACACGCAACCCGCAATTCGAGAGGCGTCAGATGAGACTAGAAGGCAAAACCGCAATCATCACCGGGGCCGCCCAGGGTTTGGGACGAGCGATCGCTCTGGATTTCGCCACCGAGGGCGCGTCGATGCTCCTGGCTGACATCCAAGGAGAGAAGGTCGCACAGGTAGCGGCGCTAATCGGCGAAAACGGCGGACGCGCGGAGGCCATCGAGGCGGACGTCACGAACGCGACTGACATCGATCGCATGATCGCCAGGGCGATTGAGTTGCATGGCAGCGTCGAGATATTGGTCAACGACGCCGGCGGCAGCGGCAACCAGGGCATCCAGGACATCACCGATGTGACCGAAGAGCAGTGGGACGCGACCGTCGACGTCAATCTCAAGAGCGCGTTCATGTGCGCCAAGGCCATCGTGCCCCACATGCGAGAGCGCGGATACGGCCGGATCGTGAACATCTCGTCGTTCAGTGCCAAGGGCAACTTCGGTGAGCTCGGCACGACGGCGGTGAGACTGCCGTACGCCGCGGCAAAGTCAGGAATCCTGGGGTTCACGTACCAACTGGCGCGAGACCTCGGTTCCGACGGCATCAACGTCAACGCCGTGATGCCCGGATTCATCCTGACGGAACTGGGCGCCAGGGTGCACGACCGCTACGAAGAGTTGGCCGAAGACGTTCAAGAGCGCATGATCCGTACCGTGCCGCTCGGCCGGGCGGGCAGGCCCGACGACGTCGCCAAAGCGGTGACGTTCCTGGCCTCGGACGACGCCAGCTACACGACGGGCGCGGTGCTCGAGGTCACGGGTGGGCGGTAATGCGTGAACGCGTCGATCTGATCGTCGCCGACATCACGACGCTTCGCGTGGATGCGATCGTGAACGCCGCGAACTCTTCGCTGCTTGGCGGCGCAGGTGTCGACGGCGCCATCCACGCGGCTGCCGGTCCCAAGCTGCTCGCCGAGTGCCGGACGCTGGGCGGGTGCCCGACCGGCGAAGCCAAGGTCTCGCGTGGATACAACTTGCCGGCGAAGCATGTCATCCACACTGTTGGGCCGATCTGGCGCGGCGGTGGATCCAACGAGGACGAACTGCTCGCGGCATGCTACCGGAATTCGCTCACCGTCGCCGTCGACAACGATGTCGAGACGATCGCGTTTCCGGCGATCAGCACCGGCGTGTTCGGCTTCCCGAAAGAGCGCGCCGCCGAAATCGCAGTTCGCGAAGTCGCTCGATTCCTGGCCGCCGGCAGCATGCTCCGCAAGGTGACTTTCGTCTGCTTCTCGGAGCGCGATTTCGATATCTACCAACTCGTCCTCGGTCGCGATCCGGGTTAGTTCGCGCATCCGTCTATCCGCCTCTGTTCAACTCAACGAAAACGGGAGTCCCGGTGTCCGGAACTCCCGTTGCGCTAGGCAGTGCCATTCTGTCGCTGCCTCCTCAGCTTCTCTCGTTCCCAGCCGCTGAGGGGCGGCTTGCCTCGCGGCGGATGTTTGCGCGAGTGATCGATGAACGATCTGCCGAGGTGCTTTTCGACCTCGATCTGAACGTCGGCTGAATCCACCGTAAACGCTGTCAAAAAAGGAGCGGGCGTCGGCCTGTTCGGCGATCCTGATTTCGCCGTCAATTTCGCCGTGGACTCGTTCTTCGACATCATCGTGGAACCGCTGCCTCCGAGCGCCGGCACAATAGAGACCGAGATGGTCAGCCTGTCGCTCAAGGCCGCGCCCACCGACCCGGACAACCTCAATCCAGGAGCAGTGATCGACGGCGTGGCTGCAGCGATTGCTGAGGCAATGGGAGGAAAGGGCCAGCTTCACAGAGGACACATAACGGTCCTCAAATAGGCGTCCTGAAGCTCAAATGAACCTCAAGCAAACGGTTACTTTCGGCCTCTGGCTGGGCCCACCGTGGGGTCAGGCAAAGACCGATTGGATGGACGGACCGCATGTGACACGCGATCCGTCCGTCTTTGCTCGGCCGGTGATTTAAATGAGGCGCAGAACCGCCGCGGGTCAGACCGTGCGCGCTGGCAGGTCTCGTTTGTGTTCCACCGTTCCCGTTGTCGACGTGTAGTAGTCCTCGCCGAGGTACAGGATCGGCTTCACCGCGTCCAGGTCCAGCGATGCATCGGAGCTGAACGCGGACGGCTCCCACTGGACGGCCACGATCTCGCCCAGAAACGCGTCGTGGTCGCCGTACGTGTGCTGGCCGACGACCTTGCACTCATACGCGGCCTGGGCGCCGTCGAGCACGGCCGCCTTGACCTGGCTGCCGGGCTGGCTTTTGATGCCGAGCTCGGCGAACTTGTCGATGTCGGCGCCGCTGCAACCGGCAATCTGACCGACCAACGGCCCGCTGTCCATCGACATGAAATTGACCGTGAATTCGCCCGACTCGACCAGTAGTTTGTGCGTGAACCGCTTCGGCGAGATCGAAACGAGATAGATGGGCGTGTCGCGAGATATGGCGGTGTGCCAGGCGACGGCCATCGCGTTGTCCCGGCCGTTAGAGTGCGTCGTCACAATCGTCGCGCCAGCAGGGTAGTGATAGTAATAGCTTTCGAGCTCCGTCTGTACGATTTTCGTCATCTGTTTCCTCCGATTGGCTGCATGCGTCGCATTCTGTCAGATGGCGGATGCTCTCGGCAAGAACGGCGAGCGATTCGCTACAAACCGTTCGTCATGTGTCCCGACTCATCGGGATCCTGGCGTTGTCGGGACTTGTCGAAGGACCGCCACAAGCCGCGTTTCGTAAACGAATCCGGAGCCATAGTCGCGGACCGGCTGAGCTTGACCACTCCCCGGCTGGCGCAACCGACAACCTTCCAATAGAATTCGTGGGGCGAATGTCCACGCACGAGCCACCAAGGGAGGCCGATGATGCTGGGTAACCTGAACGAGATACTGCCGGAGCCGATCAGCGACGAGAGCCAGGAGATCATCCTCGAACTGCTGAAGCGGAAGATGACCGGGTCTGCCCAGGTCGCGGTGCGGCTTCTGCACGCGATGGAAGAGCGGTTCGGTTCCGAGGCGCGGGACGTGATGCGCGAGATGGTCGCCAGTCCGCCGGCCACTCCCAGGCAGAACGTCGGCGATCCCGTTTCGGACCTGTAGGAGTTCATCACGGACTTGGAGCGTGGCTGCGTGGGCTCACATCGTTGGGAGCGCATCACCGACGAGCCGGACCGAATCGGATACCTCTTCTTCGGGTGCCTGTGGGCTGAGATCTATCGCGAGCTCGGCGAACCGGAGCTGGGCTTCGCGTTCTGCGCGACCGACGAGCCCAACGTCAAAGCGCACAATCCGGCGCTCGGTTTCACGAGGACGGAGGTGCTGATGAACGGCGACGAGGCTTGCAATCACGTCTTCTTCGTGGAGCGCTAGGCCCGCTCAAGCGCGATCGCGGACATCACGGCGCAGACGAAACCGGCGCCCTTCAGGAGTGTCGGCAACGTCGCCCTGTCGCCGTCTGTTCGGCGAAGTCCGCCGTGGGCAGCAACCTTCGTTCCGGACATCACGCCAACTGATTGCAGTTTTCGCTTCACGCTTGATGCTCCGACAACTTGTCTGGCACGCAAATTTCGTGC
>PVBE010188334.1_pt1 | contig 13420 bp, 11 predicted proteins | sample 1631181 | NCBI WGS metagenome assembly PVBE01 (sample SAMN08397723, study PRJNA350692) | Marine metagenome, whole genome shotgun sequencing project. | isolation source: water | place: Pacific Ocean | collected 2012-04 | reverse complement strand
CTCGTCACGCCCGACAAAACGGGGTCCGGCACGTGGGCAGACATGGAGCCCGGACACCTATGCGCACGACTACCCGAAATCAGTCGTGGCCGAGTCGTGCCGGTCGATTCGCACCAACCTGACCTTCATGGCCACCGAGGGACCGCTGCGAACGCTGCTGGTCACCTCGCCCGGTCCGCGAGAGGGCAAGACCACCACGAGCTTGAGCATCGCGACCGTGATGGCACAGTCAGGGACGCGTATCCTCCTGGTCGACGCCGACATGCGTCGCCCGCGCGTGCACACGGTGTTCGACTGGACGAACGACGTCGGTCTGACGAGCATCCTGGTCGATGGTGTGGAAGCCCGCACCGCGGTCCGGCGCACGCCGATTCCGAACCTCGACATCCTGACGAGCGGCCCGGTTCCCCCGAACCCGGCCGAGCTCATGGAGTCCGACCGGTTCCGCGAGGTGATCGACAAGCTCGCGCAGAACTACGACCGGGTCATCTTCGACTCGCCCCCGGTGGCGCCGGTCACCGACGCGACGATCCTCAGCTCCATCGCCGACGGCGTGCTGTTGGTGATCCGGTCGTCGGTCACGCGAAAGGAGCTGATCGGCAAGGCGGTCGCCCTGCTGAGCGCCGTGAACTCGAACATCGTCGGCGCGGTGCTCAACGACGTCGACCTGAACAGCCGCCAGAACGGCTACCACTACTATTACTACTACCGCCACTACGGGCACTACTACGGCGACGGAGACGAGTCCGAGGCCGCCTGACACCGGCGTCCGCGGCTCCGGACCGTGTGGCTACTCCGCGTCTTGGCCCGTCCGCTCTGTTCGCCGTAGAGACCGCTCGGCAACGGCGACGTCGTCGCGAATCTGTTCGCGCAGGGCGTCCGGGGTCTCGAAGCGTCGCTCGGCACGGATCCACGTGACGAGCTCGACGGCGATCTCGGTGCCCGGTTCCACGGCGTCGAAAGGGGTCAGGACCATCGTCTCCAGCGAGACGCGATCGCCGTCATCGAAGCTGGGGCGCACCCCCAGGTTGCTTACGGCATCCCATCGGCGCGAACCGATGCGCACCCGTGTCGCGTAGACCCCGCGTAGGGGCAACAGGCGATCGGTCGGGTAGAGGTTCAGCGTGGGGATGCCCATGGTCCGGCCGCGTCCGGCTCCGGCCTCCGTCATTCCGGAGAAGGAGAGCGGACGGCCGAGGAGCGCGGCGACCTCGTCGAGGGCCCCGTCAGCGACCGCCCGGCGCACGCGCGTCGACGACACCGGGACACCGTCCCGCTCGACGGCGCTGTGCACGGTGACCGCGACCCCGGTTCGGCTGGCGATCTCGCGCAACGTCTCCGTATTGCCGCGGCGTCCGCGACCGAAATTGAAGTCGTAGCCGACGAGAACGTGCCTGGCTCGGATTCCGCCGACGATCAGGTCCAGGACGAATCGCTCGGGTGTGACCTGCCCGAACTCGCGGTCGAACGTGGCGGTCAGCACCGCGTCCACGCCATGGGCGCGCAGCAACCGCTCGCGTTCCTCACCGGTCGAGAGCCTGAATTCGTCGGCGTCGCGGCCGCGGAACACCGTGACAGGGTGCGGCTCGAAGGTCAGAGCAACGGCGGGAACACCGAGCGCGTCGGCTCGCTCGCGCAGGTCCGCCAGGATCGCCTGGTGGCCGATGTGGACACCGTCGAAGTTCCCGATGCTGAGTACGGCCCCGTCGGCGAGAAGCTCCTGGTATGGCCGCAGCAACGGATGAAAAATGCTACGTTCGTCGTTCATCAGCGCCACCTCTCAGGCGCGCCGGTCCGATAGCATACCTCCTTCGGGCAGACCATCCCGACCAGCGGCTCGCCATGGCCGAACAGATCGTGCTTCTCGGCGACCCCGTCGACCACTCGCTTTCGCCGACCTTCCAGAACGCCGGCTTGCGCGCGATCGGCTCCCCCACGACGTACGCGCTGCGGCGCGTCGACGTGGATGGGATGCGCGCCGCCGCAGAAGCCGTCCGAGCCGGCGCCATCGGCGGGGCCAACGTCACCGTACCGCACAAGGCCGTCGCCGCTCGGATGGCGGACGAGACCAGTGACGCCGTGTCGGTGACCGGAGCCGCGAACACCTGGGTCGGACGCGACGGCTGCCTGATCGCCGAGAACACAGACGTGGTCGGTATCGCCGCGTCGTTGGACCTCCTCGAGTGGAGCGCCGAGTCCGGCCCGGCGCTGGTTCTCGGGGCGGGTGGAGCGTCGGCCTCGGTTCTGGCGGCGTTGTCCGACTGCGGCGCCTCGGCTCTGGTCGTCAACCGCGATCTCGAGCGAGCGGCAGAGTTGGCAGCCCGGTTCTCGGACCGAATGGAGATTCGCACGACCGCGTGGCCTGGCGGAGAGGGGGCAGCTGCGCCGCTGCTGGCGTCCGCGCTGGCCGAGTCGACCCTGGTCGTACAGGCCACCTCCGCGCAGCTTGGCGCCTCGGGCGGTGCGTCGTCGGTCTTCGGTGCGTTGCCCTGGTCGGCGGCGTGTCCGGACGTCTGCCTGCTCGACCTGACGTACTCCCGTCGGCCGACGTCCTTCTTGACGCGAGGACCGGCTTCCGCTCGTCGCCTGGACGGGGCAGCGATGCTCCTGCACCAGGGTGCAGCTTCGTTCGCCCTCTGGACAGGGGTCCGAGCCCCGATTCGAGCGATGGCCGATGCCCTCGCCGCCGCGCTCGGGCGTGACGCGAAGTCGTTGTACCGCCCGGCCGGAGGCGGTTCGGACGAGTCGGAATCGGGGTGACCCGCTGAAGGACCGTATCAGAGGGTGCCCGCGAGCCCGATCGACAGGGAGAAGCGGTAGCTCGCGGTGGGGTTCCGCATGTCGACGAAATAGCGGGCGGAGAAACCGAGCTCGAAGAAGAGCGGCATGAAGGACTCCCATCGAGCCGCGACCGAGGTCCCGATGGCGTTGTAGTTGAGGCGGTTTCCGGTGAATCGATTCAGCGCGTTCGAGACGACACCGAGGTTCGTGTACTCGACTCCGATGATGGGGCGCACGGTCTCGACGGGCAGCGCGAAACGCAACCCGGGACTGACCGAGAAGGTCTGCAGCCCGCGGGTGTACGGGGGCGGAGGTTGATTCGTGAGGTAGTAGTCGGTGCCCAGCGTCAGGTGTGCGCCGAGGGAGCCGAACTGCACCCCCTGGGTCGCGTGTACGCCGACACTGCCGGAAGAGAAGCGACCGACGTCGCCGGTGAATCGGTTGGTCGACACGCCCGGCTGGAAGAACACCTGCGGTCGAAGGTCGGCCGCAAGCAGCGGAGCGGCCGCACACAGCGACCCGGCGATCAAGATGCCGCAGAGGATGCGTTTCATCGACGTCGCCTCGCGGCGAGCGTGAGAAGGGCCACGCCGAGCGGCCACACCGGACCCTCGACCGGCGCGCCTCCGGCGGTCGCGCAGCCCCGATCGGCGACCCGCAGGCAGTAGGCGTCTTCGCTGCACTCGGAGACGTTGGAACAGTCGTTGTCGGTGCGGCACTCCAGCTGTTCGACGAGGAAGAACATCTGGAGATCGGCCGAGCAGCCGGGCGACGACTCGGCGCACTCCAGACCGATGACGGCCTGGTCGCCGATCCCGAGCTGGTTCGCGCTGACGCGACCGGAGACGAACCCGTCGGCGTCTAGGGTGATGGGGTCTCGGACCTCGATCGACGCTGCGGTCCCCGGGCAGGTGCGTGGCACGGTGCGGACCGATGTGCAGGCCTCTTCGACGAGGAAGGTGCCCCGCGCGCCGTTGGTGGAGATGCGGAGTGGGTACGTCCCGTCGTCGAGCTCGAAGACGGCGGCGGCTGACAGCTCGGAGCAGGAGGCCAGATCGGGCTCCCACGCGATGGGATCGATCTCCGACAAGCCGTCGGAGAAGAGTCGGACGTTCGTGTCGGGTCCGGTGTACACCCGGTACGTGCTCGGTCGCCGAATCCGGAACTCGACCCAGCCGTCGTCCGTCGGATTCGACACCTCGTAGAGCCGGTCGAGGGAGCGTCCGATGTCGGTGGCTTCGTCGTCGGCCGGCGCCCCCTGGTCGTCGGCTACCGCGGTGAGCAACAACGCCCTTCCGTGGCGTGCGACGTCGCAGGAGTCGCCGTCGATTTCGCCGGTGGTCTGGGCCTGCACGGTGATGTCGAACGTGGCCGCGTCGGCGCTGGTGTTGGTCAGCCCGAAGTCGAGGGTGATGCGCCCGATATAGGGTTGGCGGAAAGCGCGGACCTCGCGGCTGGCCCGGTCGTCGACCTGCATGACGAAGCTGCCGGACAGATCCTGGTTGTCGCAGGTGGCCGCGATGGTCGCGATCGCGGTTGCGAGCAAGACGAGGGTGCGCGCCACCCGCGATCGCGGCGGCCGTCTCACCCGCTGCGCCCCTCGAGCTCGCCGAAGGCGGTCGGGAGTGCATCGATGATCGCGCCGGCCACGAGCGATGCCGAGCCCCGGTGTTGTGCGGCGTTGCGCCCCGCGGCGGCATGCAGCCATGCGGCGAGCCCCGCCGCGTCCTCGATGGCGAGGCGCACGGAAAGGGCGCCGATGATGCCGGCCAGCACATCGCCAGACCCGGCGGTCGCCATGCCGGGGTCGCCGCCGTCGACGAACGCGATGTCGTCGCCGACGATGACCGCGCCGGCGGTCTTGGCGACGACGACCGCGCCGTGGAGCGCGGCGCAGCGGATTGTGGCGGCGACCAGGTCGTCGACCACGTCGGCGATGTCCTCGCGGAGCAGGCGGGCGAGCTCCCCGGGGTGCGGCGTGAGAACGACGTTGGACGGCATGTCGTCGACCGGAGCCTCCGCGAGCACGTTGAGGCCGTCGGCGTCGATGACCATCGGCCGGTCTCCGATGGTCTGCACGACCTGTTCGAGCAGATTGCGCGTATAGCTCGACTGACCCAGCCCAGGACCGAAGACGACCGTGTCGTAGACGTCGGGGACACCGTCCTCGATCTCGGAGCGGTCGAGGGTCATCAGCTCCGGACGGTGCGCGACGACCGAGAGACGCATCCATTTGGACCCGGCGACGGTGACGAGGCCGGCGCCGGCGTGGAGCGCGGCGTCGGCGCCGAGAATCGCCGCCCCCGGCGTCAGGTCGCTGCCTCCGATGACGAGCACGTGTCCGAGCATGCCCTTGTGCGCGATGACGGGGATCGGTGCCCAGAGTGAGCGCGCAGCGTTCTGATCGATAAAGGCTGCGACGCCGCCGAGCTCGTCGGCGAAGCGATTCGGGATGCCGATGTCGACCACCCGCAGGTCGCCGACCAGTACTCGCGCCGGCGGGAGCACGTGTCCCCACTTCCGCAGGGCGAAGGTCACGGTGCAGGACGCCCGCATGACCGATCCGGGGCATTCACCCGTGTCGGCGACGGCGCCGCTGGGGATATCGACCGCGACTATCCACGGGTCGGTATCGAGCTGGAACTCGGCGGCCTGCCGCAACAGCTCGTCGACCGGTCCGCGCGGGGCCCTGTCGAGCCCGGTCCCGAGCAGGGCGTCGACCCAGACATCGGCAGCCTGGAGGATGCCCCCTACCACGATGTCGTCGTGGCGGATGATCTCGAGGCCGAGGCGCTCGGCGACCCTGAGGTTGGCGGCCGCGTCGCCGATCAACGTCTCCGCGTCGCTCGCGAGCAGGATCGAGACGTGCCACCCCAGCTGGTGGAGCAGCCGCGCGGCGGCCGAGCCGTCACCGCCGTTGTTTCCCGGACCGACGAGCACAGCGGCCCGCGCGGGAACCGGGAAACGGTCGCGAATGGCCTCCACGACTCCGAGGGCCGCACGTTCCATCAGCACGATGCCGGGAATCCCGAGCTCGTCGATGGTCTGGGCGTCGAGCGCCCGCATCTGCTCAGCGTTGACGATTCGCATCAGCCAGCCTGTTGGTCGCGGCCTCGATCGAGCACGTCGAGGATCTCGCCCACCGCTCGCTCGAACCCCACGAAGACCGCCCGGGCCACGATACTGTGTCCGATGTTGTACTCGACGATGGTGTCGATTTCGAGCAGCGGCGCCAGATTGTCGCGATGAAGCCCGTGGCCGGCGGCGACGACCAGTCCGATCTCATCGGCGAATCGGGCGCCGCCTGCGATCGCGCCGAACTCCCGATCGCGGTCGGCGGCTTCGGTGGTGTCGGCGTAATCACCGGTGTGAAGCTCGATCATCGGGGCGCCGACGGACCGGGTCGCTCGAATCTGTCCTTCGTCGGGGTCGATGAACAAGCTGACGACGAGCCCGGCGTCGGACAGGCGGGCGATCCGTTGTCGGAGCGCCTCCGCACCGGCGACGACGTCGAGTCCGCCTTCGGTCGTTCTCTCCTCGCGGCGCTCGGGCACCAGCGTGACCATGTCCGGGCGGATCTCGAGGGCGATCCCGACCATCTCGTCTGTCGCCGCCATCTCCAGGTTCAGGCGGGTCTGGACGACCTTGCGCAGCAGGTGCACGTCGCGATCGACGATGTGGCGTCGGTCTTCCCGCAGGTGGACCGTGATCTGGTCGGCGCCGGCGTTCTCGGCGATCCGAGCCGCGTCGACCGGGTCTGGATAGTCGGTGCCGCGCGCCTGCCTCAGCGTGGCGACGTGGTCGACGTTCACTCCGAGCTTCGGGCGCGGCATCATCAGTCCTCCAGGAATCCGACATCGTCGCCGAAAGCCTCGGCGATGTCGTTGGCGACCGTCGAGATCACCTCGGTGTCGGCACCCTCGACCATGATTCGCGCCTTCTGCTCGGTGCCGGAGTAGCGGACGAGGATTCGACCGTCGCCAGCGAGCTTCTGATCTCCGGCGCGAATGCAGGCCTGCACGGTCGGCAGCTCCGACAGCGGCGGTTTGCTGCGCACCATGCGATTGACGAGGATCTGCGGGTAGCGGGTCATCACGGACGCGAGCTCGCTGAGGGGCCGTTGGCGACCGATCATCACGTTCAGCGTCTGCAGCGCTGCCACCAGCCCGTCGCCGGTGGTGGCGTGGTCGAGGAAGATCAGGTGCCCGGACTGCTCTCCGCCGAAATTCAGTCCGTCGGCCCGCATGCGCTCGACGACATAGCGGTCGCCGACGTTGGTGCGTACGACCTCGACTCCGTGAGGCTCGACGGCTTTCTCCAGCCCCATGTTGCTCATCACGGTGGTGACGAAGCGGCCGTGGTTGAGCTCTTCGTGCCGGTGCATCTCCAGCGCGCACAGGGCCATGACCGCGTCGCCGTCGATGACCTTGCCGTGCTCGTCGATGAGGATCAGCCTGTCGGCGTCGCCGTCGAGGGTGACGCCAAGGCTTGCGCCGTGTGTGCGCACAGCCTCGGCGGCGGTCTCCGGGTGCAGGCTGCCGCATCCGTCGTTGATGTTCGTACCGTTCGGCGAGGTGCCGATGTCGATCACATCAGCGCCGAGCTCTCGGAAGAGGGTCGGCGCCGCCTTGTACGCCGCGCCGTTGGCGCAATCGACGACGATCTTGAGCCCCTCGAGATCGAAGTCGGATCGCAGGAGCGTCTTCAGGAACGTGACGTATCGACCGTTCGCGTCCTCGATTCGCTTCGCGCGTCCGAGATCTTCCCCCGGGGCGAGGAAGTGGTCGGGATCCTCGTCCATGTGGGCCTCGAGCTCCAGCTCGACGGCATCGGGCAGCTTGAACCCGTCGCGGCCGAAGACCTTGAGGCCATTGTCCCGAAACGGGTTGTGCGAGGCGCTGATCACGATCCCGGCGTCGGCTCGCATGCTCGTGGTCAGGAACGCGATGCCCGGCGTGGGCAGCGGCCCGAGCGTCGTGACGTTGGCGCCGGTGCTGGTGATGCCGGCCACGAGCGCCGCCTCGATCATGTAGCCGCTCAGGCGGGTGTCCTTTCCGACGAGGACCCGGGCGCGGTGTTGACCTCGCGAGAACGTCGCAGCGACGGCGCGACCGAGTCGCAGTGCCGTCTCTACGGTCATCGGCGGGCGATTGGCGCAGCCGCGGATTCCGTCGGTGCCGAAGTACTTCCGCATTTCTGTCTCGGTGGGGGGCGCTACAGACGCAATCGAGTCACCCGCGATCGCGGGAGATGTGCGGCTGGCGCCAGTTGGGGGTCACCGGTTCGATCCCGGAACCGGCAGGTCGCCGCTACCGTCGGCCGGTGGCTCCGGTGGCGGCGACACGGTCAGTTGCACCACGTGCGGCTCCGTTTCCACCACCTCCATCGGGCTCGCGAGGTTGCGGACGATCGGCGTCGGGGTGTACAGGCCCGGGCCCGACTCCAGGAAGGGCGCGCAGTCGATTGCGGCGAAGATGTCGTACGGCTCGACCGCCTGCACGAGGGATTTGGGGCCGTTGATGCGCACGCTGATCGATGCGACGTCGAGGGAGCACCGTTCGGTGTTCGCACCCGTGGTGTGCATCGGGACGCCCTCGAGCAGGCGGGTCTCGAACTGGGCCTCGATCTCCACCGTCACCTGGAACTGGGTGTCGGCCGCGTAATGGACGTAGGGGCGCTGGATCAGCAGGCCGACGTCGGCTGCGACCGTCTGGTTCGAGTCCGAGATGTCGATCCACTCCGAGAAGACCGCGTCCATCTCCGGGAAGTACGACGCCGGTGCGCTGACGGAGACGCTCGCCGGCTCGACCCGCGTCTCGGTGATCTCGTAGCCGCGCGCCGGTTCGCCGCGGATGTTCGGCCGCACGACGACCTCGCGCTCCACGAGCCGGTCGAGGGCGATCTCGACCCAGCGGGGCTCGATCGACTCGATGGTGAAGTGCCGCGGGAGGTCGAGATCGTCTTCGCGGATCTCCCACCGGGTCTGGTCTGGGCGGCGGACGTCGAGGGTCAGCACGCGAAGCGCTTCGCTGTCGAGTCGGGCGAAGCCACGCGCGCTGCCGGTGACGGCGACGCGCACGTCGGGAAGCTCGCTCAGCAGGGCGTACCCGGCTGGGAGCTGTCCGACCTCGATCGCGAGGGTGAACTCACGGGTCTTCTCCTTCTCGCTGATCACGAAGAAGTAGAGCATGAACGTCATCGTGACGCTGATGACCTTCAGGTGCAGGTTCTCTGCCGGCCGGATGCGCATCAGGAGTCTCCTGCGGCGTCGACCGTGGGCTGTGGCATCGACGGGCGCCGCGACCTGCCGTCGGTGCGGCTGGCCGGGGTGCCGAGCACGGCGTGGAGAAGCTCACGGAGCGCGTTGGCGTCGAGGTTTCGACTCAACCTGCCCGATAGGGCCACCGACACGATGCCGGTCTCCTCCGAGACGACGAGGACCACCGTGTCCGTCTCCTCCGTCAGTCCGATCGCCGCGCGGTGTCGCGTCCCGAGCGTCTTGTCGACCCGCGGATTCGTCGTCAGCGGAAGGAAGCAGCCCGAAGCCACGATGCGATCACCGCGCAGGATGGTCGCTCCATCGTGCAATGGGTTGGCGTTGGCGGGGTTGAAGATCGCGTAGAGCACCTCGTTGGTGACCACGGCGTCGAGCTTGATCGCCTCCTCCGCATACTGTCCGAGGTCGCCGTCGCGCTCGATGGCGATGAGCGCTCCGATCCGGTTGCGCGACAACAGGCTCGCCGAGCGCACGAGCTCCTCGACGAGCTGCGCGCCCTGGCTGGCCGACAGGCCGCCGCGGAAGAAGCGGCTCTTGGCGAAGTGCGACAGTCCGCGCCGGATGTCCTGCTGGAAGAGCACGACGATCACCAGGATGAACGACGCGATGAACTTGTCGAGGAGCCAGTGGAGGGTCGACAGACCGAGGTACTCGTCCTTCGAGACGAAATACCCCACGATCACCAGAAGCAGTCCGACGAGCACCGGCACGGCGCGTGTCCCGCGAATCACCAGGAGCACCTGGTAGATCAGCAGGTATACGAGCACGAAATCGGCGATCGACAGAATCAGGTCGAACGTCGAGAAGATGCTGAGCGCTTCTTGCAGGCCTGAGAACATCGACTCCTTCGTGGGCTCCAGTCTTTAGCCCAACGCTCGCCCGGATCAAGTCGTGCGGGATCCCCCGCGACTCGAATCGCCCGGGAGCGCACTCGCGGGGCGCCCGCGGAGCACCCGCATGGCGACGTCTGCCGCAGCTCGTCCGGCGACTACATCATGGACCCGAACGACGCTCGCGCCAGCGAGCAGAGCCGCGACATTGGCGGCGGTCGAGCCGTGTTCGACCGCCGCCGGATCGTCGCCCACGGCCGCGCGGATCATGCGTTTGCGGCTGACTCCGACGAGAATGGGGCTCCCGAGATCGGCCAGCCGCTGCGTCTGCGCCAACAGCGCGTAATTCTGCGCTGGCGTCTTGCCGAATCCGAACCCGGGGTCGAGGGCGATCGCGTCACCGGGGATCCCGGCGTCGGTCGCCAGTCGCCGACACCGGAGGAGATGTTGCACGACCTCCGACGCCACGTCTTCGTAGTTGGCGTGCCGATCCATCTCGTCCGGTCGCGCCGGCGTGTGCATCAGGACACATCCGGCGCCCAGTCGCGCGCAGGTCGTCGCCATCTCCGAGTCGAAATCGAACCCGCTGACGTCGTTGACGATGTCGGCTCCCGCGGCGACGGCGGCGCCGGCCACGGCTGCCTTGGTCGTGTCGACCGAGATCACCACGTTGCTCACGGCGCGGAGCCCGGCGATGACGGGCACGACCCGGCGCAGCTCCTCGTCGACGGGAACGACCGTCGCACCGGGACGCGTGCTCTCGCCGCCGACGTCGATCACGTCGGCCCCTCGAGCCACCATGCGCTGAGCTTCCTCGATGGCGTCGTCACCGGAAGCGAAGCGGCCGCCGTCGGAGAACGAGTCCGGCGTGACGTTGAGAATACCCATCACCGCGAAGCGGTCTTCGAGTTCGAGGACGCCGCGTCGGTGACGGAGCCGGAGGTCAGCCCTCACTGCCCCCGGTCGCCTGCGCCGGCGTGAGGTTCGAGCCGGTCTCGATCGGAGTGCGGGAGTCGCGTTCCTCCTGGGAGGCGAACCCGGGCAACGGATGCCGGCGAGCCTTGGCGTCCCGTTCTCGAGACGCTCGTTGATCGCGGAGCTCTTCGAGGCGCTCGGCGAGGACGAGCTCGATCTCCTCGGCATCCAGCACCTCGAACTCGAGGAGGGCCTCGGCGAGGTCGCGCAGGAGCTGCATGTTGTCGACGAGGAGCTTGCGAGCCAGCGCGGAGCGGGACTTCACGATGGTGCGGATCTCCTCGTCGATCTGCTGGGCGGTATTCTCGGAGTAGGTCCGGTTCGGGCGTGCGTAGTCGCGCCCGAGGAAGACCTCCTGATTGCCGCCGGAGAAGTTGAGCGGACCGACTTCGTCGCTCATGCCCCATTCGCAGACCATCTTGCGGGCTATCTCGGTGGCTTGCTCGATGTCGGAGCCGGCGCCGCTGGTGACCTGGTCGAAGACGATCTCCTCGGCGGCGCGGCCGCCCATCGAGATCGCGATCCGGTTCAGCGCCCACTCGCGGCTGGCGTTGAGGCGGTCTTCCGCGGGGAGCTGTTGGGTGACGCCGAGGGCGCGGCCTCGGGGGATGATCGTGACCTTGTGCAGCGGGTCGACGTCGCGGCCCTGCGGGAGGAGGGCGGCGACGAGGGCGTGCCCGGCCTCGTGGTAGGCGGTGATTCGGCGGTCGCGGTCCGATATGATCGCGGACTTGCGCTCGGCGCCCATCAAGACCTTGTCCTTGGCCTCGTCGAAGTCGACCATCTCGAGCCGGTCCTTGTTCTCCCGGGCAGCGATGAGCGCGGCCTCGTTGACGAGGTTCTCCAGGTCGGCGCCGCTGAAGCCCGGGGTTCCCTTGGCGATGATGGTCAGATCGACGTCGGGGGCGAGCGGCGTCTTGCGGGTGTGAACGTTGAGTATGCCCTCGCGGCCCGCGACGTCGGGGCGCGGCACGACGACGCGGCGGTCGAAACGTCCGGGCCGGAGCAGCGCCGGGTCGAGGACGTCGGGACGGTTGGTCGCCGAGATCAGGATGACGCCTTCGTTGGACTCGAAACCGTCCATCTCGACGAGGAGCTGGTTCAGCGTCTGCTCGCGTTCGTCGTGACCGCCTCCGAGGCCCGCGCCGCGGTGTCGTCCGACGGCGTCGATCTCGTCGATGAACACGATGCACGGCGCGTGCTTCTTGGCCTGGTCGAAGAGGTCGCGCACGCGGCTCGCGCCGACGCCGACGAACATCTCGACGAAGTCCGAGCCGGAGATCGAGAAGAAGGGCACGCCGGCCTCACCGGCGACCCCGCGGGCCAACAGGGTCTTTCCGGTCCCCGGGGGGCCCATCAGCAGCACGCCCTTGGGGATTCGACCGCCGAGGCGGGTGTACTTCTTCGGGTCTCGCAGGAACTCGATGATCTCCTCCAGCTCCTCCTTGGCCTCGTCGACCCCGGAGATGTCCTCGAAGGTCACCTTGTTCTGCGACTCGTTCAGCAGGCGGGCCTTCGATTTGCCGAAGCTCATCGCCTTGCCCCCGCCAGCCTGGAGCTGCCGCATGAAGAAGAAGAAGATCACGACCACCAACAACAGCGGCAGCACGATGCTGAGCATCGGCTGAAGGATGCTCTGCTCCTGTCGCTTGAACTGGAAGTCGACGCCGTGGGCGAGCATCAGATCCTGGACGTCGTCCGAGATCCTCCCCACGGTCTGGAACGCCAGCTGGCCGTCCTCGCCGGCCTGTGCGGCGCCGGTCTCGGTGAACCGCCCTTCGATCCGCCCGTCAGGGTGAATCGTCACCTTCTCGACCCATCCCTCGGTGACGGCGTTCCGGAACGTCGCGTAGGTGACCTCGCTCGCCGTACGGTCGTCCTCCATGAAGATGTGGAGAACGACGAGCACGATGAGGATGAGGACGAGCCAGAGGAGGAGGGACTTGTGGGTTTGCCGCATGAGTCGAATCCGTGACGAGCCGTTCTATATAGCCTACCCGGGGAGGCGGTGCGACACCGGAACGGCAACATCCGGGTAGGGGTGGCAAATTCCACGCATCTTCGGCCGAATCCGATCGGACTCAGCGCTCGGACCACCGAACCAACAGCACGCGTCGCGTCTTCGGCCCGACCTGCGCCACGTTCGAGCGACGACCGCCCTCGACCGCGAGCACCGCATCACCTGCCACCAGGACGAGCGCTCGCTTCCTGTCCCGTACCCGTACCCCATCTCGGGCGAGCTGGTCGAGCACCCCGCGCGATCGCGCGCGCCCGAATGGAACGAAGGTGTCGTCGGCCGAGACGGGCCGTAGCTCGAGGGGCCCGGCCAGCGCATCGGCGTCGAAGCGGAGTGCCGCTTCGTCGCCCGGCGGGGCCACGACCTCGACGGCGCAGCGCCCGGCCCCGAGGGAGCGCTGACCGGCGCCCAGCGCGGGCATCGCGAGATGGTCGTCGGGAATGGGGGGTGAGGGTAGCGGCTGCCGGGGGTCGGCGGTGGCGGCGAAGGTGGCACGCTCGGCGTCGATCTCGACCCGGAGTCCCGGGCCCAGGACCGTCG